>JACKZZ010006267.1_pt1 | contig 13205 bp, 6 predicted proteins | sample 8027871 | NCBI WGS metagenome assembly JACKZZ01 (sample SAMN15724774, study PRJNA655200) | protist metagenome | isolation source: fluorescence activated cell sorting (FACS) single amplified genomes of... | place: USA: West Boothbay Harbor, Gulf of Maine | collected 2000-07-19
CGGAATAAATTCTGTCATCAGACCGCTTTCTCTCCTCCGACTTCGAAATCTCCTCCGACTTCGGAATCTCGTCCGACTTCGAAATCTTGTCCGACTTGAAATCGGACTTCGGAATATATGTTCCCCCAGAAGAATATTGAAAATATTCCAGAAGAAGATCCCTGATACGCTTCGGCTTCTTGTTTTCCTTCCGGTGATTTGGGAAACCGATTTCGAACCCGATCTCGATGTTGTCTTTCTCCGAATTGATGATGTCTTCATTTCCGAAGTAAGCCAACAAAGTGTCCCGCATGTCAGGACTCCCGTTCTGTGCCAGTTCGAACGAGTTCTCCTTTATGATCTCGTCAATATTCTCCGCCGATAAGGACGCGGAATCAAAATCATCAGCTCCAAGATGGACATAAACCAGCGAAAGTTGACCATGCGAAGATTTTGCATCTGGCGAAGATTTCGCGTCAGAGTCCGAGCGAAAAGCAGTGAAGGAGAACGAAAGAAATGCAGTGAAGGAGAACAAAAGAAATGCAGTGAAGGAGTCCGAGCGAAGAGCAAGAAGGGAGCTCGAGACAAGAGCAGTGGGCCAGTATTTTGCGAAGATGGAGAAACCAGCGGCACAAGAACATGCAGCACCAGAGTGCACCCTCGATGGTTTCGCGGAGTGGGTTAAGGCTAAGTGGGAGTTGGGCTTGTTAGGTGTTTCGCTGGGGGAAAAAGGCGCGGGTCTGCCGATTGGTAGAGACGAGGAAAATAAGCGAATAAAAGAGGACACACGAAAGGAAGACAAAAAAAGAGCTCAAAAAGGGCCCGCCCCGGTCGAGAAGCGAGCTCAAGAAGAGCGAGAAAAGACCGAGGAAAGGACGCAAAAACAGCGCGAAGAGGCCGCGAAAACAGGAGAAGTGATTTCTGCAAAATCAGCAGAACCCGTGGGAACAGCTGCCGCGAAAACAGCTGCCGCGAGAGCTGCTGCCGCGAGACGAGTGTCTAGCTACGATGATCATGGAGAATGGGATAAACTTCTTATGAATATAGTGAGAAAATTAGAAAGCGTTTATGAGAAGGAGCGGGCATCAGCAAGACAGCGGAACGACAGGGCAGCGTTAGATCGGTTAGCTCGTATTCCACGCAACATTACCACCACAACAGTTCTCGACATCGGCATGCAGAGAAAGCTGATCAGGTACTTCCAAGGTGCAGGGAACAAAGCCAACGTAATCCTCGGGAGATACCAGAAGCAGTCTGGTGTACAGAACCAACTAGGTTTAAGCCGCGGTAAATTCGCAACCATCCTGAAGCTGCTCACGGTGTATTTTGTAAGGTTATTGCAGCATACACTGAACGGTGCCGCTGATCCTCAGCCTGCTGTTCCTCAGCCGCCAGCGACTTTGGAGGGGTTCAAGGAATGGGTCAAGGCGCGCTGGGCGGAGGGATCGGTGGAATTGGCGGAAGATGAGCAAATGTTCGGACCGGATCCGGATATGTGGGAGGCATATGTGCGAAGAATAAAATTTGAAAACGCTCTAAACTCCGGGCAGTTGGTCGATAAACAGAGAACTTTGGAAAACGCGAAGAAAATGCGGAACGCGACGCCAGGAAAAATGCAGAACGCGATGCCAGGAAAAATGCAGAGCGCTTTGGTGAATCAGGGTGTTGAATTGAATCGATTGAGTTTTTTCGGTAAGCGGGGCAAAAACTCGGAGGACATGAGCATCTCACGCAGCGTGGATGAAAAGATTGCTCGCGGCGATGGGTATAATTCGGACGACGATTTCGACCAGATAAGGAACATATTATTGGATAATGAAGATCACGGTGAATCCGAATCAGACAAAAAGGGGCCGAATACACAATCCGTAAAGAAACGCAAGGGTGAGAAATAATTGTCTTCTATGTCGTAAAGGAGAGTGAGGGGGAGTTACAGAAACGAGAGTGAGGGGGAGTTACAGAAACGAGAGTGAGGGAAGTGGCTACTAAAGGAGAGCGAGGGAGGTTGCGTGAAGGAGAGTGAGGGAGATATATTCTAGGGGGCCCAGTGGGATTTTATTTGGATGGTGATTCTGTTCCTGCGTTTCTGAGTCCTGGTGCAATGGATGTAGTCACTGCAATGGCGCCAGCTTGCTAGCTTAGAAGAGGAGGACCGTCGAAGTTAGCATGGAGCTGGGTCCATCCGGTATAGGAAGCCTAGCTAGGTTTAGTAAGCTTAGATTTTTTACAGCTTCCAATGTCCAATTAGAACGAAAAAATAAGATTCCACGATGATAGTAAGCTATTAATCACTGCCTTGGAGTCCAGCGTGATCATTGTAGCTGCGATAGAGTGGAACCACTTTGGATGTTAATTCGATTTTTAGAAATTCAAAAGAAAAGATAACAAGGAAGTTTTTCTTGTCTCAACGGTCTCAATAGAGTAGTACTTGCATTTTCAAGTAATGGATGCATGAAAACAGTGCGTGCACTTTGTCAGTGAGTCACATCCAGGACTTTTACGAAAAAAAATGTTGCCGGTAGCTTGTAAATCAAAGCTTAATAACTTTCGTTCTATTTGTTTCCCACTCGGTCGTTATCGTCATTCCTAGATGGTCGTTATCGTCTATATGATTCGTTAGGAACCAATTGGTCGTTTCCATTGGTCGAGCCTCGTGCTCGCAGTTTTAAAAACTTTTTAGATTTCAATATTTCCGATTTACGCGGGGAGTTTCCAATTCCAACTCCAACTGTTTAAGTTCTAGCTGTAATACTTTTCAAGAGCAACAGCAGTAATTTCGGAATCGGGTCAGTGACCGAAGCATCTGTTGGTCGTGGGTAGGATCCGAAAGGGTAACTTTTCTGTCGCCGTTATTGCCATAGCCGCAATAGCTATTTTATGAGACAGTTTTGCCAGTTCCTGAATCCCATGATAGTTACAGTTAAAAATTTGCACGCCAATTCAATTGAATTGGTCCAGATGGATTATGATAATCAAATCGCAGACGGAGTTGTTTTAAATTCCTCTATAGCCGTAAGTCACGACTACTAGGAGTCGCGATAGTCGTGAGTCATGATTAGCGGATCTTTTGCAAAAAGGGTGCGCCGTCTGTTCGTCCATCGCGGAGTACGTGTCCGTTCTCCGAACGGAAACCGTTCTCCGAACGGAAATAGACTAGTTCTCCGAACGGAAATAAAGTCGGCTTTAGTTTTAGACGCAGGTACGTCTGACCAGGCTAAGACTCGAGTGATGTCACATGTGTAGACTAAGGAGTTGGCCAGCTCTGCTTTAGAGTCTGATATGGTCTAGAGCCCGTGCGTATTTCAGAATATGGAAATAGAGTTTTTTGTTGGTTGTGGGAATCAGCCTATGTATATGCGGGTGATGTTGCCTATGTATTTACGAGTTGTATTTACGAGTACATAATACGTCAGTTGTGTATCCACGTGCAGATGTTATAAGTTGTGATTGATATCTGCGTGCATATGTTATAGGATCTGATTGATAAAAGCGATTATGTTTCGCATGCTTGGTTACTACGATGTCATTGTCATTGACTCGTTGAGCACAAGCTTATTCTTCATTCAATTGCAATGCTTGGCAGGATTCTGTTGTTGGCCTGTTGGCCAGATAGCTCTAAGCTTAATATCTAGACTAGATGAATTATAATATCACGCTACTTAGTACTTGCTAGTTTCATTCTAAAAAGCGGTTACGCTAGTTCATTCCAAAAATTGTTTTTTTGTACTAGGTCATTTAAAGAGGTAAGTTCAACCTCATTGCGTAGTCATTTGAAGAGGTAAGTTCAACCTCATTGCGTAGTCATTTGGAGCGGTTAGGTCAACCTCATTGCGTAGTCATTTGGAGAGGTTAGGTCAACCTCATTGCGTAGATTGTTTGGTCGAAGTATGAAGATTCCGGTTACTCGGGGTGGATAAAGTTACGGAATTTATGAATAATTAGGTGGCGTGGAATCGATTAAGTCGAAGTAGTCATTATTGTCACTATCGTCATAGTGTAACACTCCGATTATGATGTTGAAGCGATTCTCGATGGTCTTCGCAAGCGTGCCCGCGCAGCGCATGCTTGCAGAGCTGTTTTCGTTCGTGATTCTAATTTCAGGTGGTGATGGAGATGGCGTTTTCTACGGTCATGGTGGATCCTGTGCCACAGTGACAGGTTGTGGCTCCGGTCTTTTCGTCGCAGCATTGGAAGTGATGAAGATGGAGGTAACGAAGATGCAGGTAACGCCTGGAGGAGGTTTCGATGGTGATGGAAACGCCGGAAAGAGCAAGGAGAACGAGGAAAACAAGCAAAACGAGGAGGACAAGCAGATCGAGGAGAGCAAACACAACGAACAGGTCGATGACAAGAGCTCGCAAAATGCGAGTGTGGGGAAGGACTCGCGGAACAGCAGGCGCTCGCGGAGGAGTAGCTCGCACAAGAATGTGTACCAATCGGTATCGAGTGCGGGTTTGGAGCAAATCGCAGAAGAGAGAAACTTCAGCGAGGAGGTCAAGAATGAATTGGAAGCCATATTGGGTGCACCACATGTAGACGAGCCTCAGCCAAAGGATTCGCAACATGGCGCTAAGCACGCGACTTTTAGACCGGAGCGACAGGATTCTCAGCGGACTCAGATCGGACCTGGTAGAAGTTTTTTAGGGTCGCAGGGAGACGAAGGCTCAAAAAGTTTCAGAAGTGAGCGAAAGAAGAACTCGCGGGACAAGGAAGGTTATCGCTGGAAAAGGGAAAACTACGAAAGATTGGAGCAGGGCAAGCTTTCTTATGATGCGTCGAAAGGACAACACGCTGCACTACATCGTGCAGCGGAGAAAGCTTTAGCGGAGAAAGCCTCGCAACGCAAACCGTCAGCGGATTCGCAAGAAGAAAGGAAAAAGGAATTTTATAAAAAGTTCGACGAGCTGGAGGAAGAGGAACGTCAGGACCGCCAGCAAAAACAAAGAGAAGCGGAGAGACGTCTTAAGCAGCTGTCAGAGGAGCGTAGGGCTAAGCGAGCGCAAGAAAAAGCGAAAAAACACCGGCAACTCGCTGAGGCCGAGTTGGAGGCGATTATCAAAAACGAAATCCTGCCTCTGGTCCGATTCAACGTTGAAAATGCCACCACGTCAACTCCTTTGGCAGGTGATGGACGTGCCGTGGATCACGGCCTCGGGAGTGCTAGCCGTCCCGGTGAGAATATCCGCTCCGCTGACAATATTCATCCCAGGGGTCAGTTTGGTGGCGATAAGACGGATGGTGGCGGCAAGACGGATGGTGGCGATAAGACGGATGGTGATAAGCCAGACGCCAGCGATGAATCGTATTCATCGCATGGCGAGGAGTCCTCTCTTTCTGTCGACCTTGGGGAAGATTTCCGAAGGAATGTGGACTCGTTTGGAGAAGGTAATATGAATGCCGAGTTGGAGGATTCCGACAGCTCGTTCGAAGCTGCGCAAGAAGGTGTGCCGGACATGCGTGAGCACATCCTAGGGTATTTAGATGATGGTAAAATGGTTGAGAACGCTGTGGTCGCGTTCGATCCGAAAACGCGGACGCGGAAACGTATTGGAGATTTGCTACTGGAATATTTCAAAGACTCGTCGTGCGGCAGATTTGTTCCGAAATCGGAGGAAAAAAAGAAGTCGGAGGAAAAAAAGAAGTCGGAGGAAAAAAAGAAGTCAGCGGACAGAGAGAAGTCTGGTGGTAGGTTTTATTCTGGAGAAAACAAGAAGGATATTAATGCCGGATCCGGGCAGAGGGAGGAGTCTGGGAAAAGGGACCGACCCGAAGTGGACTCCGAGGAAAGGCAAAGATTGGACCAGGAAGGGCACAGACAGTTGATGGAATTCCTCGGACATGTTCCAGAGAAGAATGTCCAAAAAGACGGAGCCAATCATGCCGAGAAGCCTAAAACGAAGGATCATCCTAAAAAGCCGCCGCTCAAGGTCTATAATCGAACGACATTGATGCCACTTGCGGGTGATGGCCGAGCCGGTCTTGGCCGTCCGACTGGTGGCCTTGGAGGTCATGCTGCCGCTGGTGGGCTTGGGGGTGGTGGCCTTGGATATTCTGGTGGCCTCGGGGGTGGTGGTGGTGGGCTCGGAGCCGATGCCACAAGATTTGAAATAAAGGATGATCGAATTAACAGCCCCGAGGAAATGAAGGAATCCGAAAGGAAGGCGCTCGCGGGAGTCGCCGATAAGGAAAGGAAGGAGTCCGACGTAAAAGATCATGAGGAAAGCAAGGAGTCCGACGTAAAAGATCAACTGGTGTCCGCGCGAGGGGCACATCAGGAAGCGTCCGGGAAACGAGCAGATCCGGAAAACGAACAGGCGACGCCAGAGTGCACACTCGAAAACTTTGCCGATTGGGTGAAGAAAAAATGGAGAGATAACTCGTTGGGCGTCTCACTGGGTGAAACAGCCGCGGGTCTGGAAAGTGCTACAGAGAAAGAACAGAAGAAAAGCGAAGAGCGGAAAAAAATGGAACAGCGGAGTAGAGCCGCGAGAAGACCCGACGTGAGACTTGCATCAGCATACGATGCGCAATGGGACGTACTTTTGGAGGATATCGTGAGAAGGTTAAGCCGTGCATACACAAAGGAGTACGAGTCAACGAAAAAACGAATGGAGGAAACGCTAAAAAAAAAAGGCGACGTCAGTCCAGAAACCATGAAAAAAAGACAGGCAGCGATAGCGAGAGGTCAGGCGGCGTTAGCGAGAGGTCCGCGCCAGGTTGGACGAACCGAGCCCCTTGACGTCGGAATGCAGCGAAAGCTGATCCGCTACTTTCAAAGTGAGGGGGAGGGCAATGTGGTTCTCGGGAGATACCAAAGTGGTTCAACTCGCGGTAAATTCGCAACCATTCTGAAGCTCTTCACAGTGTATTGTATGAAACTACTTTGGCATACACTGAACGCGCAGCGTCAGCAAGATTTGCGTCAGCAAGATGTCGCCGGCGGTATTACCGCTGTCCCTCAGCCGCCAGCGACTTTGGAGGGATTCATGGAATGGGTCAAACGACGGTGGGCGGAGGGATCTGTGGAATTGGCGCAACACCACGAAATGTTCAAACCAGATCGGAAGAGGTTGGAAGCCCTCCGAAAAAAGAAAAAGATGCAAGCGAAAGTAACGTCCGGACAGTTGATGGATGAAAATCTATATAATTCGCGGCAAATTATGGCCCCCGATGCAGAGCAGCCTCGATGGGAGTTGACGAAGGACCCCAGGAGTGGGAAACTTAAAGTACGGCCAATTCAAAACAATCAGTCCCGGGCAGAGCAGGCTTCGGATTCTGCGCCTAGTGAGCCGCAGAGCAGCTTGTCCTTATTTAATCCCGAGCGAGACATATTCAATCTAGGGCAACAAGAACGGGATCTCGACTCGGTCAGTATGAGTATATCTCAATCACAGAAGATGCAACATTCTATGCAACGAAATCTGCCAGGAAATACCTACGCACACGGTGAACAGCTCGAGGAAAATCACACAGACCGCAACAAACCCGTCAGAAAAATCTCAGCTCGTTCGCAAAACGAAATCGCATCTCGGTCGCAAAACGACACGCTGCGGCAGGTGGATCCTAGTGATGGAGCCTCGGCTGCTCCGAGCAGTGTTCATCGAAAGAGATTAGCGGAGTTGTTCGAGAACTTGGAGGATGATGAGGAATCAGAAGAAAAACCGGAGGAAGTGAAAGAGCACAAAGACGAGGAAGTGAAAGGTAAGCCTGACGATGATGGTGAAGCAAGTGGTGATTCCTAGAGCTGATGCAAGAAAATGCGAGAATGAGAAAACGTAATTGTCTTCTACGTCACAAAGGAGAGTGAGGGATGTTGCATATGAAGGAAAGTGAGGGGGTTTTCGGAAAGGAGACTGAGTGAGGTTTCCGGTGGGTCAAGGAGGTTAACGGGTAGCGAAGGGGTGTTACCTCGGCTTTATTCCAAGAGGATGGAAGGTAAAGTTCTCAAAGTGGTAGAAAGCCTGGAAGGAAAGGAAAGTTGTCACGTAAAACAGAATCTTTCTAGTTTTGCGTCAGAATTTTTCTAGCGAGTCTACGTCATGGAGAGGTTCAGCTGGGAAGTTATCTCTAGTAGTAGGTACTGGAATGGTAATGAAGTGAGTCACTCTCCCAGTAGTCACGCTGGTCCTGGATCCAGAGTCTAGTAGTTTTTCAAAAATTAGCGATATTGTGCTCAGAAATTCAAAAGAATAGATTTAATTTTGTGGGCGAGTAGTACTTGCGTATTTTCAAGTAGTGGATGCATTTTTTCACTTCGTCTCTGACGAGTCATGAGGAGTAAACACAACTATTTTTGCACCAAAAAATGCATGGTCGAGTTTGGAACTTATAATTTTGTTGTTGGGGAGCTTCTAATTCCGAACTTAATTTTACATCGGTAACTCTATTTTCCAGTCGGTCGTTATCGTCTCGTATACAATCTGTCAGATAAAACTTTTTTAGTCGGTTGTTATCGTCTCTATTGCTGCTATGCTATGCTTCTATTCGTCAGATTTCAAAATGTCCGTCAGAAATTTCCTGTCCAGGTTTCGCCAAGAAATCAAAAAATTTTCAATAGCGAGTCGCTTTTTTCTAGAAATATTCAAAAGTTGTCAGTAGCGAGTCGCTACTAATATCGAAGTCGAAAGACTAAACTTAAAGTTATCGAAGTCTGTCGAAAGAGGTCTAATTTCAGTACTACTACGGAATCGGATGATTCACGGAGGTGGATAGTGATACAGTGCTGTTTTCATTTCAGTCCATTCATAAGCAATGCCAAGCGAATGCATAGTATGCGATCGCGTATAAGACATAAGAACGCATAGTATGCGACAGAAGAGTGGATGATTCCAAAGCACGATATCTTTAAGCGATGCTTACGGCGTTGAGCGATGCTTACTGCGTAACTTAAGCAGTGCTTATCGTTTCGACGCTTTAAGCAATGCTTGGAGATGGTCTAAATCGTAATGGACAAGTCTAGTCATTGCGAATGATGGCGCACCCGTGACCCTTGCTGTTGTTGTCGCGCGACAGCCGCAATTGCCAGTGTGGCGACAGCAGCAAGTCACTTGGTATTGTTGCGAAAACTGCAATCGCTATTATTGCGACAGTAGCAAGTTCAATTGTTGCGACAGTAGCAAGTGCTGCTGGTGCAACGATTCAAATGGTTGCTGATGGAATCGTTTCAAATTCCTCACAGACTCTTCGATTCATAACTCTTCGATTCATATTTCGCGATAGTCATGAGTCATGATTCAATTGTCGTCTCTTCTGCAAAACAAAAGCGATTGTCCGCCTTCTGTTCAACGGAAAGATCGATGAGTACGTGTCCGTTTCTGGAACGAAGATACTAAAGTAGCATCGGCTTTTGTTCTAGACAATGTCTATGCAGCGGAGAAGCTTCTGAAAGGGTCTACAGTCGCGTGGTTCGGTTCTAGAAATTCATGGAGATTTTTGTTAGCTGGCCGGAATCAGTCTATGTATTTGTGGGAAGTTTGCCTGAGTAATTGCGGGGAACATCCCCTGTGTAGTCACGTGCAGATCGTAGACTCCGAGCGTAAACCACATTCACACTAATTATCGCACGGTTGCCATGAAAGCATTTTCTATAGAATTGGCAAATGATTTTTAGGATTGACAAATGTCAACTGATTTATCCGATGGTGACGATCGCGCCACGTTTTGATGCAAATCGATGTTGCACAGGACTCTCACACTTAGTGTGACACTAGTTAGCCGTAAATTGGCGGCTATTCATTGTCAAGAATCCTTAGACCGGTGGCTGTTCAAAATTTTCAGAAACGGAGAGGCTCTTAGTAATAGTCTCTTCGAGAATCAGATATTTCAAGAATTGCGTCGTACCATTCCGAGTTGAAATTGATCATCATGATGATAAAATATCATCGTTGTAACTTGAGTGTCTAAGCAAATAAGTACTCGGTGATTGCTGCAATCAGTGATTGCTGCAATCAGTTATTGCTCCATTTCTAAGTGTGTTGCAATCAGTGATTGCCAACACAGTGTCAGAGTTGATAATCAATGCTTGAATAGTCTAGACCTAAGATTTTAGCAACAATTGTCCAAAACGAAACGCAGGAATATCATGAATCAACCGTGACGCATCAAACATAACGAATCAATAGTGACACAATGAGCCGCAGGAACAGTAAAACTGGCAAGTTCTGCCAGTGTCGAAACCGGATGGTAACACAAGCAGCACTGGTGTCACCAGTGGTGAAAAAAACTGCAGTCGTGAACGTAGTTTGTGTGGAAGCTGTGGAGATGAGGACGACGAAGCGCATGGATCCTCCTGGACACGGAAACGACAAGCAGAAGAAGGGACCTCAGGAGAGAGATGAAAAGTCCGAGAAGAAGAAAGAGCGTAAGGTACCTGATGATGTCGCAGGCCTTTCCGAAGAGGAGGCAGGGAAACCGAAGAAGGTAGGGAGCCCGGAGGGTATGGAGGAGGAGCGAAAATCGGACGAAAACAAATCCAATACGAAGGTTGCGCCCATGGATGAAAGGATACGCGTAGAATTTGGTAATCATGACGGACTTGAACGGCGGAAGCGCAAATCGGAAGAACAAAAACGGCTGGGAGAAGCATTTGGTACTGATGACAAATATGAACAGCGGAAGAGAGAAGAGCAGCAGCAAGCTGTTGCCATGGAGCTTATACGGAATAACCGGAAGCAACAACGTGCAAGACGGTTTGTTAATATTGGCGGCACCGGTAACGTCGACCCGACGCTCAAAGATGTAAAGGAGGCTATGGAACGCGATAAGGCTAGTGCGCTTCTAAGGGTGGACGAGAAACTCGATCCGCTGAATGAGTACGACCTCAACGATCTGAGGGAAGGGCTTGTGGCCTGCCTCCGTCGTTTTGCAGGCCACCAAAACGCTAACGAATCCACGCCTATTTATCTGGGAGCGTTCGATCACCTCAGACGAAATTGCGGGCCTCTGGTTGCGTACGATGCGATTGTATTGCAAATTTTGGTTGGTCAGGATATTCACGTCACACTTTCCGAGTATTTCGATTGGTTGCGCAGAACTACGTTTTTCAAGCACGGCAATAAACTTCGTTCGGGACTGGGCCAGGGTTTGGAGTTCAAGGAGGACGGAACCATAACCATTTCTGCGTTGCTGAATCAGCTTTCCGAGTTGCGTCAAGCCGATGGAGCGAGTAACAGCACCCATAACTTGATCGATTTTCTCAAGGGGCATAGAGATGAGTTAGAGATTTTGAATGGGTCGACATTCTCTTTGCCCGAATATGCTCGGAAAGGACCGACCTATGAGCCACTCTCGGCTGACAGTCACAGTTGGCAAATCAAGGAGCCAACGGAGTGGCCTTGGAGAGGGCCCACCTATAAGCCACTCTCGGGAGTCTCGGATGAAGAGCGTGGGCCTGTTAATGATAAGAAGAAACATGTTTCGTCACAGACGGTGGGACAGTCTAACGGTGATGATGAACCGCTACTGCCCACTTGAAGGGCGTCGTATCGATTGGAGAGGGTGGGATCGATTGGAGAGGGTGGGATCGATAGAAGGAGGTGGCATCGATTGAAGACGATTAAAAAGGGCGGCATCGATTGGAGAGGATGATATCGATGTTCAAGTAGCACTAATCAATCGAAAAGCTTCGTGGTAAGCATCGGATTGGAATTTGATCGATGTGGCAGTCGCTGCATTTGGAGACGAGAAAACAAATACGAAGTCAATTACTAGCTTGTTGAAATCGAATATAATAGCTTCTAAACCTCTGTATTCAACCTCTGTAGTGACACGAAGGACAGTCAAACTGTGTATGCCTGTGTGTGGAGCAGGTGTGCACAATGCCGTATTTCGAAACGCCGAATAGTTCGAGACGCACATCACAACCTAGTAGTTGGTAATCTAGTAGTAGAACTCAATCGAAGTCCGCTCGAATTAAAGACAGCTCTGCCGCAGAGTCTGCAGTGAAGGAGTTCCTCAAGGGTTTTTCAGAGCTTCATCTGGAAGTGATACAAAGAATAAAATCATCGCAACTTTATATACTATCGCTCGTTTGGTATCTTCCCATGGACGGTGTGAGTGTCCGTATTCTGTTCGTTGTTCGCTTTCTTTTTTTATAAGAGTCGGCTTTCGTTTTAGACACTGTCTAAGATCTGATTCAGAAGTTGGTAAGGTTCTGAAAGCCTGTGTATTTACGGGGAGATTGTTGCCTGTATACTTACGAGCGGATCTAGTTGTGAATCAACTAATTCTATCGTCGCTGAGTTCCTTTCGTAACTGCGGAACATCGTCGTTAAACGTTTAAGTGATGACATGATGTAACTTTCCGCATGATTATTGTGAGAGTTGTTATTGCACGGTTGGCTTGAAAGCATTTTGCGATGGTCATTGCATACGATTCGATGCTACCCAGGGCAGTGAATCTATTTTTACTAATAATCACATCAATGATTATGATTCAATGAAGGCTAGGTTGGCCTCGTCTACAGAAAGTTTTGTCAGACTTACACAGTAGTGACCTTACACAGTAGTACTTTCAAAGAAGGGTAGGTTAGCCTCGTCCACAGAAGGTTTTGTCAGACTTACACAGTAGTACTTTTAAAGAAGGTTAAGTCAACTTAGGAAATTGAAATAGAACCGTAGTACAGTCTGACTCCAAAAAGGTTAGGTCAACGTAGTCCACTGAAGGGTTAAAGTCAACCTAAGACCTTGCTCAAACAAGAAGCTTTGCTTTACGTCGAGGTTTTTCCTCGCTTAAAAAGGTTGCTCTATTTCGAACAAGTAACTAAAACCGTCCTAGAATTAGTCGCAGTCGCACTTAAGCCATCGCACTGAAACTATCGTCAAAGTGTCGTAGTTGTCGCACTAATCGAAGCCATCTTGTGATTTCAATTTTCGGGTATTAGCCGTGATTTAAACTTTTTTTGGATTAGTAATCGTGAAGTTATTAGAGTGGATTGTTAAATTATAATAATCCGAGTAGGGTACGCTGTGGGGGCCCCTATAGTAATCAGCAGTTCGTCCGTAAACCCTCAACCGTAAACCCTCAAACCTTAAACCGTAAACCCTGGCCGTTTTTTTGGCACTCCTCAAAATTTGAAAAGGACCGCGCCCTTCCTCCTTCTCCCGATTCACCTCGGGCGATCAAGTGAAAAGGGCTGCGCCTTTACTCCTTCTCCCGATTCACCTCGGGCGATCAAGTGAAAAGGCCTTCGCCTTTACTCCTTCTCCCGATTCACCTCGGGCGATCA
>JACKZZ010004665.1_pt1 | contig 13197 bp, 7 predicted proteins | sample 8027871 | NCBI WGS metagenome assembly JACKZZ01 (sample SAMN15724774, study PRJNA655200) | protist metagenome | isolation source: fluorescence activated cell sorting (FACS) single amplified genomes of... | place: USA: West Boothbay Harbor, Gulf of Maine | collected 2000-07-19
CAGGTGTAGAAGTCTCTGATGCAGAGGATGCAGATTCGCGGGAAGAAGATACATCCAGAAGGCACGCAGCAGCCTGTAGAATCCAATCCCATACCCGAAAGAGACTTGCAAGGCAGAAATATAAAGTTAGACGAGAAAAACATGTTGCAGCACGTCAAATTCAAGGGCAGGTCCGACGGCGCATTGCACAAAAGAAGTATAAAACGGCTCGACAGCGAAACGAGCAGGCATTAAAAATACAGAAAATTGCACGGGGCAGGGCACAACGGCGAGCGTATCGAGATAAACAACAACAACGGCACGCAGCGGGCGTAAAACTTCAAAAATTATCTAGAGGCAGACAAGCTAGAAATCGCTTGAAGCAGCAAAAACAGTCAGCGGTCGTGATCCAAAGCCATGCCCGGAAAATGGCGTCCAAACGGCGCGTGGCTCAGCTTCAACAAGAGAAAAAGGAGAGGCAACAGCGCGCAAACAGAAAGAAAAATGCACAGAAAAATCAAAAGAGGTGTGGAAATAAGGTGGAGAAAAAACGCTCTAGTCTGAGTGTTAATGAAGCAAGAGCCAAGGCGAGAGCGCACAAAACTGTAAGGAAAGCTGGACCGGTTATATCGTCGGTGCAGGGCATTCCTCGCAAACCTGCCAATGATGTAGAGAAAGTGCAAAGCAGGCATCCCCCGAAGAGGGTAATGTCAAAAACTGAGGCAAACTTCAAACGCGAGCAAGCGCGACGGGCAAGAACTGAGTTACAGAACCAGCTTTCAATTTTACGGCAGCAAAACAACAAGCTGGGCTCAGCATGCAAAAAAGTCGAGATGAAAAACACAGAGGTTGTGGAGTCGTTGGATAAGGTGCTAAACACATATAAGCAAGACCCGACTAAGCTTTTGGCAAGGCTCGACGCAGCCATGGTCAGCGCACGCCAAAAACTAGAGGATGTCAGGAATATAAACGATGGCGAACGAGATCGATTGATTCGAATGCACGCAGTCGCTGTAAGCAACAAACAGCGCATATTGAAATCATTAGAAAAGGCCATGGCAGAAATTAGATACCAAAATTTTCAACAAGCGTCACTTAGAGCTGCAGTGAAAAACATGAGCAACTTTGATGAATTCAACAGCATGTGAAAGCGAGTGAGTCACAGACATAAAATAATAAAAATAACAAAAAAACGATATTATTATATAATTTTTTACACCTGTAGCTATACTTCGAGTAATACTCTATAATATATGTATAATAATGTACATTACTATGAGAGGAATGAAACAACTAAAAACAGAACAAAAGAAAAAAGGAAACAATGCTGTGATTATATTATTATTACAGTATTAATATTGTAATTCTATATATAGATAGAAAAATTCTTAACAATGCCATCATCTCTCCCTCCTCTTTACCGACCTGACCGTTGTGTCTTTCTTCTCGCTGTGTACTTGTATCAATACGTGTTCCTATTAGCTTATTTAAGTACAACATAATCGTAATGTTAGAAACACATCTCGTCCGTTATTTTATTTATCTCTCATACTATACCGGTAGTAACGTTTGAACAGATACAACACAACTAGTGATGAATCAGGATTGATTACAATAATAACATAGCAATACAATAGAGTGTGGTGAAAGAAAGAATGAATATATTATTTTCAGATTATTATTATTATTATTATTTATTTGTTCTTTGTACTAAGTAGTAGTAAAAAAGAAGAACCAAGGGAACAAGAGAAGAAACGACACGCTTTTGATCATATTATATACCCACTTTAGATTTGAATGACAATGGTTTCGTTGTCCTTTTTAAACGTACAGTTAAAAGTCTACAGGGAGACTCCGACCACGAGAGCCGCTTTGATAATATCTTATACCGGATTTCCGCGAGTTTGTAAAAATTGTCCCCGACAATCTTTTTGACTGAAGAAACAACCGACCGTGCTGTATTCTAAGAAAGGCTTGGCGTAAGTGGTAATATTGTCAAGCTGAACAGTAACAATGGCGGACGAAGGGGAGAAAAAAGAGCTCTCCGAGGAAGAGGAACGTATGCGCCTGCTTCAGATGATCAAGGATTCGTCGAATGGCCCAGAGCAAGCGAAGAGAAGGATCGAGGAGCTAGACAAAATGGTGCAGGGTTTGAAGAAGCGAAGGCGCCTTTGCGGAGAACAAATGGAGGCCGACAAAAAACGTCTGTTTTGGCTTCGTAAAGACATCGAGGGCGTGGAAAAAATGAAAGGGAAACTGCAAGCGACAGCAGATGATAGGATCGCGCGTTCCAAACATTGTGCGGATGCATTGGATAAAATACAGTCGGCTATGATCAATATTATTGGGTCAACGGACAAAACCAGGAGTAATGTAACACACTCTGTGCAAAAAATATTTTCAAAAAGCACGTCGCAGAACCTCCGGGCGGCTCGCGGGTTTGGAATGGATCCCGACAGCACATTTTATCAGCATGGCCGACCTGCTGCATCAGGTAGGAGAAAGAAGATGAGCGGCAGCACCAAGAGTAAGAGAAAGTGAGTGAGTGAATGAATGCAACAAAAATGTCAATAGTAAATAGGAGATCTCCCTTCGCTTTTACTCCCCGGCCGGATGAAACCTTCAAAGCAAATCTTTGAAAATTGATTTTTGCTCTGTTTTGATTTTTTTTGGGGGGAAACGGGCGAGGTTGTTGTGTTGGGGAAAATACTGAAAAACAAAATATAAGAGTCTTAAATCATTCGGTGTATCTAAAGTTATACGAGTAGTCAATACTTACGGTACCACCTCGTAGAATACCCACCCAACACCCGCTAAAATTTAATCCTCACTACTTTCTTCCCCCTCCTCCCCAAGCATTTTTTCTAAGCGTTGAATTCTACGATCGATCTGCATTAACTGCTTTTCCATTCCTTGCGCCTCACTACTCTGCGATAGCACCTGGCTTTGCAACTGTTTGTTTTGTACCCTCATGAAGGCATCTTTGTATTCAATATCATCCGTAATGGCTTTAATGATATCTTGCAAATTATGGTTGGTTTGAGATTTAAAATCGTCCAGCTCGGTTTGCATGGCACGCTGCTCTTTTTGTACCGTCCTTGCCAACTTTTTGTTTGATTTTATAGTTTTCTTAACCCCATCCAACGCATCAAAAACATCTTGGACTCGTTTGGAAACGGACGGATTGTTTGCGTTGGAACGAGCAGTATTTCTCGCGGTCGCTGGTGTTCTTGAGCGGATCGGGGAGGAGCGCTTCGGTCGCCCAGGGGACGCTTCTGGCGAGTTCTGAGCCGACATACGTAGTGTGCAATATACAAGCTTTTACCAATCAGTGTTCACGCCGGTCATCCCGTACGTAGTGTATTCGCCGATCAAACTTATCCTTTCCCCATGTGCAGTAGAACAATTTTCTGTTCCCAATGCTTCTTCCTTCTCTCCTTCCTCAAAAGCATGCAATTTAATTGCTTATTTATATTTTATAGAAAAAACATGATGTAGTAGTAGTATATTTTTATTTTATATTACTACAGCAGCAGCACTTGGTATAAAAAAATATAAATAATAATATGAGAGAAGGAAGATAATAATAGAGCGAGAGGAGCATCTCCATCTCCACCACCTTATTCAGTGTTTCCCAAATTCCCTACAGTCTAAATTGTACCGGTATTAATATACACACAACAACGGCTACTATTCAACTATTCTCTCTTCTTGTATTGTTCACATTATTATTCCACCATTTTGCTGCTGTACTACGTAGTAGTACGAGTATTAAAATATTTTTTTTTTTATTGTTGCTTCTTCTTCTTGCCCCACCATATTATTTTTTATTAATAATCTCGATCCACTCATGATATTCACAGCATCTAGCTGCTAGCCGGAGAAGGAATGAGTTTTTTAGTTTAGTTACCTGGAAGGCTCGGGACTACAATTTCTGTTGCATGGCTTCCAGTGATCGGATTAAACCCGGAATTAGAACGATCGTGCAACTGTTTCGCACGTTGGGCGGCGCGCCATCTGACGAGATCATCTGATTTTTGCAGCTCATCCCCAGCCGCGTTATCGTTGTAACGCAAGGTAACTGGGTTGTAAGGGACACTGTTTACATTTGTTCGATTCCGCGCCCCTTCGTCCCTGATTCTGTCCCATTTCTCTCTCTCCGAGGCTTGGGCAGTTTCGATTTGCTGCCACCTTGCTTCCTCGCGCTCGATCAAAGCCGCGCGCTTGGCATCCAGCATGGCTTTACGTTCGTGTATTGAACCTTGGCGCTGCAAAAATTCTGCCCCGCTGTAGTCTGTCTGAAAGCGGTCCGAGTCCGAGCAAAACCCTAACGATCCTTTCTGCGGCTCTGTAATTTTTCCCAAATTGGTGTACTTAAAATGACATTCTCTCCTATTCTGCAGCCTGGATTTTTCCAGCGTTTCTTTACTAGTGGTGTCCCTTCGAGTTTTCCTGTCCCTAGGTTGAACGTTGTGAAAGGCCACGTTCCCGTCGGAGTAGTTGGAACCGGCAGATTCCAAGTCTCGGCGCGAGTGCTGGGAGTACTGCGACTGCGTCGACGGTGGTCGAGACGACATCTGTTATCCAATTTATATGAAACCAACGTGCAGTTATTGAAATCAGTAACTTCAGTTTTGCAATTATATTGCTTTAAGGGATAATTTCAAATACATCATCCTCCCCGTGGCGGTTTTCCATTGCTACAAACATACAATAAATCAAATTGCATTGAAATGCATTTACTAGTTGAAACAAAAAAATACGATGATGAAGAAGAAAAAAAGTATTTTTAAAATATAAAAATAGAGTATGTCATTTTTTTTTTTATCTCCTCCTCCGCGTCGTGGTGGATGATGGTATGCTCTTGTTTTAACAGTTGTGTTGATGTGTAATGATGGTGTTGTCATTTAATAGTCGTCTAATCACATTATACGTATAATATAAAATAATTTAATATAAAAAATATTAGTCTAGCAAACTATTTGTACTATGTATTTAGATTGAGTGCGTTTCATGAACCACTGTTGTTTGTTGTTTAAATGAATGCTGTCATGTTATTCTTTGAATTCTAAATTAAAAAAATTAACAAATAGAAAAAGTTCCCTTCATTCATTCATTCATTTCCAAATATTTTCAAATAGTCGATCATCATAGTAACTACCAGAGTACAATAAAAAGAAATGACTAAAAATAGATGTGTAAATATATATTATATCGATACTTAAATTGTAGATTGTAGATTGTAGACCAACTATTAAATAGGATAGGATATGTGGAGTCCTCGTAATAGATGCATATAATAATATGATTAGCATTATAATACCAGGCATTCAAATTCAAAATACTATTTTATGTATTTGTGTTTGGTTGATATTACCTATTTGGCACATGTCGTTTTAACGGTCACTTGATAACATATTTATTACTACATACTACAATCATAAGTGGAATAAGCAGGGATATATAAAATATAAACGTATTTATTATTATTATACAAATAATACAGGCCAGGCCAGGGCAGGCCGTATTTTCAGTTACTTAATAAATAATATGTCTATTGATACGAATATATGAATAAAATTTCCTATATAATCCATGTATACTTTTATTGTGTAAAAGTATAATATAACTAGTAGTGTAAATGTATTTAATTTTATTTTTTTATTTGTTTACTACTATTATATAATTATTATTGCATTTATTTTCTTCTCTTCTTTCTACTTATCATCATCATGATGGATCAACACACCCCAACATATCTCATCAATACCATAACACCCTGTCCTCCCTCTCTGAAGAAGAATAGATTGAATACATATGTATGAACCGTAAACGATTCTTTATTCGGATAAAAGAAACTAAAGTGTTGCCGTCACTATTTGAGGTTTATGGAACCGTGAATGGTGATAGGGAGAACGGCCTGTAAAGATATCGACGATTGAAAGATTCAAGTATATTTGGGGTGTATATGGCGTCGCGCATCCCCATTATGCTCGATGCCCGGCGCGTGGCCAGGCAACGTAGGAGGCCCATGACTACTCAACACATGCAACATATTCCTAGGCGACCGAATGGCGCCTTGTTTTGGGATCAGCCGAAAAATAAAAGGGCAGGCAAGCGAAGGGCGAAAACCGCCGCATTGCACAAGCGTAGCAACAACGCTAAAATAAACGGTGGGCTAGAGGACAACGGCGGCAGCTCAATAGGAAACATACTAGAAGAAGAAAAGAAAAAACGTGTAAGCGAGACGCGGTCGAGACCGGCAACGTCTTCGTTTATTCCTTGCCACGATCGTCCGCACACGTCCATAGAATTAAATGAAGCCGTAACCAGTGCTCTTCTATCAAAAATTAGTTACTCGTTAGTGGAGCCCCAATCTCGCGCGAGGAACAACGAGGAGATAGGGTTGCAGGAATGGAAGAAGAATTATCTCAGCCAGCAGCAGAATGCTCCTGCCGTGGGCATAAATGCTCAACGCTCTCCCGGCCGGGGTGTGACCTTCCGCTCGAACGTAATGCAATCGTTTGCTCGCCTTGTTGAGGTTTTGCAAATTACATCCTGCACCGAATACGAACCTTCAGAATTAAGAACGGCGGTGTCCATAGAAGCGATTTCCAACATGGTAAAGCTCCAAGGCGAATCCAGACCAATATTGGCTCAAGCAATGAAAGAAATAATCAAGGGTATGTATCACCTCGGCGAAGTAGACAGCAAAGATTTAGACTTGCTCGGGTGCGAGCTAAAATCAAACATGGCGTATTTTTCAATGTATCAACGTTGCAAACAGGCAAACGAAGAGTTACTCCGAAGAAACGCTGAACTGTGTTGCCAGATCGGCGCAACCGCGAATGCATCAGCGACCCGATCAGGCTCTGTTGAAGCCATTGTCCATCGATGGAGACAGAAAGTTCAATTCTTTGTATTTTCGCGCTGGGTGTACATAACCCAGGTAACAGCCGCTAAACGCGACTCGCTTGCGCAGCAATACATAAAAATGACAATGTACAAGAAATACAAAGCCACGTTTTACGCCTGGAAGCATTCTATCATGGAGCGCAAAGCGGCCAAATTTACAGAGTTGAAGAAGTTTTTAGATGAAGCGGATGAAACAAACGACCGCCTTAGTGACAAAGTACTTGAAATGGAAAAAGAGATCTCAAGGCTGCAATTGATTGTGAAGAAATTCGATGAAGAAAGGGACAGAAAAATTGAAGGGGAAGTTCACACTACCATTGACAACATGGTCGCAATCTTAATTTTGGACGCGGAAGCTACACCACCTACGAAGCGGACCTCTTTCCTGGCTTCATGTTGAGGGGAGACATGTGCTGATGACTTCTTGATTCAGATAACACCACGGGGGGATAAAAATAAATTTGAATATGGCGGTGTAAATTTTTTGTACAAAATCAATTTTTTTAATTCTCTTTTTTATTGTTTTCTTTCTTCTTCTTTATAACCCCGATGGCTTTAAGGAATCCTTTTGTTATCGGGATTAACCAATACGAAGACAGCAAAAACAAAACCACTGTTGTAAAAAAAGCCGAGTGCCTCGCGATGTTCTTGTTTCTTGCCCACATCTCAGGTGATCCGTTCAGATCTTGTCGCCAAGTGTACAGCCAAAGTCCCATTCCTACCACACGGATAAACACAAACGACAATAGGACCATGGCGGCCATTATCATGAAGTAAATGTTATCCCGGTAGCCCAATATGCGGGCAATGTAAACGTAACATAAAAATACGTTTGTGAATTCCACGGTCCCGTCCCAGTACGCCCAGTGGCTCAAGTGCCCCGTTACCAGGGTCGGCAAATAGTTGCATAGCACCAGAACATGGTGCAGGTACATTTCCGGTCCCTTTTTAAAATATCGCACGTATAGGTACAAGTCATAAAATGTGTTTGAGCAGTGTATCAGAAGGGCAATGTGCCCCCAATAGCTCGGCTTTTCCCACCGTGATTCTGCCGTTAGGCGCGTATCGTAAGCTGCGACAGTGTACATAGGACCGATTAAGCAAACGGTCAAAAAGCACACTGCGTTCTGAACAAGCTCCAATCGCTGCGTAAAGGAGAACGCCGGATACTTTGTCGGAAAAGTACTTGTAAAGGTAATGTCAAAGACGTGGCCAAGGCCAACTTGTACAAAAAAACCGACCAATGAGAGGAACAACACAACTGCCCAGGAAAGTTCTCCGCCGTACACGGCAGGATCCTCGAATAAAAACTGTGACGACTCTTCGTAGAGGGACATGGCGCTGGGGTTTACCATTTTAACGTCGATACTATTGTTTCAGAGTAAGTGCCTCCCTTCGTATATCTTGTGGTGGGTATAAATAATTATCTGCTAGAAAATGTGTTTTAAAATAAGATTTTCAGATTAAACAAATAACTCTTTCATGCATTTCCACTTTACACGAACTCGTTTACAATAAGAATAATAATATAATAAAAATTTATTTTAATAATGGAATAACACAACAACCTGCGTCTGTGACGACTGATGCCGGTGGTGTGTTGCTGTCTGTCGTCCGCGGGTGGGGCGCCCGTCCATATTGGAGTTAGAAAAAGGGTTTAATCCCCCGATATCTTCTCTTCATATTTTGACTTCTTCTTCTCTCTTCCTTCTTCCTTTTCCCTTCTTCTTCTCTTTCTTCTCTTTCTTCTTTTTCTTCTCTTTCTTTTTATTAGCTTAAATCGTGTTGTTTGTTTGTCGTTCTTCATCATCATTATTTTTTTATTATTAACTAGACTATTAATTATTTATTATTATTCTATTATGTTATTATTATTATTATTATTCGTTCCATCAGATTTTTTATTATTATGAAATAATAATAATATATTTTCTTCTTCTTCTCTATCTCCTCTTGCTTCTCTTCTTCATTTTTTCGCATGTTGCATGAGAAAACAAGTCTATGTTTATCTTGCGTTTCTTAACTCACTGCCACCAGGACAAAAATAGTTCTAAGAAGAAGAATAAGGACACGGAGATTCATGGATGGAGTAATTTGAAGAAGGTTCCACTGAAAGGTATGCAGGCGATTGGCAATCAAACCACCATTGTTTGACAAATAAGTTAACAACCGTAACCAGACCGACCCCATGCCGTGGCCTTTTAAAAAGAAGAAAAAGGTGCCCGGGCTTCCGTCTAGCGATAATGGGACGACTGTGCAAAAAATTGCCCAGCTTCGGGTGCTTATTGAGTCTGGTAAATTGGCAAGGCCGAAACGCAAGATTTACCAAAAACTGCTGAGGAAATTCATGATTATGCGAGAAAAAGAGTTGGCTGCCCGAGGAATGGCAGAGGAGGACGACGAGAAGGTTGCAGACGTTAAGCCCTCACCAGAGGTAGAAGCAAAGGTGGCAAAAGACCGTCGTAAATTGGAGCAGCAAGACAAAATTGCGCGGGCAGCTTTAAAAACAAAGATTAGGGCCATGCGCGCAAAGCCTGTAAAAAAGTTCGCGTGCGGGAAGGAGTGCGCACTCATGCTTCTCGAATCTGGCGAGCTTTACCAGTGGAGGAACGATAACCCACTGCCAGTCCTAATGAATGACCTATTTTCAGAAGAATCGAGGACTGAACATAGACTTGTCGACAAACTCAACGCAGGGCGATTCTACTGGACAGAAGAGGAGCTGATGAAGCTGGACATGTCGTCGCTCGAAACCCTTAGAGAGGAATTAAAACTTACATTGTACAGTAGAACCGATTTGTTGTCCAGAATTGGAGGTTTGTTTGATCTTGGGACTGGTAACTTTCCCGTCAAGCTTCGGAATCTAAAGTTTGAAGACGTCGCAGCCTCTTCGACCCAGGACATTAATGTTGTTGCCAAAGAACTTGGGCTGATTGGAAAAACTTCAGCAAAGTTTTTAGCTCGAGCCATTATTAAAAAGCGCAGCAGAATTGACCCTGTAATTGTCGATGTAGCTGCCGGTGATTTTCACTTCGTTGCCGCAACCAATTCTGCCACCCATCCCGTGTGGAGTTGGGGGAGGAACACTAACGGCCAGCTGGGGCACGGGGACACGGTCGACAGGGAGTTCCCGTGCCCAGTCCGCACGATTCAACACATGGTTGAGCAAGTGTGCTGCGGGAATAACTTCACGATGATATTGACTAATTCGGGGATGGTCATGACATGGGGGAAGGGAGACTCTGGTCAGCTAGGGCATACGGTTCCGAAATCAAAGGACAACCCTGAAAGCGCAAATCCAGAAGCCGAGGGCACCGGGAACACGAACCCTACAGCTGCGCACCTTCAGCTCGTTTTTGAAGACGACACTATTCCGTCGCGAATGGACCTTGCAAGCAACTTAGGAGAGAAGATGAAAATAGAGGCAGATGAGATGTCCGATTCGCACCCCACGTTACATATTGCAGCCGGGGGCACCATGGGGAGTGCATGGAGCACACGTTGGCCAGTTACTGAAGACCTGAATCACTTTGACAAACAGTCCTTAGAAGACTTGAAATCAGAGCTTGAAGAGAAAATGCGCCGTCTCAAAACAGCAGAGTCCATCCATACGGAACTGCGTCGACGTTATGGGGACCGTAGGGCATGTGCTACGTATGCCGAGTTGGTAACTTGCGACTACAAAGACGATATTGGGGATGGGAAGCCCCGTTGTAGAAAGATTGGGGACCGGCATGAAATTTCTCCAAAATGTGGGAAATGTTTTGGACGAGGCTACCACCGAGACGAAAAGCTGCAAATCATAGACACCCTTATTGGCCGATCCATCGCTCAAGAAAAGCTTCGAAAAAACGAGTTCCGTGATTCTAAGCATGCAATAATAAGCGTAGAGCAAGAGCTTAAATTGCTAAATAAAGAGTTACAGGAGACAAAAACAGAAAAGCTCGCATTAGAAAAATTACAAAGTGATCTGCGAAAGCAGCTTATGAACGTGAAGAAAAACGATAACATTCCAAAGGCGAAGAAAGCGGAAACGCTGAAACGGGTTGAAGAAGAAATTGTTGGATTAGATGTGCAAATAGTCCGTGTCAGTCACCACGAAACCCACTGCGCTACATCGTTGGACAACGTCCGTGGGCGTTTGATCGGGATGAAGCGGTCGTTGGTCCGAGCCCAAAAGGAATACCACAGTGCTGCTAGTAAACTGCTCCTTTACGAAAGGTTAAAAATTCGCCGTCAAAAGCGACTGTCGTGGAACATGGTCGTGTTAAGAGATTCACACGCACGAAAGCTAATAGAAAAGGCGCATACGCTGTGGACGAGAATTGATAAGGCCAGCTTCGGAAACCTTTTTCGGGACGCAAATGAGATGAACCGTTTAATGGTAGAGTATGGTCGGAAGAGCCGCGACAATTTAGAAAACGCTTGGATTATCAAGCTCAGCAACCACAAACTACAAAACCTTATGCGGGAGGCGACGCGTATTCTTTCAAAAGAAAAGATGCCGAGTCGACGGTTTGAGGGCCACGCCATCATGGGGGATGTGATTTGTGGGTGGATGGAATATGATACAACAGGGCGACCAGTTTTGTACGCCCCCTACTCTACAGAAGATTCCCAAAATGATCGCATGGGCGACATCCAAGACAAGGATATGTATTGCCATTACTTTCAACATGGTGAATGTGAGCTACCATGTAGGTACGGTCGTGTTCATGAAATGATGCCATTGCACGTCTGCCAAGCGTCCCTACAAAAGCAGGGGTTCAAAGCGACCGATGTAGACTGCGTAGAACCCGGAGAATCGGTGAAATTGTTAGATAGCACGTCTTTGGTGGTGTCCTTCTTCCCATACGATGAGCTAGAAAGCAATATGGTACAGAAGCTGCGCTTGTACGTTGATGGCGACGGCCCGGGGCAGGGGGTACAGCAAATATTTGGCGTCATGTACAGTCAGAAAAACGAAATACCAGGCCGAGTTTTACCATCCGCAGTTTCTTTTCCAATAAACATTACCAGTGGACAAAAAGCAGGGTGGGTTGACTTGACATTTCCCAACCCGGTTGCTCTTCCAGTCTCCGAGCAGAAGCAACATTTGGAAGATGACCCGAACGATATCAAACCAGGTCTATGGATTGGATTTTACTCTCCTCATGGGACAGGGGTAATTCGAGTATACGGGAAACGCCTTCTTAAACAAGCAAAACGCGGGCACGTCGCAAATTTTGAGGCCTTGAAGTCGCTGGTTATAACCGCTCCGCCTATAGAGTTTCCATCTCACGAGCCACTATTGTTTCGGCCGTCCATTTATTGCGAAACAGCTGGTTTATGGGCTCGACTGTTGGCTATGCTGCTTGATATTGCGCAGTTGAAAATTCGCATTAATGGATTAAGTCTAGCAATGACTCATGAAAAAAGCGAAAAACGTGCAATGGAGATAGCGAATAATAAACAAAGCATCAGCAGGAACGATGTGTAGGTTTTGTTTTTATCTAAATAACACAGCCAATATTATTTTCTTTTAAATTTTTAAATTTTAGGTTTTTTAATCATCACACCAGAGACTTCGATTTTTTGAATATTTTATATTTTGTTAGCAATCCGCTGAAAAATGCCCACAGCAGGTTTCTGCAGACCATGTTTTGAACTGTTTTTCTCAAAATTTGATGGCTTATCCCAACTACTTTCACCGGTAACATTGTTATAATAATACGGATGACCACTGCCGGGATCGATTACTTCAGACCACTCGGGGGTACCTCCAATGGCTTCTGTTTCAGAATCAACAAAACCTTCTTGTTTGTCCCAAGTAGTTTCCCCAGTGCTACTATTCTGATAGTAAACATGCCCGGAAGCCTCATCCAAATGTGAGGTCCAATTTCCTTGTAATGCAGAGTTGTTTTCCTGGTCATCTTGGCGATGGCTATAAACGCACGACGCTTGCCACTCATCCTGGTCACTTTCATTTTCATCGGGGCGATGACTATAATTATATTCACTATGCCAATCCGTTCCCTCGTTCTCACTGTCAACGGAGTGAAAACTTTGAGCCTTTTCCCGTGCTTCCATTTTCAGCTTCTTAAACTCTTCTCCTTCCTCGCCTGGTATCAAAACCAGAATGGCTTCTACTGCTTCTTTATCTTTAGCATTTGATAGAGCATCGCGCAACCGTTCTAGTCGTTCAAGTAGTCGTTCTTCCCGCAACTTTGTAGCTTCTTCAGCCAATTTCTTAACAACCAGTTTTGCCTTCTCTTTCTTTCTCGTTTTCTCTTCCGCCTCTATTAGGGCTTTTTCTTCGGCATC
>JACKZZ010002482.1_pt1 | contig 13194 bp, 10 predicted proteins | sample 8027871 | NCBI WGS metagenome assembly JACKZZ01 (sample SAMN15724774, study PRJNA655200) | protist metagenome | isolation source: fluorescence activated cell sorting (FACS) single amplified genomes of... | place: USA: West Boothbay Harbor, Gulf of Maine | collected 2000-07-19
GGGAGGAAGTAGACACACACACACACACACAAAGAGGGAGAGAGAGAGAGAGAGAGAGAGAGACACACACATGCACACAAACGCACATACCTTTGCAAGGTCCGCTTCCAGCAGTTTCTGCGCCTCGTCGCCTTTAGTACTAGCACGATCAAGCCGCTGCAAGAGGTGCGCTCGCTCCTCTGCCATAGCCGCCTGTGGTAGTGGTAGTGGTAGTGGTAGTAGTGTGTTTATGGTGGTAGTGGTGGTGAGTTAGTGCGAGCTGCAGACTGGGGACAGAGATACGCACGCAGATGCAGCACCCCCCCACACACACACGCACCTTATCTCTTTTAAGCGATTCGATTTCGCTAGTCAGGCCTGCAGTCTGACCTTCGCCCGCCGCCACTGTTTTACGAGACTCTCTCTTGAATTCGTCCAACATTGCTTCGTATTTAAGTCGCTCTTCATTCATCATGTTCTACAGTGGGGGGTGGGAAGAGGAGGGGAGGAGGGAGGATATTGAGGTTAGTGAAGATGGGCTTTAGAAGGCAAAAGACAGAGAGACCGAGAGACAAAGCAAATGAGCCCCAAAGCACCGCACGCACCTGTACCATCTCTGTAGACATCCCACCAGGCACCCCCCCCGCTCCAGGGGTGTTCGGATTCGTCATCCCACCTGCACCTGCACCTGCACCTCGCTCCGCCACGGGCGTACTTGCACCTAGCTTGAAATCAGATGATAACCCGCCACCTGCGCTTCTAAAAGAGGAAGCAGCTGCGGCTGAGCCACCACCTGATAGGCCACCTGCGCCGCCTGCCCCACGCAATTCGTCAAGTTTCCTGGCGTAATTGCTCTTTTCCGGCGCCACTGGGACATTGTATTTTGCGCACAGCTCTTCTAATAATTGCACTTCTTTGCCCTTGTATGTGTGCAGTAGATTCTCCACTTCCACTAGGCGCTCCGGATCGTTCTTTCCGAAGAAGCTGATGAGGCATGCGCGCAATGTCTGCGTTGCAAGCCATATTTCTGCTGCGGCCATGTCCACCCCATCGCCTTCATCTCCATCAGAGCCAACATCATTGGCTGAGCTTCCTTTTCTAAAGGCTAGACCTGCCTGCACTTGCCTACCTGCTGGGCTAGCAGGTGCAGGAGAGAACCCTCCTCCACCACCTCCACCAGCACTTTCCTGCAGTAGTCGCTGCCGTAAGTCCGATTCCCACAGAGTTTCCCCCGTCCGTCCGTGTATGAAGTATCTGAGAGAGAGAGAGAGAGTGGGAGAGAGAGAGAGAATTAGTGTTAAATTTGTGGGAAACAGAGAGAGAGAGAGAGAGAGAGCGATGCACACATACACACAACACAAGGCACGTACTTGGCACGCGACACAGGGTCCACGTGCTCAGACCAGTCTGCAGCGCTGGACGTGCCACCACCGGCACCTGCCATCACATTGACAGCACTGGCATTGCGCGACATTCCCCCTCCTGTGCCGAGAGTTGTGTTGTATCTGTAGTGTAGGGCAGGCGTAGGTTGGAGGAGGAGCGGATTAGTTTGAGTGGAGAGAGGGAGGGAATGGGAAAAGAGAGATGAACACACACACACACACACATACACACACGCACTTCTCCAGCCGAGCCTGCAGGTACGCCGCCAAGTCCTGCATATTGGCTTCACGAGCGTAGTCAACACAGGTGTAGGAGTAGTAGTCTACCGTGTTGATCATGGCTCCGTGCGACAGCAGTCTGCGGGTGCGGGTGTGGGTGTGTGTGTTTCCATGCCTCTTTTACTGACACTAATCACTAACTCGCGGCCCTGCGCTCCCACCCTCACTCCCGCACCTCGATTGTACACACACGCAGGCGCGAAGCATGTATGATGTGTGTGGGATTACCGAGTTTACGTCTGATAGTGAGGATACGGGCAGCAGTAGCAGTAGTACTAGAGAGAGTAGTAGTGCTTCTAATAACACTTCTTCAGCTACTACCAAGTTCAGTAATTCCTTCCATGCTAACTTTGCTGCGCTTGAGCATTTCTTGCAAGCAGTTCAAAGTCAGTGTCAGTCTCATGCCAACACTCTCGCCGCACTGGCGAATATGACCATTGACAGAGACGCGAGCGTGGCTGACTTGCAGTCCACTAGGAGAGAGCTTGCCGAATCAGTGGTTGCGTCCAAGGCGCTGCAGGCTGAAGTAGATGCAGTCAGAGTGGGAGTGGGAGTAGAGCAACAGACACAACAGCAACTGCAACTGCAACTGCAAGAGCAGCAGCAGCAGCTGTTGCAGTTGCAGCAGTCTCTGACACAGAGCCGGGAGCACAACAGAAAGTTGCGAATAGAGCAGCAGGCGCATGAAGATGTGACTAGCGACTTGCGCACTTGTCTGCAAATAATGACGTCGACGGCTGCTGTGGCTGTGACAGCGAGAGAGACAGAGAGAGAGACAGAGAGAGAGACAGAGAGAGAGAGAGAACAACAGACAGGCGAACAGATTGAGACACAAGAGTTGTTAAATTCCACCCACGTTCTTGTGCAGGAACTGCGGAGACGGTGTGAGCAGCATGTCTCCACTCTGGATACAGCGAGGAGAGAGATGTACCAGCGTGGTCGTGAAGATGGTCTGGAGGAGGGGAGAGAGACATGCACATCTCCACTGCTGCAGAGTGCACAGGATAAACAAGTGGCAGCGGTGGGTGAGGCGCAGAATCGGGCGCAGGAGCAGCTTTCAGTAATTAAACTACAGCTGCAGGAGGTGCACGAAATAGCTCAAATGCAGGCACAGGAGCAGGCACAGACAAAGGCACAGTTGTCAATGATGCAGGAGGAGACAGAAGCACAGGCACATGCAAATGCAAAGGCACTTGCACTAGTGCAAGAACAGGCCCTGGCACAAGCACAGGCACAAGCGCATGCGTTATTGCAAGAGCAGGAGCAGACACAGGCGCAGGCACAGGCACAGGCACAAGCACTGGCCCAAGCGCTAGCACTGGCACAGGAGCAGGCCCAGGCTCTGGCGCAAGTGCAGGCCCTGGCACACGAACAAGCACAGGCACATGAGCTAGCACAAGCACATACACAAGAACAACTGGCGGAGCTACAGATAGAAGCACAGCAGACTATAAAAGACTTACAAGCTCAGATGCAACAACAGGCAGAACAGGCTGCGGATGCGCTGCAAGCCGTGCAATCCACCGCTGATGCGGCAGAAGAAGAAGCAGCTGCTGCAGCTGCCGAAGAAGCTTACCAGACGGCAGCATTGCTGGCGGAATTACAAGAGTCACGTAGTATGTGTGAAGAGATGCAGTGTGCAGTGAGGGATGCAGAGGCGCTTCAGGCCACTGCTGCCACTGCTGCCACTGCTGCTGCTGTTGCCGCTGCCGACTCTCACCGCCAACAACAACAACAGCAGCAGCAGCAGGCAGAGGAAGCACTCACCCAGCAGCGAGCAGAGCACCTTGAGCAGCTGTCCAGCCAGCACAAATTAGCCGCAGAAACAGAGGCAGCAGTAAGAAAAGAACTCGAAGCTTTGCAAGGAAAGGCTGCTTTTCTAGAGAGTGAATTACTTCAGCAGAGGCTGACATCGCAGAGAGAGGCGTCGGTGTGGGCAGAGAGGGGCGAGGAGCTGCAGAAGCAGGTGCGTGTGTTCTCTCTCTCTTCACATGCAGGGGGATGGCAGTGGTGGTTTCTATCCCAGCAGTAGTAGCAGAAGTGCACCACCTACACCTGCACCCGACACTAGTAGTAGGATTAGTACGGGCATGGGAAGCACCCCTGGCAATAGTAGTAGTAATAGTAATAGGAAGAGAGGTGGTGGTGATAATATAATTTACTCTGCGGAAAAGGTCCCCCTCAGCCCGTCTGCTCTCGAAACCCACACGCCTGTGGCCCACAGCAGCAGTGCAGTAGGAACCCCGCTGGCTTCCACCGCAAGTGGTAGTGGTGATAGTAGTAGTGGTGGAGGTGGTAGTGGTGTTACTAGTAGTGGTAGTGGTAGTGGGATGAACATGAGTCGTATCGTCATCAGCACAGTTCGTAAGTCGTCAAGTCCGTGCTCTAGAAGTGGTGCGCCATCAGGTACTGCTTCCCGCTTCTCTCCCTCCACTAAGACTTCACCATTCGGACGCACTGTGCTCAGAGATACACAGAGAGACCTACATAGTGAGAGCAAGAAAGAGAGTAAAGGTTATTTGGAGGAAAGTGATGATGATGGTGACTACTGAATACCATATTGGTAAATTTTTGGTTCGTGGAAAATTATATTTATACATAATATAGGTTGTAACTTGTAAAAAATCGATGCGGGTGTAATAATACGTGGGGGATGTGGATGGAACAGCAACGATTCATCGTAAGGACTGTATTTTGTCTTTTCTTCCCATCATCGACCGAGACCCAATGCTCCACGCCCTCGGCCGCCGCCTCGGCCGCCTCCCAATAACGCCCCCCCTTTGTGTGCAAAAGTGCCCCCCAAGCGAGTTAAGTGATTACTTTTCCTCGCATCTGCAGCTTTCTTCGCTTCTTCCTCCTCTTTCTTAGCTGCTATTTGGTCAGGGGTCATTTGACTCAATTCCTCTGCCTCTTTTGCTGCCTTCTCCTCATCTTCTTTCTTTCTCATCTGCGCGAAATAGTCAGCATTTTTCGCGGCGACTTCACTCTTTGCACCACCTAGTGCATGACTACTAGTGCTTTTTCCCGAAGTGGAACTAAAACCCATTGCCTTCGGCGCCCCCACTCGCGCGATGGGCTTGTTATGGGTGGCAGCTGCTGCTGGTGCAGGCGGCGGTGCAGGCGCAGACGCAGGAGTAGGAGCCGCTGGGGTCGTTTTCGCGCCAGGAGGAACAAATCTTCTGGGCGCACCTGGGTGTACTTGTACTTGTACAGTAGCAGCAGTACCAGTAGAAGAAGTAGTGCTTTGCGGGACACTATCGCTTACTATGGGTGCTGGTGCACGAAAAGGAAGTGCACCCGCGTCTTTCTTAATTGCTGGCGCTGGTGGCGCTGGTGGCGCTGGGACTGTATCTGAAGGTGTGTCGCAATCTTCGTCTGTCTCTCCAATAATGTCATCTGCAACAATAGGATTTTCAGCAGTTTTGCGTAGGAACGGCGCCGCAGGTGATGCTTGGTGCGCGGCACACGGAGGGGGGACGGTATCCCTACGTACCTGTGAGGAGGATCTTCTCGCCATGTTAGCAGAACGTGCCGCCATGTTCGAGGGTATGGAATCCGGCTCTTCCGGCTCTTCCTGCTCTGCAGGCGCAGCAGGTGCAGCGGGTGCAGGTTTAGGGGGAGGCGGAGCGTTGCTTTTAATAGAAGGACCGAATAAACTCGCTTTTAAAGCGCCACCACCAGGTGGGGGCGGCACGACCTTCCTCCTGGCGCCGGCTCCTGCACTTGCACTGCCAGACACAGTGGTCTCGCTCGTACCCGTAATACCTCCACTTGCACCAGGCAGCCGTCCAATGGCTCCAAGGGTGTAGGTAGGAGCAGGTGGTGGTGGTACAGCTGGCGATGCCATCGCCTGCCTGGCTTCCTGTTGTTGTTGCTGCTGCTGCTCCTGCTCTCTGGCAATGCGCGCCTGCTCCTCCTCGCGCCTTCGCTGCCGCACCGCTTCTGCAGCAGCCTCCTGCTCCTTTAGTTTCTTTTGTGCTGCCATCTCCTGTTCTTGTTGCGCCTGTGCCTGTGCCGCCTTTGCGGCTTCCTCTTCCTTAGCCTTTCTCGCCGCAGCTGCTGCACTGGCAGCTGCCGCCGCTTGCTCTTCGGCCTCCTTTTGCTCGGCAGCTACCGCGGCGGCCTCTGCCTCTGCCTTTGCCTTTGCAGCAGCAGCGGCCTCTGCCTCTGCCTTTGCCTTTGCAGCAGCAGCGGCCTCTGCCTTTGCCTTTGCAGCAGCAGCGGCCTCTGTCTCTTCTCTCTTCTTTTGCTGTTCAGCTGCAAGTTCGGCTTTGGCTTTGGCGGCTGCTTCTTCTTTTCCCTCTTCCTCCTGCTGCTGTTTGGCTGCAGCTGCTGCAGCAGCTGCTGCAGCTGCGTCTGCGTCTGCGTCTGCGGCGTCGCCAGCGTCCGGCTCTCCAGGCCGGTCCCAGGTGCTCTCCCCGGTAGTAGTGTTGTAGTAGTAAATGTTGCCTTCGTCATCCGGAACCTCTACCCAATCCGGCGGCAAGTCCCAGTCTCCCTCCACGGCATAGTCATCATCGTCTTCTTCATCCTCGACGAGTTCTGCGTCCGTGCTCAGCGTGGCGGCGTGTGTGGTGGCACCGTCAGTTTTTGCTGCAGTACCGCTGTTGAGAGCTTGCTTGGAAAAAGAAGTCGAATTCGCAGCAATAAAGGAGGTGGCCATTTGGTGGTCGAAATAAAAAGTTTTGACTGTCTGTTTGACTGCCGCGTCTACGTGTGAGTGGGAGGTCACCAGCTGCCATCCATTTGAGCGAAGGCTGGACAGAATGACCATCACATCAGCTGCATTTACTGCGTTATGTTCATAGGCCTTGATAGTGGTGTCTCCACTGCTGAGAGTAGTTCCGCCGTGCTCTTGCTTCCTGACAGAGAACTGGCTAGCTAAGTGCGCAGGAAGGTGGTCTGTAAGCTCCATACCCTCATCCACACGAACGGAGCAGCAGCAAGTGCCAGCCGATGCTGCTCTGTCCACCGGGTCGTGTACCTCCAATATCAGTAGGTCAATCGGCATCGGGAAAGATTTTCTCCAAGAGTATTGCCCGTTTTTGTGCAGAACTATGACCAACTCACGCTCACAACCAAGCACGTGATCACGAGAAGTCTCTCAAAGAACGCGACGGTGTTTTGTGACATCGGCACGTACGGCGGACCATGATGCATAGCATAGCGAATATCGCATATTCCAAAGAGAGGATGGTAACTCCAGCCATGTCTGAATCAGAGCGGAGGAGACGAAAATTGCAAGGATTTAGGCTCTAGCCCAAGGTCTTTTAGTGGAGGGTGTGTGTTGTATCGGATAATGGTGTGTTTTGTGTTTTTCGTGTGTGTTGGCGTGTTATAAGAAGAAGAAACGAGTTGCACATTGCACAGCCACAACAAGCGCCCTGGATCTTCTCTCCCTCTCTCCCCCCCCCCCCTAAAAAAAACACCACCTCCCACTTCCTCAGCCCACCGCATGCCCAGCATGTCGAATGTTGCTACGTTGGTACTGGCCACACAGGCCATAGCGCCATAGCTAGCCATATCAATGCTGGAAAATGAATCAAGTAAACAGATGACAGATGGAGCCACGGGTTCCACCACAGGTACCACCTGACAACCGGGGAAGACTCACTCGCGACATGGCGTGGTTGCTGGAGCAGGACAACACGTACACACGAAGCGGTTGACCAGTTGGTTTCGCACGTAGCACGTAGCACGTAGACGCCCCAACAGGAACAGGCGCTGTTATGGATCCACGAAAACCCCAGCACCAGACACTCCTCACGCACACCATGCGCCGTCTGGTAGCACACAAACATTCAATTACTCAGACTTGCACACGCGCGCTCTCTCTTCCCCTCCTTCTCTCTCTCTCTCTCTCTCGCACACATCATACAGCACCCCACCGGCTTGACTTCACAACCACTATACTAGAGGCTTTACTTACTCTACTACTTGTTCTCTGGGTCGAAGTCCGCGTTCAGGTTAGGGAGAATGGGGGCCAATTCGCTTGTGAGGAAGGAATTGTGCGCTGCCATCATGGGCACTACCGCGCCCTCTCTGCTGCTGCTGCTGGTGATAAAACCAGCCCCATAAGTCGTATGTCTACTGGTCGTCCTCGTCGCGTCGCGACCTACTTGCGTTTTCCCTCTGTAGCTCTTCATTTTTTGATGATGCTCTGTCAATTCATATCCTAATCCTATGACAACTAACCTAAATCCAGTTTAGTTCCACCTTTGCGGTATTTTCTGTGGTTTCCATCACCCCTGTTTTCACCCTCAACACCCACCCCAAAAAACCTTCTCGCTCGACGATCGACGATGATCCAGGACCAACTGCTCATTTTGCCCCTTTTCGTGTCGGAAAGATGTCGGAAAGCAGAGATGAACAAAAGGACCAGACAGCTGAGGCCGAGGTTGAAGGTGGTGATGATGGCGTGATTCAATGTCGCTTCACTCTTCCTGACGGAGTGGTCCTATCCCTGCCAGGTGGTGTTGTAGCGAATGACACTGCAGACTACATTCGTAATGCTCTACAGGAAATCAAGGAGACGTGTCACATGACTGCTTTCAAGCTTATGGTGACAAACGAGGCTGGTGAAGTTCTCGACGAAGTCAACGACTTTATGGAGTTAGGAGAATACTTGACAGAAGACACACAGAAGGTACTACACTTTGCTGTTCAACCTGCAAAATATTCCATGCGATCTGCGAGAGAGCACATCAAGCGCTGCAGAGATCTCTTCAAGTTCCCCAGCTACTTCAGCTCTGCTGCGGTTACTAACAGTAACCAAGATTCTGACGCAGCTGCTGAAGAGGAGAAGGCGGTAGAGAGTCCATCTTCTGCCTCACCTGAGGCGCCCAAGCTCACAGCCGAGGAGCTGCTGACGCCACGCACTAACACACTGAGCAACTTCTACGACGAGCTGCTGGCTCGGAATGGTGTACCGGACCCCGTGTGCGTCCCAGGCAAGACGAAGACGGATACTACTGCCAGCACTGACGATCGCCCATCAGACTTACTCAAGTCGCTGAGTGAGAGTGGTTGGAACCCTGTGCCTAGCGAATGCCACGCACAGGGCGACATCATGTATTTGGAGGTAGTGACTGCTACTGAAGGTGTACTACAACTCACATGCCGTGCAGATGGCTTTTTCGTGAATCGTAGTAGTAGAAACACCTTCGACCCCCGCCCCGCCTTAAAGGCGTCATTTCACCATGATTTGTTCAGTACTCTTCTTCTCGCTCTGCCTGCACTTGCACGTGCATGGCAGGCACAAGAAGAGATGGTCGACGCGGCATCCAAAGCTGCAAGAGCTCCCGCAAGCCTGGGATCCCAGGGTCCCTTGGACGTGCTGGCCACTCTCGTCACGCAAGGCAGAGGGGACTCGTACGTGCAGAAACTGCAATGGAACACTGCTCCTGCTACAGTTTGCGGCGTCGTGGCTCATAATAAATCCTACGACGTTGGGCGTGCGATTGAATCAGCCACCAGTAGGTTTGGCGCGGACCTGCCGGGCCCACCTCACGACTGGAATGAGGATATGCAATGTGCGAGATTGGTACCAGGTGCCAACCTTGACCAGCAAATCCTGAAGTCGAAGATAATCTACAAGACCAGCGTGGAATTCCGCGCAGCCTGCGAGGAGGGCATGAAAGCCATTGTAGATGGGCATGTTACCTCCTTCAATCCAATGGATGCTGCAGCCTCTCAGGTCTTTATTTTCAATGGGATATTCTTCAGTGGGGCTGTCGATGTCACAGACACTTTCAAGCTAGCTTCTGGTGAGACTGCTTGTCACAAGTACGCCGGCCACGACATGAAGAACCAACAGTATGTGCAAGCGCTGGGTGTCGAGGGTCTCCATACTGTGATGCAGTGTGTCATGGATTACAAAGGCCGTCGTATGACCGCACAGACAGTTATACCTGGAGTTCTTTCTCCTACTGGCAACGCCAGTCGCTTGCTTGCAGGTGCAGTGGAGCCAGGAGCTCGCCTTCGCATGAAGAACGAAGCCTGGGGTCTTTTAGAAGACCTTGGCAAGAAGGTAAATCTGGGCGAACGTACTATTCCCGCACTGCCATTCGCAAGCGACGAAGAAGCAGCTGCACTTGCCAAGGAAGCTGAAAAGGCTCGTTTCGGCATGCCAGACATGGGCCTTGAAGACCCGCCCTCTCCCATTCTCGTAGACAACGAAGACGAGAAGGTACCCATGGATTCTGCCACCATCCCTTACGTGGGTGGTGTGGAGACAAAACTTATCAAGGGTAGTGATGGTCGCACCTACGTACTGGAGTTAGCCAGAATATCTCCAAGAGATGCCAACTACGTCGCAAAGAGCAAGGGTGGTACTGGTAACATTGCAGAGGAAAAGTTTTCAGATATCGACTCAGAGGCTGCCACTGCCTACCTTCTGCGGCGTGAGCTTATCGACGCTTACCTGCGCTCCAAGACCGAGCTGCAGCAGAAAGAGGTTCAAAAACAGTATATTGATAGCGAGAAGGCTAGAAAGGACGCGCTAGATGCTGCTGTAGAGGCAGCAGTTGCTGAGGCTAAGGAAGGTGCTGCGGACGAGGCACGTGCCCCATTGCAGGCAGCTTACGAAGCAGAGCAAGCCAAAGCGGTCACTTCTCTTATGGAAGAACTTACTGCTGTGCAAGCCGCCTCTCAGGCTGCTAGAGATGCTTTTCGTATGAACCCTAACGTATTCTTTGATGGCATCGCTGCTGATACCGACAGTGCGGTGGTGGCGAAGGATGAGGAGGTGGCGCGCGAATTGGCTTCCTTTCTCTTCAACAAGGTCATGCCAGAAATGACTACCATGGTCCGTGCTCAGGAACACATGCCATTAGACGGGGAAGCGCTACGTACTTTAATGCACAATAGTGGTGTTAATATGCGTTATCTCGGCCACTTGGCACACCTTGCTCGTGCAGAGTTGACTAAAGACACGAACATGGCGCTGTTCGAGGAAACGATGATGATCCAACGCATGGCTCCATACTGGAGAGAACTCCTTGAAACGGAGATGATTGCAAGATCTGTAAAGATTTATTTGCATCAGCTTTTGAAGGAGAATCAGGGAGCCAGAGATTGTCCTGCCCCTACAATCGCAAGTGTGTTGTCTGCAGTACTGTCCGGCGGCGCTGCCACTGGCGATTCTCTCGCTACACCCAATACCTCTGCCCCCGATGCCAGCGATGCATCACCCCTGAGCAAGGGAGCGAAGAAGAACAAGAAGAAGAAGGAGGCAAAGCTCAAGGCTGCTGCTGCTGCTGTTGGCACTGCTCTTACTGGTGTTGTCGACGAGACTGCCTTTGGTTTGCCAGCTCCTGCAAACTTCGCCCGGGACGCGGATGCCGTCATTGTTGCCATCGACACTATCATGAAGTCCAGATTCTCCTACAGCCTGTTGGAGTGCAGGCAAGACATTACCTATGAATGCTGCCCAGAAAGCAAGGCGAAAGAAGAGTGGAAGCTTGACTACAAGAAGTATGCCGAGATGTGTGCTGGTGCCGCAGGCCCTCTAGGTGACCGTCTCAACCGCAATAGAGTTCTTCGACGCATCTGCCAACAAAGCGCGATTCGCGTAGCTACGCGTGATTACACATGGTCAGGCGTAGATGCTGCAAGTACTTGCGTGCGAGCAGAGGACATTATGCAGCTTTCCATTCGCACCAAGACATGTGAGCCTATGGTACCTTCTGTGGAAGCTCTCAACCTTCTTGCAGAGGGAGACAAGAAGTGTCGTGAGCGTGACCTCGGAGGTGCATATGCGAGTGTGGAGCAAGCCATACAAATCCTCACCTCGATTGTCGGGCCCGTGCACAGAACCATCGCTCTCGCGCACGAGTCTCTCTCCAACGTGTTGCGCATGGCAAATGATGTGGCCACTGCTGCTGCCGTTCAACAAAAGAACTTGCTTACGTGGGTGCAATTGCACGGGCTCGACTCTACAGAAGCTGCCTCTGTGCATCTACAACTCGCAGAACTGCATATAGCGGCTGGAAACTTCAACAAGGTGGTACGTGCATAAGTATGTGTGTATGTGTCTGTCCTTCTCCTGCACTACTACACTAACCCCCCCATCTCGTCTCGTCTCTCTCTCTCTCTCTCTCTCTCTCTCTCTCTCTCTCTCTCACACACACACACGCACACACACACTCACACTCACAGGTGCCCCATATCATGTCAGCTCGTTATATTATCGAGCTACTTGGTGGCATGAACCATCCTCTGATGATCGAAGTAGTGCAGAAAGGTGCTGACTACATCTCACAAATGCCTGATAGAGATATAAGCGCCATGTACACGCTTCTCTGCTATGCTCGCGACCAAAGCATGAGTGTGGTTAATGCGTGTTATTTTAGAGTCATGGTGGCAGCTATTCTCCGTGTCAGCGGTCAGTTTGAGAAGGCAATTGCGGAGATGAAGCACTCCTATTCGCAGCTGCTATCAATCTACGGCGAAGATGACCCACGTGTGAAGGAAGCGAAAGAAAAACACCTGGAATATGTCCGTGAATTCACAACACTTAAGGTGCAAAGTCAGAAAGACTACGAGGCACAAATTACCGAAATGAAGAAAAGGGAACTTTTAAGGCTACAGGAGGCTGCAGCAAGTAAGCAAGCGAATGCCCTCAAGGCGCAGGGAGAATTGACCAAGGGTAAGAAGGGAAAGAAAGGGCGCGGCAGTAGTCAACGCAAACACACCGCCTTCGGTTAGGGTTAGGGTTAGGGTTAGGGTTAGGCTGTAGGGTTGGAAGGTTGGCGTTGGGAGTTCTTTCTCCGTTGGGGGTATATCTAAATAAGCATAACAAAGAATGTTTATCTATAATCATACGAATCACCCTCAGATCTATTTATCGGGGCAATTTGTCCCATTTAAAGTTCTAGGATTTCCCCTGTGTCATTTGTGTAACTTCTTCGTCAGCTCCCTCAAGCTGCGCCCGATAGTTTCTCTATCCATCCGGTCCAGTTTCCCACCCGTTTTGATGTTCGACTCATTGGTTCAGGAAAAAACAGAATGATTGGGGTAAATTACCACACAAGATTATTGCATGAATCAGATTCTGTGTTTGTCTTAGAAGGATGGTGAATTGCCATCAGATTTTATTGATATCATTGATTCGGTAATTGCGAATTCATAACGAAATTCTCTTACTCACGCAGGGAACGGGTGAAAATGAAGCTTCTTGTGAGAGGGGCCCGTAAAGTATTGTATAGAAGAGAAAGTGCTGCTAGCAAACCTACTAGTAAGCGGGCACCCCTGGTGATGGTCCTCTCAGTAGTACGGCTTCTGGCAGTGGTATTCCTGCTGCTCCCCGGTGTCCCCGGTGTGGGCGCAGTGCTGGCAGACGGGGAGCTGGAGATCAGGCACAGCTTCAGTAGCGTGTACGTAGTAGTGCCCTGTGTGTGTGTGTGTGTGTGTGTGTGTGTGTGTGTGCATGTTTATCTCTCATACAATCACTAACCCTACACCACCACTCCCCTAACTCCCTCATCTTCCTCACAGGTACTTTGCCGCTGCTACCTATAACCCCGCAGTCACTCAACTGCCAGAGCTGGAGGAG
>JACKZZ010009960.1_pt1 | contig 13191 bp, 12 predicted proteins | sample 8027871 | NCBI WGS metagenome assembly JACKZZ01 (sample SAMN15724774, study PRJNA655200) | protist metagenome | isolation source: fluorescence activated cell sorting (FACS) single amplified genomes of... | place: USA: West Boothbay Harbor, Gulf of Maine | collected 2000-07-19
GGAATCCGCTCCGAGTCCTGATAGACCTGAATCTGACGCTGACCCCCCCGTAAAGAGGACTTCGTTAACAGCTTCGGTTTCGGCTCGCCCGTACCAGAAGAAATCGCAAAACCCGTGAAGAGACCGCATCGACGGCGTCCTATCCGGCACCGACACCTTCGTCCTATTCACATATAAGGGGAAGAACTTCCTCGGACGCTTTCCCTGTACCTCTTTCGGTGAAAACTCCCCCGAGACCCTAGAATGGGGTCGGTTTTGGTCCTCCATCATTCGAAATCCATGGACTGGGAAACGGGCGATTTTGTCCAAAATCAACCTCTTGGTCAACGCCACCGGTCCGGACTCCTCCGCTTTAAATAATCGCCAAAACTCCCGCACCTTTTGGGTGTCCTCCTTCTTCCAGAGCTGCTTTTGGTGGAGGAAGCGGATATCAGCTGCGGTTCGATTCCTGATTGAATCCAGCGTCGGCCGCTCCACCCCTGCCCGCAAAGACGGCAGGACCGGTTCCTCGGGGTACCGCAGGGCGTGCTTCCCTTTCCGGTGGAAGGACATGCTCCCATAATCTCGGGCGCGGAAGAGGCGGAAGAGGGAGTCGAAGGCGTTCCAGAGGCGGGTGGAGGCGTCATCCGTGGCGGAAACCGGTGTTATCACCGTGAGTCCCAGGACCTGGACCAGGAGGAGCCTCAATAGAAAGCGGAGAACCGACATCTTCTTCTTAACTGCCGGCCCCGCTGAGTCAATACGTTACCACATGTCGAAGATAGGCCGCGGTACCGGTGGAATCCGTTGTACCGCTCACTAAAGTAGCGGAGGAGTGGCAGCACCAGGTGGAGGGTTAATGATATTTTGATTCGATTGGTCGAGGCTCGATCGTAGAAGTACGCGTATTCGCAGTAACTCAACCGGGACCGAAACCGACAACAGAACCAGTCAATTTACATGGAGACCAACCGGGTCTTCCTCTATCTAATCTAAGAGATACCGTGAACACCACTCTAGGAAGGGAAATGACTTTTCCGTTAAACATCAAACGCCCAGGCCTGGTGTAATCAGTGCCCAGGGTGAGACTCAAACCGGATTTGCCTACATATAAAATTGAGATTCGACATTGAATTCGTGACAGAACCGTTGTTTCGGCTGCGGAGTCTTTTGCCCCTCTGTGTCTGGTTCAACCCCTCCCCGGTGGTAGCAGGAGAGGCTACTAGACTTTACTCATTGAAATTGCACAAAAACATCGTTTAATGTGATTGCCCGCAATGTGCGGTCGGAATCGGGGCGCGAGGAGACGATGAAAACCTCCTCATTCCCCGCTTTCTTGAAAAAAATGAAGGGACCGTTTATTTCCTTAATGTGCTATGTGTTTGATGATTGTTGACGTAAGAAGTATACTGCTCGTAAGAACTGTTTGTCTGAAAGGTTTACGGGGCCTCCTGGGCCGTTCGTGAGTCTGAGAGGTTGAATTTCTTGGACAGGCCAAGTTGATATACACAATTCGTTGTGATACTGAGTTTCCATTGCCCCACCTCTTCGCCCTAGCTGCCTCCTTCAATAAAATTCCCGTCTCTGTAGTCTCTGGTGTCATAAAATTGGAATAACGACTGTCATAAAATTGGTACAACTTCGACCTCGTCACTTGAATCATCGTCTCACGGTAGTAATCATATCGCCGCGATAATCCTGTCGCCTACCATCCGAGCGTGATCACGTCCTCCAGGCGTCGCGGGTTCTGGTTGTGCCAATGGATGATTCCCAAAGCTAGGACACCACTAAAGACCGCCGTTATCAAGAAAATAACCGATATCACGTCATTCTGCCCCCCATACGTCGACGCCGTCTGAATGTGCAGCCTTTTCTTGATCTCGGAATGTTCGCCCGCAACGGTCGCGACATCCATTCGGTTCGCAACGAAGATCGTTTTTTGGTCACCCTTCTTCCACGTCTCTCCGTTAATACGCCCAAATAATTTACGGAAGTCCTTATAAGCCGAGATCCGGAGCCAATTCACAAAATGCGAATTTTCAAGACCCCATCCCCCAGGAGCGGGAATCGCCTCACAACTCCCGAACGCAGCACCGGACACCGGATCCACCTTATCGCCGGGAGTATAGGCGCACTGAGTGCCGTTGAAGAGAGGGTTAAAGGAGAAAAGTTTGTAGTCCTTGCATACTAGGCCGTTAGCTTCCCTATCCGGCCTTAAAATCCTTAAAGGATCATTCCTACACACCATAGGCGGATGCTGACCCAACAAGTGCATATCCAAGATCTCGTGGTACTGCTTTCCTCCTAAACCGGCGGGGTTATTCCCCGTCTTTATGTTAGACCGCGACTCGTCGAAAATGGCTGGGGAGAACGGGGTTAGACAAAAATCGCTGGGGGGATGTTAGACCGAGTCTCGTCGAAAACGGCTGGGGAAAGGAGAATAATTGTCTAAAAAGTAAAGGGTGTCTCATTCAACCATCATCATCATGGATTCACTCACTCAGTGGGAAAACATCAGAAAAAAATCACCTACCTTCGGGATCCAAGTTCAGATAAGCGCCCTGGTAGTCAATTGGGAACGAGATTTCCTCGGCCGATTCCCTGATCTCCGAGCCCCTGACCGCGAACGTGTCCATTCCCTGGCTGTAAACCAGAGACCCAAATCCGCATGGGTAGTACACCTTGTTCCCCTCCAACGGCCCTTGATCGCAGACCCCGCCCGATCCTCCGTTGGCGAGACATTCATCTGATTTCTGGGACCATTTCAGGTAACACCCGCTCTTGTTGTCCGCTACGGAGTGGGGGTGCCAATAATCGTAGACTGCTGCCTCCCACTCGTTGGTTGTCATCGGCATATTCCACTCCTTGGCCTTGCAGTCGGTACGATCTCTCTGATAATCCATACACGACCCCTTCCTCCTCTGCTTGATAGGCGTAAAGTTCTCGATAGACTTAATATAACGGATGTGGTTCTGGTAGAAGCCGGCGAGCTCTTGGTAGCTAGGGGGAAAGGGATAGAAGGAGTCAAGAGACTGGGAAATCGGAGTTATAGGTTTCACATCCATCAATTGTCGTCCAAGTCTTCATTGACACTCATTTCAATAGTACTTACACCATAAAAGGTCCCTCCATGTCCTCTTGCATTTCTATCGTGATCACTTACACCATGAAAGGCCCTTCCATGTCCTCCTGCATTTCTATCGTAAACTCTTCGACCGAGGTGTGTTCCTGGGCGGAATCCGTCCCCGCCCCGCTCTTAAACCGGCTGCACTTCCGGTCCACGATCTTGGCCGCCCCCGAAACGACGCCAGCAATCGTGGGGGTCACGATTCCGGTACCGCCGCAGTCCACACTGGGACTGGACAGGTACTCAATACTGATGATCTGAGTACCTAAACTCGCTGAGAAAAAAGCCGCCCCCAGTATCGAAAACACCAGCGTATACAGCCCCAGGCAGTACACCACGTACCGCGGCGTGAAGAGCGGGTTTGCCTCCCACTCGTAGAGCTTCTTTTTGCAGGGACCCATCTCCTTTTCTTTCGGGACTTCTGCGCTCTCCCCAACCTGCTCACGCGCGGAAAGCTGGGCGACAATACGGCTCTGCCTCACCGCAGTACTCCCCCCAACGCTCTCACGAACAACTGGATCGGAGCCAGACATCTTGAATCTTCTTGGTAGAGTTGATAGAGTTGACTCTTGACTCTTGAGGTTGAAGACTAAATTGTGGTGGTAAAATGAAGGGTAGAATGCTGATTATCCGGCGTAATTACCACCGACGACGTGAGGTTTAATTGACAAACTCTGGAAAGACTGTACTAGAGAAACTATGCAAAATAGAGCAGTTTAAATAGAGCAGTAGTGTAGAAGTGAGTCTAAGAAATCGCCTAAAAACACAAGTTCAGTTCTTCGTACTCGTCTCTAAGAATAGCCTAGCTACGGCCTATTTAGCAGAAATACGCGGCATACAACCCGCGGCCGTGCGTTTCAGCTCAGTACTACTGGAGATATCGGAAAAAGGGGAAACCAGGGGTGTTAGCATAGGTATGTGGGGGGATAAATGATGGAAATGTGGAATGTGGAGGGAAAGGATGCTGGAAGGACCGAAAGGAGAAGTGGGATCTGAGGAGAAAAGTGATGGGAATGGTGATGTATGTAAGGGATCTCAGATGAAAACAGGGGCTATATCGACAAAAAACGAGAGGTTGTGGAGGATACTCATGGGCGTAAGGGAGCGTAGCTATTCGCTCGGGAGAACAGGTAAGATGTCGGATGAAGCGGACGGTCCGTTGGGAGGGTCCTGCGGCGCGCATTTTATTCCATGTGTGTCGTTCCCAAACGCCGGCGGAGAATCACAGTAGGGAGGAATTCGGCTCAAAAGAATTGAATTCAAACCTACTGTGGAGCCACCACCGCGCGTATTTACGTACAGTGCAGTTTGAGTGCCTCAACTGAAAAGTTTCAACAGCGTAATTATGTGAGTCTAGACACATCTAGCTCGATCTCTAGACACATCTAGCTCGATCTAACTATGATGGCGCTCTGTGGCGCTTTAAGAGTATGGCTTCTGAAAGCATTCCAAAGATTAGGTATATCGGCCCTGACAGCGGCCGTTCCGTGAATATTTGATGAATTGTGATGAGAGGGTCGTGGTAAGGCCGCGTGCCAATTGACGCAAGCAACCATTACCACGCCTCGTTTCCGAGATGACTCGTCTATTAAAAGGAAAAAAGTGCGCCGCTGAAGAAGCCGGCCCCGGTGGTGCTCTGTGTTTAACTCGAATTTCATTTTCTATGGTAACTTAGTGTAACTCTATAAGAGAAACTTGGTAAATGTTCGTTCTGATCGGCCAGCAGGCGCGATCTATGATCGATCTCTACTTCAGATCGTCATCAATCTGTGACCGTCTTCATAACTCTAACGTTTTGGCTCACCTTTGGTGGCTCTGTGACTGTCTTCATAACTCTAACGTTTTGGCTCACGTTTGGTGGCTCTATTAACTAGGACACTCAGTGCCCTGCGTTTATTGTGAATAGATGTTAACTTGAACGTATGGTATCCCCTTTCTCGCCCCAAAAACCTCACACTCTATCGAACTTTTTCTCTTAGTGGGCCCTTAGCCCCTCCGCTTCTGCTGCGCCTGTGACAACCCTGTTGTGATCAAATGTGCAGCCTTGTGGTTAGTCATATCATAATGGAGGACCTCGAGATGCGTGTAAAATTCCAAAAACTCGTGCCCCTCCATCCAGAAACCCCCGTCGGGCTCGATTCCTCGCATTCCTGCTCCCTTATTCGGCGCCAGCTCGTTCCAGCTCTTGTCATCACTATCGCTCCAGGTGCCGTTCCAGACGTGGTCGTCGCCCCAAGGATTCCGCAGCTGCACAAGCGTACGATTCTGCCCATCGGTACACTTTATGTCGCGGATCTGAGGGGTGGAAACGAGACACAGAATAGTCTGAGAAGAATAGATGGAATGGTAGTCCCAGTGGACATCTGAGGGGAAGAATAGTGTAAATCAGGGGATACTCTGACATGGGTGGTATCAGGAAGGAGGAAACCAAAGTTGCATCCTTGTCGCGGTGAGGTTCCCCACTTACTTTCCGACCCAAATCCCGCATCATGGACTTACCGCCAACACCGCGTACGCATGTCCCTCAATCAACCCATTGGAATGAACTGCCTCCACCGCTCCTCCATGAACCGCCACCGCCCCAATCAGATAGTTTTTCTTCGCACATTTCCGGAGGTAGTTGAGGAAGTCTTCTTCCTTGTACAGGGGGTCACTGTCACTCGGCGCCGCATAATCGAAGCCTAAATGCTGCCCCGTACTGTGGAACATCATGATAGGCCTTCTCCTCCAAGTTAGCGGAGTAACCCCCTTCTCTAAAATCCAACGATTATAATCCATGCAGCCGGTGAGCATCATCCAGGCCAGACCCGCGTACCCCGCCTTCAGATTCAGGTACCCGCCAACTAATTTGGCGAAAGCCTTCTCCAATAATAAAAGCCACACTTCGTTGCCGTTTGGCTGACTGAATTTGGGGATGGGCATCTCCGCGTACTTGCTCTTGGGGTAGCAGGGGAGGAAGTCGTCCACTGTAATTGTTTTCCACTCCTGTTTCGAGTAATCGAACAAATTGAAGGAGTATTTTCCCTCACAGTTACACTGTGAATCCTGAAACACATATTTCGGAAAAAAATCCGGAAATTCCGCCACCACCGAAATGGCCGCAATCAACCAACAGTCGCCTAGTCCCCCCTGGAGAACGTGCGAGGGCGCGATCTTGTCGAATAACCGCACGGGGAAGTCGCCGTCGTGGATCTCCCTGGCCCTGTACCAGCTTACTCCTCCCTTTAATTCCTTAGGAGTAACCTTCGGCGCCGATTCCAAAGCGTGCTTCCCCAAAATGCTCACGTCCGACGGCGGAAAGTCCTTATCCACGAACGGGATTACCCCACGTTTTTGGAGTGCTGAATCTAACTCCTGGGATTCCGCCCCCGGATACTGCCCCTTGGTTTCATAGTGCCCCTGAAAATCTACTAGCGGGGGGAAAACCACCCGGGTGGGCCCCTCCGAGAACGCCTTCACTATGTGCTTAAGATGCATGTTCTCCGAGTTTATCACTTTCCATTGGGATTTCACCGGGTGAAAAAACAGAAACATGTCCGTCTCCGGGCAGTAATACTTACTAAAAGCAAGATAATCCTCCGCCTTGTTTTTGGTTTCGTAATGTTTTTGCTCGCGGTCTAACACATTCTGGGCTTTCGCGGGCAGTAAATCCCGATATTGCGCAGTAATTGGGAGGAAACACCCCGTAGTGGAACAGGGAGGACCCTCGGTCTTGTGGAGGAAAATAGGGACGTGCTTGCAGATGTACCTGCGAGGGAGGAAGGTGGGGAAATGGTGATTCGTCAGGAAACACATTGGGATACAACGTATCTCATTTCTCATCAACACATCCATCATATCACCCTGATTTACTTCCGTGTACGCCAGCTTACCATTCCTTCTGCAGCATATCGTCATGCTCCGCCCACATCCGTTTCTGTTCAGGCGACCTACCACTCTTTTTGCAGCATATCGTCGTGTTCTGCCCACATCCTCTTTTGTTCTGCGTCTGGTTTCCCTTTGGCTTCTTCCTTCAAATCAAATTCATCGCGGGCCCACATTACCCGAATATTCTCGTCCTGAATATAAGCATCAAAATTATAACTCGTCTTTCCCAACGCCACTGTTCGCGGAAACAGCCGTTTCCCCTCTTCCTCACCAAGGTTAATCCGGTGAGACCCGCTCATCCGGGTGCCATGCAGGTGCGGATTTGAGTCCTCCACTTCCCCGAGTGAGAAGAGGAGCCCTCTAACATGGTTCTCATCCGAGTACTTATCATAAGCAAATGCTGCGCAGCTCTTTCCCGAGCCCCCATCCAGGACGTCCCCCTCAAAAAACACCACCGCGGCGTTCCCACCCAGTTTGCGGCAGATAGCCCACTCAGGTTTATGGGGGTTATCTGAGTTGTTGAAGAGATACATACGGGTCATCCTACTATAATAACACGGCCGCCCATTAAACACCTTCTTCTCCACCACATATCTCCCACAGGCGCGAGGCATAAACGCGCTCCCCAACGCATCAACAAACACCGCTCTCGGAAAGGAGTGGTGGTCCTTGTGCATTCCCTGGGACTTGCACCATTCGTCAATAGCTTTTTCCTCCTCGAGTCTCGTGGCTTCCTCTTTATGGGGATCTGAAGCCGAATTATCAAACATAAAACTAAACAGATCGGGGACCTTCTTGTAATTGGGCGAGTTGAAGTCCTCCCGTGCCGAATAAAGCTTCTTATTATCGTCCGAGTTGGCCTGCCCCCCATCATATTGCTGAAAAGGGCCTTTCTGTTCCATATCATTGAACTGGGAATTCTCGCCGCCTCTAAAACGATTCTTGGAGGTCTGAACCTCACCAGCGGCATGGTCGAGTTTGACGTATCTGAGGGGCATGGTCGGGTTTTACGTATCTGAGAGGAAGAAGGAAGGAGAGTGGAGGTGATAACGGACGAATAGGGAATAGGAAGTCATAGTGGGAAGAGACTCAATTATCGATCGTACCACATGACAGACACCCTCATATCATTCACAATCACGTCTTGTCTAACATCCTTCTGAATCTCCGGCTCACTTACGCTGGCTCTCCTGGTTTCCCCCTCTGTAGCGTCCCTTCCACTTACGCTGGCTCGCCTGGTTTCCCCCTCTGTAGAGTCCCTCTCACCGCGGTCGTGTTCCCCGTACAGGGCTTCACGAGGGTCTTGGCGAATTGTGATGGCTCATCCTGCGGTACCTGTACACTTGCAGTGGCGTTGGCAAACCGCATAGCTAGCGTGCCATCTCCTCCCCCTCCAGCGCCCCCCCGCACCTGCTGACGACCGGTCGTGCCCTGCTGGGCAGCACAACAGGCGGCACCCATTTTGCGGTTAAGTAAGTTAGACTACTCAACTGTTACTGGTTACTCACAGTTACTACAATGCTAACTAGTACTACTCAATTTTCAAATTCTACTCAAATTCTAGTCAATACTAATCATCAAATAGTGACACCTTCTAAATTATCTAATCATCAATCTATTATCAAGCCAAAAAACGAGCTACAGAGATGGATAATGGTGGAAAGGAAAGAGAGAGAAGGGAAAGGTTTTGGTTGAGTCGGTCCCAACATATCCAGTGGACTGGTGGTAGCGTAGCCGGTGGCTTATGGCGGCGAGCTTTATGGAGCGGCCGCGAAGCCGGTATGGAAAGCTCTTATGAGGGTGGACTTAGAACGTTCCGTACGTTTTCATAACGTTGCGCTACGGGTTTGTCAGCTAAAACGAGCTCCCGGGGCCAGCTGTAACAGTATGGTGGAGGGCACCGGAGCGGTGCGATGCGCAGAAGTTCCAACGTCAGCAACGAAAGCAACGAGATTGAGAGAGATTGAGAGAACAAGTTCGTCAAAAGGCGGGCGGCACCTGGAAGCCAATCCGCGTGGAAAGCTCGCCCTGGCCCCTCCGCCGCCGTGAGTTCCTCAAATTCTCTAATTCAAAATCAAAATGGGTTTATCAACATCGCTAATTTCCTAATAAACAACCTAATAAACATGCAGGGGGTTATCGACCACATTCTTTTTCGACAGCGTCAGGACAAAATCCGGCTCGATTCCGAGGCGTAATAATGCCTCCTCCAGGGCTCGCGCCAATTCAGACACCACAGGCTGCTAGAAGGAGCTCTTCGTGAACGAAAACTCTCCCGCACGGAATCTAGCAAACCAAAGGGCTTAAGCTTAGATACCGCCACGAGAAGGTTCGCGCCCACGGAGCGCCCGTCTAGCCCCCTGCAGCGCCTCGGACCGACCCGGATCCTCGGAATCTCACCGCTTTTCTTGGACAAAATCTGATTCTTTAATCTTCCACAAGTACTAACTAGGGTTACTGTTACGGTACCACGCAAAGTGGACCATGTTCTACTGGGTACCACGTAAAGTGGACCATGTTCTACTAAAATGTCTGAATTACTAAACTACTGGTTTTCCACCGCCGCGCGGTCATGCATTCGTTCGCCCTTTTGGTGCTTCTGGGTCGCTTTCTGAGTTGCTTTTTCTTCGTGATTGATGCGACACGTCGTCGCCTAAGGTCCGGCTAGCCGGCCGTTTTTCTATGAAAATTAACTTTAAAAACTAAAAATAAAACTACTGTGGAGTCAACCCCGGGAGGCGCTCTTCTTCTGAAAAGTTAGAACAATAAATCAAAAAAAAACTACTATGGAGTCATCCCCGCGGGGAGCATGCTCCTCTCAAAAGCCGGCCTCCCCGTCAATACTAATAGACGGCCTATAGTCTTAGACAGTAAGAGACGCGACTTATTATACTGAAGCCCTAATAAGAATTCAAAAACATTTCAAATGAGATACCAAGCAAAAATAAAAACGTACTATACACGGCCTCCTCGGGTCCGTGCTGGCGGCCTCTTGGGCCTAGAAAAAAGGTCGCTTCTAGCGCCTAATATTTCGAAATTAGACTGATACAACTTCATGGTAAATAGTCTCTCTGGACCCGGCTCGAGGCCGACGCCCTAAATTAGAGAGATGTATTATATAAAAATCTAGTAATATACCCACTCCCAGATTCCTCCCGCCTCTTCTACCACCCGTTAGATTCCCTGCACCCCCGTCCTCCTCTGATCAAAGCGAATCTCAGTCACAACATCACTTTCCTCACATTAGTTCACGATTCTAGCCCTGTTTCTCCAATAAAACAGACGCTTAATGCCCCTTCCTCCTGTCGACTTGGACGCTTAATGCCCCTTCCTCCTGTCCACCTGACTTTCCCTGAGTCCCTTGTTGTAGATCTTGCTCCCGGTATAATTAATCATGTCGAAGTGCAGACACTCAATATGCGTGAAATAGTCAAGGAAGTCGGAAGCTTCCATCCAAAACGTCCCGTTACATTCCTCCACCCTAATCCCTCTCCCGTTGTTCTTGATTAAAGACCAGCTTTCCTCGTCGTGATCGCTGAAGGTGCCCTTCCACTCATGGTGATCCCCCCAGGGGTTCCTTAACTTCACTAAGATCTTTTTCCGCCCATCCCGCAAATTCACGTCCAGGATCTGCAAAACCCCATAAGCGTGACCCTCTATCAGGCCGTTCTGGTGAACCGTTTCTGAGGCCCCTCCATACACACCCACAGCTGATAAGAGGTAGTTCCTCTTCTCGGCCTTCCGGAGGTAGTTCAGGAAAACGTCCTTCTGGTAGAGCGGATCACTCTCGCTATAATCCGCGTACTCGAACCCTAAATGCTGCCCCGTACTGTGGTACATCATAATCGGTCTCCGTCTCCACGTCCTCGGTTTACTGCCCTTCTCCAGGATCCAGCGGTTGTAGTCCATGCACCCGGTGAGCATCATCCAGGCGAGTCCGGCATATCTGGAGAGGGAAATGAAATTGGGTCGAGAAGATGAAACTCAAGGCCGGTTATGCGAAAGTACCGGCGGGTTCATGAACCTCAAGGCCGGCTACGCAGGGAGAAAACAGAAGGGGGTAGGAGGGAATTAGAAGGGAAATTATCACAGATCTCACTCATGATCACATTCATCCGTTACGTACCCTGCTTTTAGGTTCATGAATGCGCCTGTCATCTTACCCGGCCTTCAGGTTCATAAATCCGCCTGTCATCTTCGCAAACGCTTTCTCTATTAAGAGGATCCATATCTCATTCCCATTCGGCTGACTAAACCGAGGGATCGGCATCTCCGCGTAAGCCGATTTCGGATAGCAGGGGATGTAATCGTCGATCTCGACGACAACCCAGCTTCCCTTGGAGTAGTCGAAAAGATTAAACTGGTAGCGACCCTCTAAATTGCAGCAGGACTGATGGAACGTATAAGTAGGAATAAACGAAGGATACTCTGCTACCACTGCTAAAGCGGCGAGAAGCCAGCAATCTCCGAGACCGCCCTGTACAATATCACTAGAAGAGATGTTGTCAAAGAGGTTCACCGGGTAATCGGAGTCGTGGATCTCCCGAGCCCTATACCATCTAACTTCTCCCTGAACTCCTTTCCTGGTTCTGTCTGCTATAGAGCGTGCATCCGGCGGAAAGCTCCTGTCCACAAACAAATCGATACCTTGTTGGGCGAGGTGGTGGTCGATCTCGCTGGATTCCGCACTGGGAATCTGGATCTTAACATCAAAATAAGTCTGCCAACTCACCAAAGGAGGGAAGATCACTCGGGTCGGCATCTCCGAGCACGCCTTCACCGAGTGCGTGGTGTGCATTTCCGCGCTGGAAATGACCTTCCATTGACACTTAACCGGGTTGAAAAACATGAAGAGGTCGTTTTCCGCGCAGTAATATTTCGGAAAGCGAAGATAATTCTCCTCAGGGTTCTTCCTCTTATAATGCAAACTCTCTCTCTGTAAAACCGCGGTTGCCTTAGGCGGTAACAAATCCGCGTACTCCTGGATCACGGGGACATAGCAGCCGACAGTAAACGTTGGGGCGCCGGAGGTTTTGTAGACGAGGAGAGGAGTGTGCTTGGCGATGTACCTGAGGGGAAAAGAAAGTGTGCTTGGCGATGTACCTAAGGGAGGAGGAAGGGTTTTTGAGAATGGGACAAATACAATCAAGACTCACATTCATTTCATCACTCAAGACTCACCAGTCATGTACTCCTTAATATCGGTCATTTTTCGCTTACCATTCCTTCTGCAGCACATTGTTTTGCGCCTTCACTAAATTCATTCCCCCCTGCTTGTTTCCAATTTTTTCCATTGTGGAGGCCTGTTCTTTGACCTCTTTCTCGCTAAAACACGGCATCACACTAACATCCCGCGCGTGAACAAAAGCCTCGAAATTCACGTTCGAGTGACGCGCGAGCTCCGCCGTCCTCCGGAACATTTTTGCCCCACCCCCTTCAGAGAGTCGGACCTTCCTAGACCCCCCGGAGGCTCCTTTAGGAGGAGCAATCAACCCATTCATACTCAAATTCCCTCTAACATGGGACTCATCGGAGAACTTGTCGTAGACGTAGATTTTTGCGTTCTCCATTTCTGAGACATTATGGATATCACCCTTAATTAGGACTACGAAAGAGCTACTCCCCAACCTCCTACTAACCGCCCACTCCGGATCATGCGCCGAATCCGAATTATTATAAAGGTACATCCTCGCCATCCGACTGAAATAGGCGGGACGCCCGTTCCAGATCTTGGATAAAACCGTGTATCTCCCACACGTTCTTGATTGGTGGTCGCAAGCGAGGGAGTCGAGGAAAAGGGCTTTGGGGTAGTTCTTATGGGCTGGATCGAGGTTGATCCAGTCGTGCACACTCGGATCTGGGCACAGTTGAAGCATATCATACCGGGGATCCCGACTCGTATTATCGAACATATAGCTGAATAAACCCGGAACGCTCTTGTAGTTCTTGGAGAAGAAGTCGGCCTTGGCGTTGTACAATTGGATGGTGGCGTCGATGGAGTGGTTTCCGCCTATAAACGGTGCGTGCGGATGATCATCCGGACGTTCCAACCGGTTGTACTCGGGCTCGCCCCGCGCCTTCAAATTCGATGTCTGAATGGTGTGGTGCTGACCCTGGTCATGTTGGAGGTTCAGATATCTGAGGGGTGAAACAACATTGTAGAAGGTTAGAAGGCAGCAAACAGGAAGTGGGTAGAAAGGGAATTAGAAGGGGAAAGA
>JACKZZ010001930.1_pt1 | contig 13188 bp, 5 predicted proteins | sample 8027871 | NCBI WGS metagenome assembly JACKZZ01 (sample SAMN15724774, study PRJNA655200) | protist metagenome | isolation source: fluorescence activated cell sorting (FACS) single amplified genomes of... | place: USA: West Boothbay Harbor, Gulf of Maine | collected 2000-07-19
AGCGGCAAGAACAGCTGCAAGACGCCGGCGAAAGAGGTTTATTTGATGTTGCAGGTCAGCATCAAGGACCGCAAGGTCCTTTATTTGAGGGTGACCACTTTGCCGGTGTTTCCGACGATGCGCAGAAAGCGAAAAAACCTCCGATGAAGATGAGAAACGCGCCGAAGAGAAGAACCGCGGTCGACACGGACAAAATTCAGGATGAGAATGCGAAAAACTACAATCTGCAGCTCAACGGAAGAAAGAAGACCCTTATAACCACCACCAAAGGTGGTGGTCGTGCAGGCACTGCTGACACCAAGAACTACGCCAATACGACTACATCGATCCAAAATGGCTCTCCGGATCCTGCTGCGGCTGCTTCCTCAGCGGTCTTCACGCCAGCGCCGCTATCGAGTCAGCGACTCGCTGACAATACTGGCCAGCAAGACGAGGCTGGTGAGCAGGAAAAAGTGTGGGCAGAAGTTGCGCCCCGACCTGCGAAGCCGGAAGACATGCGGTTTCACGAGTTGGTGAGGCAGAAACTGCAGCAAATGCAGATCACGCGGCCGAGCCACATTGCGCAGTTGGAGGCAAGTATCTGCCAGGAGATTCACGATGAGTTTTTCAACCTTAACACGGCCGTGGAATACGTCAAGCGCTGCCGCGCCTGTTACTGCCCACAGCATCAGTACTTGGTTTGCAGTAACTTAGAAGGCGGGAAACACGACCAGATGCAGACGGGGTTCCTCTGCTTTGACAAAGAAACCAGTCCATCCGAGGCGGTGGACGGTCTCGTCTCAGAGCGTTTTGATCTTGGTTGGGGTCTTCGAAAATGCGGCGGTGACCACGTCGAGCTCGAGATCCCTCATCATCATCTACATCTTCTGCAGAATGAAGTGCAAGAAGTAACGACTGCATGCTCGACAGGTACAAAGCCATCTTCAAATCGAGGAAGTGATGAAGTAGAAGTAGATCCGTCGCTGAGCTACCTCCAGGCGTGGAAAGATTTGTGTTTAAAGGAAAGAGAAGGGAAGACGGATTACATGTGCAACTACATGTCGCGCCGACATCGACAACTAAAGCAGCAAGTAGAAGATGCTTCAAGTTCGACCAAGAAGAACAAGCAGCGAGTTCTTTTTGGTGCAGCAGGAGCTTCATCAAGTGCAAAAATGAAAAAAAGCTCAAGCTCTACATCCAATGTCGTAACTAGCAAAACTGCTGGAGGTAAGAAGTTGAGTGCAGCTTCGGCACAGCTCCTGAAGGGCAAAGCAAGAGGTACTGCACCAGCTGGTAAGAAAAGCGGTACCAGGACGAGCGAAGTCATCAAAGACGCCTTTCACGACAAGAAGAAACATGGTAAGAATTCGAGCCGCAGTGGCATCAAGCCGATGGTTGCAGCGGAGAATCACGAGAAAGCCAAGAAGCTGTTGAAAATCAGGAGAAGTGTGGAGAAAGAAGAAAAAGCTTTGGCCGCAAAATACATTTTCAAAGCCGATTTGACAAGCGCGGAGGCGACGAAGCTGTTCTGTCTGGCCTTCAAGAGAACACCAACAGAGAAGGAGAAAGCCCGCATTGAGCACATCCGGAGAATGCTGGTTTTGCAACACCAATATCAAGAACCTCACGGCTCCTTCATGGGTGCCAGTACAACACAACAAGCATCAAGAAGTCGTGGAAGAGGAAATATAGTTGAAGAAGATCGGGTCGGCGGGGACCAATACGGACATGCGGCTTTTGGTCGTTTCGAGTTTGGAAACCGCGGCCGGCACCTCGTCTCGTCGGCCTGTACATCGCGGTCGGAAAGTGAATTCGATCTCGACATGGATGATCTTGAGCAGCGCGACAGTGTAACTGCTGGTGATCACGCTCTGCTAGATCGAGGGGGTGAAAGCTCCTGCATGCCGCCAGCCCGCGGGCTACTGATGATGCAGCTACGGAACTACCTGCCACCGGAGACAACCAAGCCCTGCAATGCAGTGGAGATCGAAAATTACGTGAAGAAGCAGATAAGAAGCAACTACAGGGACCACGCTTACGGAACGCGTATGCCTATCGGGAATTTGAAAAAGTGGTGGTACGCTGGGCGTGGAGTGTGGAAACAGTGCTGGAGAAACCCCGACGGAGAGGAGGACGAGGACTGGAAAGAGAAGCTCGACGAGGAAATCAAATACGAAAACATGCACTTGTACTTGAATGAGAATGGCGCGCAGAATGAAGTTCTTGATGAAAGTGCTCTTGTAAAAGACCTGCAACCGGCGGAAGAGGCTGCTGGGAAAAGTGAGACAAAGAGCACTGGAAAGAAGATGAAAAGCCCGGGAAAAAAAGGCGCTGAAGAACAGGACGAGAAGCGTGCTGATCCTGTTGACAAGAAGCGCCGCCCGAAATCTGTCTCACCGAAAAAAACAACCAGGAAGACCCCACTGCTTCCGATCGGCATTCCGCTCGACCCATGGTTTAATAACACAGTGACAATACCAGATTCAGAGACAGCCGACCCGGGAAAGTTCCAATACCCAAGGGAGCCTCTGATCAGCGACTGGCACTTGCTGCGCCTTTTGCAGGGTAGCGGACATTTGCTGCGCGAATGGTCGGCGAGAAAAAGAGACGCTGCGTTCTGGTACAGAAGGCACAGCGAGCTTTTGCGGGAAGAGGACGAGGATTGTGTATTTGAACAGGAGATGCAGGACGTCGTAACTACGGATGGTGGAGGTGATGTCACCTCAGTCGTGCAGACCGGCAACCTCGAGGGTGATATGATGGACGCGAGGCGGGATGTTGAGAGCGAGTCAGAACAAGAAAACCAGCTCAACCAGGAGGTGGCGCATCAGCAACGAAAAAAATCTGAAGTTAAGCGCAATATCAAAGACAAGCTGCGGCTGCAAGTAAGAGAGAACAAAATGAAACAAGCCAAAGAGCGGTGCAATCTGTACGAAATGCTTACAAAAGAAAAGCATGGCACGAGGAGTACGTGGACCATTGTAGTGCACTGCAAGCATGTCTTGTCGGACGCTGGTATAGAAGATGAAAAAGAAGACGATCCCATCGTGCGGGAGCAACTGCGGGTTTTGCAGGCGCAGCTCGACAAGGAGAAAGCGGAGGCACTTGCAAAGAAAGATAAGCAACCAGAAGTAGAAGAAGCGGCTCGACAAGAAGGCGATACAATGGTGGACGAAGAACACAAACCTACTTCTCCCGCCGTTCTCGAGGAAGGTGCTGTGCTGAACAAGTCCAATCTGATGTCCAGCAGAAACGCTTCGCCGCAAGAATTGCAACAGGCTCCTGCAGAGAAAATGCGAAAAGGAAATACGAAGCTGCATAGTTGGTTCAGGAAGGACACACTGCCGCTTTTCACTTCCTCCGGAGGAGCAGGTAAAACAGCGCGGCCACTGATTCCATCGACAGCACGACATCAGCAGGCTGATGAAGATGACGAATCTGTGTCGCCCCTTCCGCTAAACACTAGTAGAGCGGAAGCGAATTCGCCGGGTGCAGTCGGTGAGGAAGACGAGCTTCAAACTCAGCAAGGAGAGGAGGCCTTCGGGGGAAGTGGTGGGGGAAAAAAGAAATGGAAAACCCGACAAAGGTCGGAGCTTCACGAGCTGCGGGCAGCCGAGTGGAAGGCAAAACTTTCAAAATGGGAGGAAAGTTTGCGACTGACAGGTCGCTACTTGGTGAAACCGCATTGGCACGACGATGTGTCTGATTCCGTTTTCGCGTGGCGGAATTTCCGAAACTCCCTCCGCTTTAACACGGAACTGAACCTGACAGACACTTACGCCAATCCTACTGATAGACCAAGTACCGAGTACCTGCGAGGATTTGTCAACGCGAGGAAATACTACGGCGCTTTGTCAATTTCACCGTCCGGGAAGTCCGGGCGGGTTGAGCCATACTATCGTCCGGATCAGGTGCGCCTGGTTCCTGCGAACAAAAGCTCTGCTGGAAACAATGGCGAGGATGGCAGCGGTGATCAGGAGATCGAAGCAGGAACAAGTCAACCTTCTTCTCTTCTGGCTCTGCACAAAAAGCAACGTGGGGGACAAGAAGCTTCAGTACGAGCAGGAGAAGAAAAGGCACGGATAAAACTGGAACTTGACGAAGGAGATGTCCCTGCGGAAGATGACGAAAATAACAAGACCCCCTGCGAGGACCAGGCGTTGTACGCGAGCGAGGGGTTTTTCAGCAAGGCTTTTGCCGCGGAATTACACCCAGACAACATTCCAGAGGGAGGTATGCTTTTCTGCAAAAAAACGTATGACCTTGTGCAGAGCCGTTTTACAAGGCACTGGAAATTTCCCCTGGAGCTCGTGGAAAATCCGTGGTCAAGGACGTGGTGGTACCAACACGGCCGGTTTACCGCCCAACGCAAAACGTACGCGCTCGAAGATTCCTGCTTGCAGGAAAAATTGCTCAAAGTGCTAGAGCACACGCTGTGCGAAGAGGATTATCGAACGCAAAACATGGCTTACGTGAGAAAGCGGTTTTGCCCAAAAGAGAATCGGGTTAAGGGCAACGAGGAGATGGCGCCCGCGCGCGATTTTGCGTCCGATGGAAAATTCAGTTTTGTGAAGAAAATGCTGGCGATGCCGTGCAAGAAACACCTGCGTCAGGAAGAAGTTGATGACACGGCTGTGCATCAAGGACGAGCGAACCGGCAAGAAGATGAAGAAAGTTCCGGTCCTTCTGCTACCTTTCTCGGTTTTCTCGCACATACGAAGACTCTTCAGGCAATGCAGCGGCACCTCGAAGAATTTTCCCGAGAAACGTATGTGCAGTATCGGAATAATAACAAGGCTAGGTACCGGAAAAAGGTGCAAGCGGTAATGCGCGCGACGGGGAAGAAATGGACGGAAGTCCAAGGAACGCTCCGCCAGATGAGTCTTGGTGTTCAGCCGAACGAGCAAGGGAGAGATCATCCAGGGCTATTCAGCCAGAAGAGCATCGCTGCGAGAAGCAGCAAGCGCTCGGCGCTGCCGACGAGGCTGCGGAGCGGGCCATTGTCGTTGCAGAAGAGACCACCCAGCCGCATGGCGACAAAAAGACAGGTGAAAAAAAGTAGCGGGTCCCTTAGTCGGGCTTCGAAGAGCGACATCAACACGGATCGGAAAGAAACCGCAGCACAATCTCAATCACAAGCGTCAGCAAAGAGGCGGCCGCCGGGTCAGCTGGGCAGCAGTTCCTCCAAAGCTAATATGACCGCCAGTGCGTCGAGCAAAAAGAGCACTATTTTGCCCTTCGAAAGTCAAAACAAGAAGCAGCCGTCTCTTTTGTCCGCAAAGCACCCTGCTCCGGCACATCGTGGAGACCGTCCACCTAAGCGCTCCGTCTACGATCACAATAAACTCGAACTAGACGCGCTTGACGGTGTGTTTGACGATGGCGAAATAGAGAAGAAGAACAACAGCATCAAAAGCGGCAACAAGGACCCTCCGCTCCTGCTCAACGAAGACTTTTACGCGCTGGACCAGAACGAACTTATTTCGCGCAACCCCAGTCACCGCGAGAAACAAGAGGTGAATTATCTGCAGCAAGGAGAACAATCCGTCCTCGGCCTCGGAGCTCCTGTAGGGCAACATCAGCAGAAACACAAATCTACAACTTCTCTGGACCGTACGGAGACACGGTGGTCTCGCCTGTTTGAAGACGACGAGGTTATTTCGGAACATTTCAAAAAACAGGAACAAATAAAGAAGAGCAATAACTTGTTTGAAGGCCAGCACAGCAGGTTTGTTGGCGACGATTCGTCACGTAGTAGAAGCTCCTCGGATGTCGACGTGATGGATTTCGACGACTTAGAGGAGGTTGTGGGTCCAGGGAGGCGCATAAGATCGACAGCGGGAGGGGGAGGCGAGAAAGAGAACAAGCCGACGTCGCCCAAACAGAGCAGCAACAAAAAGCAGAGTGCTGGCGAAGATGAAGATAATGATGGTGATGGCATGATCGATTTTGACAATCTCCCTGCGGCGCGACCAGACCAACTGCTCTACGGACGAGCAGGCGGAAATTATCGCGACTCGACGCTTCTGGAAGATCATTCTCAAAACCAGAACTACACTCCTGTTGGAGGTAAAAGTCGAGTGCCCGCCTTTGGTAAACCAGCCTACTTGGATGTCGAAGATTTTGCGGACGAAGAGGATACAGGCCTGCCCGAAGTCGCCGATTTCCTCCACGCTTTTCGCATTGCCCATTCCCGGGTGCTGCTGACCGTCCTGTCGCGGTTGGTGCTTGAGGTTTTCGGCGCGAGGCTCTTGGAGAAGGTGTGCTGTGAAGATGATGTCGATGGAGATGTTGTTAAAGATGAGAACACGAGAACTGTTACTGTGCTGGAAGCCGGCAAGTCCAAGAACCGGACGCCGCGGACAAAAGGAACCTCTTTCTTGGAGAATGAGGAAAAAGCAAAAGAAACAAACAGCAAGTACGATCTCGCAAGCGACAACAAAATGGATGTCGATGAAGAATTTCTGGATCACGATGATGTGCAGATGGGTGCACCGGTCGGAGAGGATCACGAGCAGGCTCTGCAAATCACCAAGAAAAGTATTCTCGACCGCAGCTGCTCAATCGCCGCGCTGGGCTCCTTTGCCGAGTTTCTCGCCAAAGAGTCATCCTCGCATGAGCAGGGCGATAACACGGAAGAAGACGAGATGGACGTTTTTTCTGGCGAAACTTTTACCTACAGGAATGATAGCTTTCATCCCAAGTTCAACTTTATCCGTAGTGAAAAAACTCCTGTGGATACGGTTGTTGGCGAGGGCGAAGAAGACAAAAGTGCACCACTTCTGCCGGCTTCTTTGCCCAGCAGCTGGCTTGTTCAACGGGCTACTTCTTCTACTGCGCTGAGAAAAATAAGCTGCCACACGATAAATCTGCTTCGGACAGCTATCGGAGCGGAGAGCTTCTGCGACTTAGCAGCGTCAACGTCAACGAAGGCAGACGGCATTACAGCGGAGTCGATAGGAAACAAGGTGCCCCAGGAAATGGACGAGCCTCGGGAAGAAGAAGAGGAAAAGCAGCAGACGAGTACTATGATGACGACGAGCGGGACCGGGAGGTTGTTTTCACAGGAGCCACTGTGCCCACCAGGTGGAAATATGTTCCACACGATGAAGATGACCGCTCAGCAACAAGTGGGTAGTGAACTTCTTTCCTGCAACGCCGACCAACTGGATGTCGTTGTTTTGGTCCGTGGTACTGGCACCAGCCGGGGCCGCACCCGCACCTCCAATAACAGCACTCGACCGCTTTCTCCGACGCACATTTTTGACGGATTCAGCATCTTCAGTACATTGCTGCTCGCGTACGACGCCTGTCTGAAAGCGTACTCCGACGAGATACAACTGACGCGGAAACAAGACGGCACGCTTGATGCGCTGGAGCTGGACAAGAACCGCTTTATTTCAGATGAAAGCAGGAAGACGAAGATGAAGAACAAGAAGAACGAAAGCAACGTCATTGATCGGCCGTCCGTGCGCGCCACCCTTCTGCAGCAGGGCGTCGTCGGAAAGCGAAAGGACGACGGAAAACAAAAAAAAGGCGGCAAGGCAGTATCTAAAAAAGCAAAAAAAACTAAAACTAGCAACACGGCAAAGAAAAGCGTGAATGGGAAGAACAAAAGTGCTGGAGGCACGATGGACTTCTACACGGGTGACTTCTTCAATGACAGGAAGAGTGAACAAAGCGTGCTGCCTGCTCGTGAGTCTCGGCATGACAATTTGCAACAGATAACTGCCGGCACCACCACCTCGACCTCGACCTCCCTAGAGCTAGAACGACGCCACAGCTTCTTCCGCACGCAAAGAAAAGTGTGGAGACAGCGCAACAGAGCGGTTTTAGATTTGGGCGTGCAGGGAAAAAAATGGAAAACTTCGCATGGGGAGGAAGATGATGAAGAAGCTGCGTTTGAACAGGAATTGTACTTGCAAGCATTGGATCTTCAACTCCTACCACGACTGCACCTCCACGCCACCGCGTCGTTCGGAGCAGCTCTGCTCAACCCGGCCACAGCGACCCAGCTCACCTCCGCGGGCATTCTTGCCAGGACGAACTACACTGCACCGCAAAGAACTAGTACATCACACAACTACAAGTTGAAGCAATTTCTTCCGTGGATGTCGCAAGCCCGGGCTCTCAATCGATTTGTAGCGCAACCCGAGGACATCGCGGTCGAAACGCTGTTTTCCGAGCTGGAATGCGTTGGGAAGGGGCACTTTGTGGAGTTGCGAACGTACAACAGCAAAAACGGGAAGCAGAAGCTTGTGAAGTATTTTCAAGATGATGACGGAAACGTGATTGGTGAACAAGATCATGCTGGCGCTGGCCGCTTCTTGCAACAGGGCGGACAAGCGGGGGTTTGGAATCATGGCACAACCACAATGGAGCGAGGCAACAATCTAGAGGGCCACGCTGGTGACGACTTCGGAGATGACGGAATGAAGAGGAACCAGGGCGAGATTTTGTTTACCACGGGAGATGGACAGCGCACAACTGTTCTTGGTGGAAGTGAAACGACTGGAGGGAGAGACGATCTTCTACCTCTTCCCTATTACGCCGAACGAGAGCAAGAAGACTCTGATCAACAGCTATTGCAATCTGCACAGGATTTTCAGAATTCCCTAGAGTACTTCTCCGTGAATAACATCGAGTGGGAGGATATGCCGTGCAAAAGTGTCTTCGCACTTCTAGTAGGAATCGTATTCGCATATACAAATTTTTTCAGCATGATGAGAAATGCAATTTATAAAAATGATGGCTCTTCTAGAGGAAGAAATTTGTAATGCTTATTTATGCCTAGTACGATAGAGTACTGCTGGTACGAAACTTTTGCACAGGATAGATGAGTATTATCGGAAAGCCACCGGCGGATGGAATGCTGGGCAGAAGTATAAAAGGAAAAAACAAGGAAAGCTCGGTGATGATGGAACAAATATCAACATCAAGGATGCGAAGGGCAACGCCCAGAAGCGAGAGCAGACGCAGATCAGCAGAATGTACACGGCGGATCTGGAGCGGTTTTTCCGTGAGAAGCAGTTATTGGACCAAGAAATCGCAAACGGGGGCGAAAATGTATCGGAGGAGGAAATTGACGGCGAGTTGCACAGATCGCTTAGCCGCAAAGCTTCCAAAGCTGCTGCGCAGGCCCGGGGCCCGGGCGGAAAATTTATCGCGAAGGCAGAAATCGGTAAATCTGCTTCGACAGGGCACGCCGGAGCGGGAGCAGGTAGTTCTTCTCCCAAAGTAGTCCGCCTGGTTAAAAGGCCCGTTTTTCCTTGTAAGCAGAAACTCAGGGACGCAACCGCTCAAAAAAAAGCGGAGAGGCAAGCGGAGCGAGCGAAGGCCACGGCTGCCTCGCAAGTAGTTGGGAGCGCGCAACGCAGGGGAAAGACGAGGGGCAAGGACAAGGGAAAGCGGGCACCTCGGAGAAAGAGGAGCAAGAAGAACGACGACATAGACAACAGTTTGGATTTAGACCTGGACGAAGAAATAGAATTCGACCAAGCGCTAGAACCACGAGAAAAGGATGAAACGGATATGGATTTCTTCGGGAAGATCGGGAATGAGAATGACGAGGGAAATAAAGGAAAAGATCACGCTGTTGACGTGAAGATGAAAGTAGATCCGGCTTCTACAGCGAATCAAGCCAGTGATAACAAGAAGAAGCCAGCGTCTACTTCTAACTTGAGAAAAGGAAAAGCAGCTGCGAAGACAGTGCAACAGAAACCGGCGGGCGCTGCTACTGCTGCTGCCGCATCAAGCAGGACGACCACGGCAATAAATAATAGCAAGATGAAAAAAGCAGCCGCTCCCGCTGCAAAAAAGACCAACGCGTCGACCAAAAAGAAGACCGCATCACAGCAAAAAATACAATCGGCGAATGCGAAGATGAAACAAACAAAGAAGCCGACCGACACCGTGAAGCTGCAGGGAGGAAAAAATAACGCTCGGAAGAAGATGGTAGCGGCTGCAAGCTCGTCCCGTAAAAAGGGAGAAACAAGAGAAGCTAGTGCTGGAGCTACCTCTATGAAGAAACAAGTGCTATCGATGAAAAGTGTTGGAGTTGGTGGAAAAATGAAAGAAGAAAAATCATCATCGAAAGCGGCGCAGCCTTCGCAAGCGACTCAAGCGATCAGATCGAGGCAAGGGTCTGGGAAGATGACGAAGCAGCCAGTTACAACGACGACCGCAGCTGGTGCTTCTACTGCTCTGCTCGCAGCTGCCCCTGCGTCGTCTTCCTCTGTGCCTCCTACATCAAATCCGAAGAACGCGACCGACAACGCTGGCGGAAGTCTTCACGTGCAGCGAGATAGAACTAGTGCTGCTACGGGTGCGAACAATAGGAGGACAACATCATATCAGCAGGCAAACAACCGCGCGTCGGCCAATAAAAGTTCCTCGGGGTCATCTAGTTCATCATCATCATCATCATCATCATCCTCTTCTTCATCATCTTCCTCCACACCAGTGGAAGACGAGGAGGACGATCTGCTAGCCGATGATAAGTGATGGGCAAGAGCTTCTAGCGATTTGGTCTTCATCTTTTAGTAGCTGCATTTGCTTATTTTATTCCGACTCCCACTCCCTCTAGTACAACTAATCGTAAACGTAATGCATATGAATAATTTCTATTCAGAATACTAATGATACTTATTTTTTCAGACGAAGAAACAGTAATTAAAATTATGCTGTCACTGTGTTGCTCGTCCTCGTCGCTGTTCACGATTTTCATTCACACTCTAACGCATCGAAGCTTTCACACTTTTTAAAACTAACACAAATAAGCAGATTCAGACATTTATCTTTTCAAAATATCACAACGAAAGACGTACAACCAGATGGAGCTGAATGACAACGAAAACGCACAAGCTTACTATTGGAGACAAAAAAGTAGACCATTTTTTTCTGTACGTATCTTTTTGAGCATCCGAGTATTCAAGTGCTGCAAATATGACGAATACACAGTACTACCTAGGAATGAATTGGTATCAGCACTCTGTAAAAATATCTGCAGTAGTTTCAATTTCCATATGAGGATTACAGTGTGGTTCTCAAACGAAGATGAGCAAGCAGACGCTTGTGGCAACGATGAAGAGCCGCGCGCTCGATTCCGTTGTCATCTTCATATGCGAATGAACTGTCATACGGCCACCAAGACCATGAAGATTTTAGTCCGCTTCACCTTTCATGAAATGCCAAGACTAGAACAAATTTTATTAACCAAATTTCAAGAATGATATCAACTGGAGCTGGTGGACAACAAACAGTTGCAGAGCCAGACGCAGGTAGGGGCGTAGTACTGGCGAAGCGCAGGGCATGTAAGTTCTTCAGCAGGCTCGTTTTTTGACATCCGGAAACAAGATTTTCCTGGAAGGATGTGTAGTGGTCGTTTGTCTTCGGAGCGTACACGACCAGGTCTCTCATGATCGCAGAAAGAAAATGACACTTAGCAGCTTTCTTTGATGTCAACATAGTTGGTTTACTCACGACCTGAGGATTCTCACGCAGCACGACGTAAAAATAGCGTCGTAGTTGTGTCACGATGTCCTCTAGTTGTTGCTAGTCCGACTAGAAGAGACTGACCACGCCAGTGCAACAACTCACGTACGATCGTCACAGGAACAGAAATCATTCATCGTCGAACATCAACATGAATCATGTACATGTATATCCCTATCGTTCTTTAATCAGTATCTGAGTTGGCCACTACAACCGCGTATTGCACCATTTGATTACCTTCTAGAATATCAACTATCCACTTCGACCAACCCTCTACGATTCAAAGACTGCGCCGTGGCATCATGGCTCGTGATAATTCGACATCCCGCGATGACAAGCAAAGGCGAGGCGGGACGAGACGGCGGGATGAGGACAACCGCCGCGATCGGAGTATGAGACCTTCGTCGCGCTCACGGACGGACAAAAACAGCCGGCGAGCTGAGCGGCAGAGAAGTGAACACGGCAGTAGACGTGGTGGCAACTACCGTGGACGTGGTGGTACCAGAGGCCGCGACAGTAGTAGAAGCAGGCGGGGGGATACTAGACCGAGACGCAGTCGAGGAAGAGGGCGCGCCAGAGTTGTAGATGGCACGAATTACAGCAGGTCACGGTCGCGGTCTGTTTCCTCTTCCCGCAGTCGCAGCAGGAATTTCAAGAACCAAATCCCAGCCTTTATCCAAACAGGTGGGGTCCCTCTACCGGTCACAAGGATGATCAAGCCGAAGCTGCCAGTGCCGCCGGAGCAAGTGCTGGTGGGCCAGGTAAGTTTTGCTGGAAACTACAACTACTGCGCAGAAACCTGTACGTGTACAAGAACCTTCAATAAATGGCACGAAATATTATGACCACCATGATGTTGTGCAGACAAGGAGATCCTACCTTGCAACTTCATTTGCTGCACAGAATGAATTCTTGTCAGATTCTCATTGTCGAATCAAAACCTCTTACCACAGTTCTGTCAACAACTAGTGTAAAATTGACGCCCACAGACCAACGGTCAGCTCGTCGCTGCAACTGGTAAGGCGGGGAGTGGTATGTTGGAAAGTAAAAGTCTACTTGTGCATGTAGATGATGAAGTAATAAGTTGATCTCAATGCAGAACCAACATGTCAATGTCGTGGCTTCTCCTTCTTGATTATATCGCTGGCCTTGTGCATCCGAGGCGAAACATGAGGATGAGCGAATGAGCAAGTCCCCATGTTGCTACTTGGGAGATCACTATACATTGTGTCGTGTGTTGTTGCAGGGCTACGAGGACTTTGCTCGCCATAACCCCGCCACTTTCGGCAGCGCAGTTACGAGAGCAAATCAGCCGGAACCTCGACGGCATCATTCTGAACACGCTTGAGCAGAAATCCGCGGATGACAAAAACAACAAACTGGCAGCTAGTAATCCAGCCCCCGGTGCTGGTGGTCCACCGCAGTTCCCAAGTTCAAACGGTGCGGCAGTGACGGGACAAAGTGGCACTAGTTCTGCCCAAGCAGGGACAGGAACAGCGGTGGTATCCTCTTCGTCTGGTGTCGGCGAGCAGAACGACGACGATCCGCTCGATGCGTTCATGGGGAACTTGGGAAAGGAGCTTCAGGAGAAGGTATGAAAAATTAGGATTGGTCGTGTAGTGCTAGTGATATCAACAGGAGGATTGCAATCTTCGTCTTCCCTTGTAGTACTAGTTCCGACCACGTGCATAATGATAATTCATGAAAACGACCCGG
>JACKZZ010005688.1_pt1 | contig 13184 bp, 9 predicted proteins | sample 8027871 | NCBI WGS metagenome assembly JACKZZ01 (sample SAMN15724774, study PRJNA655200) | protist metagenome | isolation source: fluorescence activated cell sorting (FACS) single amplified genomes of... | place: USA: West Boothbay Harbor, Gulf of Maine | collected 2000-07-19
GACTGGGGTTAAAGTTAGCGCTGAAGACAAAAAAGGGAGATCACTTTCAATCGACTGTGATTACGTTTTAGTATCTATAGGTCGAAGACCATACACTGCCGGACTTGGCTTAGAAAAAGTAGGTATAAAAACTAATGATCGAGGTCAGATTAATATTGATGACCATTTTAAGACCTCTGTTGAAGGGGTTTATGCTATTGGGGATGTTGTTCGTGGACCTATGCTTGCGCATAAAGCGTCAGAAGAAGGGGTCGCTTGTGTCGAGATGATTGTTGGACAGAAGCCTCACATTAACTATTTAACTGTGCCAGGCGTTGTATATACGTGGCCTGAAGTGGCAAGTGTTGGAAAAACTGAAGAAGAATTGAAAGCCGCAGGCATTGAATATAAAAAAGGAAGCTTTCCTTTTAAAGCTAGTGGTAGAGCTAGGGCTAGTGAAGAAACCGAAGGCTTTGTTAAAATATTAGCTGATAAAACAACTGACGAAGTACTTGGCGTGCATATGATCGGGCCTAGATGTGCTGATCTTATATCAGAAGCACTGGTAGCGATGGAATATCGCGCCTCTGCTGAAGATATAGGTATGTTGATGCATCCACATCCTACATTCTCAGAAGCAATTAAAGAAGCGGCTTTAGCTGCTACTGACGACAGGGCTATTCACTTTTAGATTTTTTTACACATCTACTCTAGTCATCAAATAAAGGATTAAATAATGATAGGAAACCCTATGGGTTTAAGTACCTCTTATGCTAAACGTTTATTTAATAAATACCATCAAACTGCAAAAATTACTGGAGGGTTTAAAATTGCACCCAAATCGAATCTTTCAACAAAGAACCCACTTGTGGGTGATGTGAGACGTATTCAAGACAATCATTTAATAGGTACTATGACTGAATCTGGTATTGTAAAAAATTCTGAGGGTGAGATTGTAGGTGAAATTTTAGTTCGAACTGGGAAGAGAATACTTCGGTTAAATGAGAATGCGGTACTCCCGCCACTTGTGCCTGTTCATGATGCAATAGCATACCCAATGGATTTGGGTTATATGCCTTCTCCTGCTGCGGCTTAAGATTTATAGCACATACTTTAAGGCTAATACTGATGAAGAAAAGATGAAAAATAAAAAAAGAATGCACTTTAGGTGTTTCGTACACAGATGCAGTAAATGCGGATAATATTGAACCACTTGCAAAAAATGCAGGTTGGCAATATCAGTTTTAAAAGAAGTAATTAAACCCTATCCCAATTAAAATAATTTGGGGCAAGGTAACAAGCGGCAATAAAAGTGCAGTACGTTTCCCAACGTTAGACCACAACAATCCAATTTCAGTATAGTCAGTAGCAACTCCAGCCATCAAAAAAACAAAAACGTTACCAATAGCATTTGTTTTTCTATACAGCTCGAAGGCAAGAATTGATGTTCCTTCAGAACATACTTCCAATACGGTTGCAAAGCAAAGTGTAAAAAATAAACCCAAAGGACTCGCGTTTAAATACTCCATAAAAAAATGATGAGGCACAAGCGCACTAATAAACGTAGCCATAGCGATAGCAATTCCAAACCACCACATCACCATTTGGGTCAAACTCCACATACCTGCCAACGTTCCTTTAATGTCTTCCTTTATTTGAGTTACAGTAAAGCGATGCTCAGCCCATCTAATTCTAAAATCTGACATTATATTTATATCTTTAATCAACTCAGACTCATAAGGACTAGATTCAATAATATGATGTCTTTCAAAATACTGAAAAATTAACCCAGTAATAATAGCAATAACAACAGCTGCAGAAACTATTAAAAATCCTCTAAACCCAAAAAATCTCAACAGTAGTAAAGTAATTGGGAAATTAGCCCAAGGCGCAGCCAATAAAAGAGTAATAATAGAGGCTATAGATGCCCCTTTTTTATACAGTTGAATAGAAATAGCAAGCACGCCATGACAACATGTTGAAAGTAATATGCCAATTATGACGGCATTAAGAATAGTTCGTTTTTTCTTCTGAGATAGTAAACTTTCAATATAAATTTTAGGAACAAAGTGGTCTATTGTTCCACCAATAAATAGCCCAAGTAAAATTATCCACCATGTAATACGAATAAATTCAGTAAAATGAGGCCAAATAAAGGCCGTTTGGCTAAAAAATGGAGTCAATAAAATAGACAGAAAAGACAAAAGGAATGCCAAAAATAGACCCTTTTTATACCATTTTTGATTTTTACTACAGCAAGAACTACTCATAAGAACTATTGTATAATCTAAACCAAGTCATTGCGAGGAGATAAACAAGGTGGACTCTTAGCCTCACTTCCCAAATCCCTCTCAACTCAAAAAAATGAGCACCCATAAATCAAACACTTTACACTAGGATACGGCAAAAAATATAAAGATTATAAAAAATGATGCAAGTTTTTGAAAAAAATACCGATAATTAGTATAAGGATCAAGAGTTTTACAAATAAAACGCTTATAGCCTATAATAAAGTTTCGCAAACAAGCAAACAAAGGGACGGTTCAAATTATGTCAGTAAACGAACAAGCTATAGAATTACACAGACAACACGGTGGAAAGCTAGAAATAGCCTCAAAAGTAGGCATTAACAACAAAGATGACCTATCTCTAGCCTATACTCCAGGAGTAGCAGCTGTTTGTACGGCAATTGAACAAGATAAGTCCAAAGTTTATGACTTAACTATCAAAAAGAATTCTGTAGCTATCGTAACTGACGGTTCAGCTGTTCTAGGGCTAGGTAATATCGGTCCTGAGGCTGCTTTACCTGTAATGGAAGGGAAAGCCATCTTATTTAAAGAGTTTGCTGACATCGACGCTTATCCTATCTGCTTAGACACACAAGACACTCAAGAAATTATCAAAGCTGTTCGCTTAATAGCACCAGGATTTGGTGGAATTAATTTAGAAGATATCTCTGCACCACGTTGTTTTGAAATCGAAAGAGAACTTCAAGACTTAGGAATTCCAGTATTTCACGATGACCAACACGGAACATCATTAACATTACTAGGTGCATTAATAAATGCCTGTAAACTAGCTGGGAAACGAATGGGCGACTTAAAAGTCGTTATTAATGGAGCCGGAGCTGCCGGAACATCTATTGTAGAAATTCTACAATCTCAAGATCACGATCCTGAAGTTTGTGAAGCAGTGAAACAAATTATTATTTGTGACTCAAAAGGAATTATTCATAAAAAAAGACCAGACATTAAAGACAATCCAGCAAAAGAATACTTAGCAAACATTACAAATCCAGAACAACTTTCAGGACGACTAGAAGACGCGATGATAGGTTCAGACGTATTTGTAGGTGTAAGTGTTGCAAATTGTGTAAACCAAGAAATGGTACGTTCTATGAACAAAGATCCATTTATATTTGCAATGTCTAACCCAATTCCAGAAATTATGCCTGAAGAAGCTAAGGCAGCAGGTGCTTTTGTAGTAGGAACTGGACGAAGTGACTTCGATAATCAAGTAAACAACGTATTAATTTTCCCTGGGATATTTAGAGGGGCAATCGACGCACGATCAAAAGTAATTAACATGCCAATGAAACTAGCCGCCGCTTATGCTTTGGCTGACTCTGTAGGCACTCCAACAGTAGACAGAGTATTGCCAGATGTTTTCAATAAATCTGTGGCACTTGCTGTTTCAAAAGCAGTTGAACATGCAGCTAAATCAGGCAAACTAAGTCCAAGAATTTTAGCTTAGTATTTACAATCTTCTAATGTACTCTATCCTTACTATCTAAGGTGGATACTATGAGAAATTTTTATTTCAGGCCTCGTTCTTAAAAAAGCAAGGAACCTCAGCCTTATTAACCTACCACTATTACGCACCTCAATTTGATTTTAGAGAGAGTAAAGGGTCTCTCTCAGATAAGAGATCTTTACCAGAAGTAGATCTAAATATTCAAGAAAAAGTAGAGAAGAGTTGAGATAATGAAGGCATGGAAAAACTCAGGTTAAGTGACGACGAAAAGGCGGAGTTAAAGCGATTTGGAAGTGTGTTCTGAGGGAACGACGGTACTTGCCTTTGAATTGTATAAAAATACTAATGCTATTAGGAATGTGTTTGTTTTTTTAATGACTGGGGTTGCTACTGACTATACAAAAATTGAGCTTTTGTGGTCCAATATTGGCAGACGCACGGCTCTACTTTTACCTCTTCTTACCCTACCCCACATTATTTTAATTGGGATAGGGTTTAATTACTTTTTTTAACCAGATAACTTAAAACTGATACTGCCAGCCTGCAATTACGCTAGAATTTATAGCCATTTGTATACCGTCTAACGACTGAATTACAGGTATAGAAAGTTCGGTTACTAGCCTGTTTTTCATATCCATGTGAGCGTTTAGTCCTAGCCCTATCCTTAACGATTTTCCACCCTTGTTGGTAGTTGCTGTTGGAACCATCGCTGGATTTAGTTGAGCGTCTTCGCCTTGAATGCCTTGCCAATGTTTCCAGGTTACTCGTAACGAACTACTGTAGTTTTTTAGAAATAGTTTTGATATCCAAGATGTTAATTGAACACTGTCGCCTACACTATACTTGTTTTTGTTTAGGCCTAAATGGCTCACCGCTATTGCTTGTATTCCGTACGACCAGGTCTTATGAAACTTGGTAAGCGCAGCTCCGATGGTGAGGTCCACTGTTCCGGACCCTAGTTGCATTGGGTATGGTAGACGCATCGCTTGCCCGTCTCTTTCTCCAATGGACCCTGACGGTAAACTGACTCCAAAAACAGTGTGTAGTTTTTCTTTTTCAGTGTTCACTACATTAATTAACGACAAGACTTTAATGTCACCTAGTCCGTTTGCGTTTCTTGTAAAAGTGGATCCGTTTCTATGTTTGTGGTCCATCGATTTTCTTATCACTGGGACCATTCCCATAAAGGTCACTCTGTCAGACGGCGCGTACATTACGCCTCCCATCTGCATGGACATGGTCATATTTACCGGGCTTACCATATACTTTTCTAGAACTTCAGATGTGTTTAGTACTGTTCGTTGTTCTAGTACTTCATTCATTTCCATCCACATATATTTGTACGACACCATCAACTCCCCTTTTTTGTGAGTATGGCCGCCCATTACACCTATTGGGGCATGCGAGTCTGGACGATGAGACTCGCTGTCAGTCATATGATGACTATGCGACTTTGCCAAGTTTGTAGTAGGTACTAAAAATAGGCTAAGCGTAGCTACTACTATTAATAAGTATTGCTTCATTTATTTCTCCTTACAAAATTTCAACATAATCTCAGGATTATACCATGTACTTCATGTGAATACTCTATCTGCTTATAGAGTTGTTCCGATTAGTCGGTTAACGGCTACTGTTATTTTAGGGTGGCGTATTTCTTTCGACTTTAACGACTGTATTGCCACCGTTTAAAAAAAATACTTATAGTTTCTCTTGGAATAAACGCAAATATAAGTACTTGTTACTTTTTAAAAAAAGATTATAATCAAATACATGAACAATCCACTATCAGAATATCAATCAAAAACCGCGTTTGACGAAATGTTTTTTAAAAATAAAGTAGTGAGAGAGAGTCACAAATCTCTCAAAGAAAATATAGAAGGACTAGGATCAGAGGATCTAGATTCAAGACAAGATTTAATAGATAAAAGCATGATGAAAATGGGTATAACCTTTAATGTTTATCACGACATGAGAGGAACGGAGCGAATTTTTCCGCTGAATGTTATTCCTCGAGTGATCCCTTTTTCTGAATGGAAAGTTATTGAAGAGGGGCTTCAGCAGCGGATTAAAGCCTTAAATTTATTCATTCAAGATATCTATAATGACCAAAAGATTTTAAAAGATGGAAAGATTCCATCGGAATACATTCTTAACTCATCAACTTTTCTTAAAGAGTGTATGGGCATTACTCCTGCAAAATCAATTTGGTGCCATATAACAGGTACAGACTTGATTCGTGATGAGAATGGAGACTTTGTTGTTCTTGAAGACAACTTACGATGCCCTTCAGGTGTAGCCTATATGCTTGAAAATCGTGAAATCATGAAACGGGTGTATTCAACATTTTTTGAAAAAAGCAATATTTTACCTATTTCAGAATATCCAGATCACTTGCTCAGTATGCTTCGATATCTTTCAGATGTCGACAACCCTACAGTAGCAATTCTTTCTCCAGGAATTTACAACTCGGCTTACTTTGAGCACTCGTTTCTTGCAAGAAAATTAGGTGTCCCGCTCGTACAAGCGAGTGACTTAGTAATTAAAGACAACAAAGTATACATGAAAACTATTAAGGAACTGAAAAGAGTTCACGTTATTTACAGACGAATTGATGATGCATATTTAGATCCGTTGACCTTCAATCCTGATTCTCTATTGGGAGTTCCTGGTTTATTTAAATCGTTTCGAGATGGAAATGTAGCACTTGTAAACGCCCCGGGTACGGGAATTGCTGACGACAAATTGATTTATACATTTGTTCCAGAGTTTATTCGATATTATTTAAATGAAGAACCAAAGCTCAAAAATGTTAAAACATATAATTGCACTGACAAAACTGATCTCAAATATGTTATTGAAAACCTTCCAAAACTCGTTGTAAAAGCAGTAAATGAAGCAGGTGGATACGGCATGTTAGTCGGCCCCGCATCAACAAAGGAAGAGCAAGCTGAATTTAAAGACAAAATCCTAGATGACCCGAGAAATTACATTGCACAGCCTGTAGTAAACTTCTCAACGTCTCCTTCTTATGTAGATGGAAAACTAGGGGCTAGGCATGTTGATCTTAGACCCTATATTATTTATGGTGAGGAAATAAAAATAGTACCTGGTGGACTTTCAAGAGTAGCGTTAAAAGAAAATTCTTTGGTTGTAAATTCTAGCCAAGGTGGGGGGAGTAAAGACACATGGATAATCAAATAACGTTAAGTCGTGTAGCTAACTCATTATATTGGATGGGACGACATTCAGAACGAGCTGAGTCATTAATACGTATTTTAGATGCTCATCTAAAATTATCTATGGACTTAAGTACAGGTACTCAATATTTTTGGAAAGCAATACTTTCTGCGGTTGGGTGTCTAGATAGTTATACAGAAAAATATAAAACGATAGAAAGAGACAATGTTTTACATACACTTATTTTAGATTCAGAATGTTCGGAATCTCTACTTAATGTCATTTGGCATGCGCGTGAAAATGCACGCTCTATTCGAGAACGTATTACGGCAGAAATGTGGCTGGACATAAATGAGTTATATTTACGCATCAGTGGATTTTCAGAATCTCCTAAATTAGATGGAGATGCCCTATTAGAATTATTAGATGATTTAAAATTAAGAACTCGCTCATTTCAAGGTGGATGGTTTCATACAATGTCGCACAATAAAGAATGGCAATTTTCACAATTGGGCATGTACATTGAACGTACTGATCAAATTTCACGAATCATTGATAACTTCCATAGAACGCTTACCGAGTTAAAGGATGATGCTTCTACGAGTTTATTTAAATGGCGAGCGGTATTAGATTCTTTAAGTGCAACAGAAATGTACCAAAAAACGTATGGAGTTATGACTGTAAACTCTATTTTAGAGTTTGTTTTCCTGAATAATGAGCTGCCACGATCTATTAGATTCTCCATACAGGCAGCACATACAGCACTTCTTAATATAACTGAAAACAAGGGCGGTTCTTTTCAATCTAATGTTGAAAAGAAATTAGGACGAATGAAAGCAAATTTTGATTTTATTGACATTAAAGAGATCAGCCAATTTGGAATTGAGGAATACAACGAACGTATTCAATCAAGAATTGCTGAAGTTCATGATCTTATTAAGATTACTTTTTTTGAATTATCAGAAGAAAAGGTTTTGTCCTATACTAATTAAATGGCAATTTTAGAAGTTAATCACTCTACACAATATTCGTACAGTGAACCTATAGTGCTTAACGATCATCTGCTACGATTGGTAGCGACAGACAATAGAAGTCAAAAAGTTATTTCACAAACTGTCGATGTTTCACCAACACCCACACGTTTGTTCCTTGAGACTGATAATGAGTCATATACATGTGTAAAAATGAATTTCACTCCAATCAGCACGACTCATTTAAATATTAATACCAGATTAATGATTGATACAACCTTTCCTGAATTGGAACGGCTGGATAATTTAAAATCGATCTCATATCATGAAAACACTATTGCTTATTTGAACGAATCTCCAGAACTCCAGCCCTTCCTATTAACTACTGACTCTTCACAAACTCTTGGTAATCAAGTAAATAGGCTTTTAGATTTATCGGATCATCATTTAGGATCGTTTATTTTTCAACTTCTTAAATGGGCAAAGGCAACATTTGTTACTGAATATCGGGAATTTGGGGCTGCAAGAATGAGCTCTGATACCTTATATTCGTGTCAGGGAACATGTAGAGACATTGCTGTGTTAGTAATGGATATGTTACGTATAGCAGGAGTACCCGCTGGCTTTGTAAGTGGCTATTATTACGATACCTCTTCGTATCGAGAGACTTATGACTTGCATGCCTGGATTCAATGCTATGTACCTGAGCTTGGCTGGGTGGGGTTAGATCCTGGTACGGGGGAATGTTGTAGTGATAAATATATAAAGTTGTGTTCTAGTTTTATCCCCATCAACTGTAGCCCTGTTGATGGGACATTTATGGGTTCTGCAAGCTCGACTCTAAAATCATGTATTTCGATTAATAGCCTTCCTGGGTAGTTAGTAATCACATAAATAGGATCCATTCTTTGTCTGTATTATTTATAGATTCTGTTATTTTTTTATCTTCAATCATGTTCATTCACCTCACTTTTTGTTTGTAATTATTAATATTAGGAACTATCTATTACATAAATAATATCCAGTCTTTATCTGCTTTACTTATAGGGTCAATTATTCTTATATCATCCATCATTATTAAAACCTGCCTTTTCTTGATAAATAAGGTATTCCCTGCTTAATGAACTTCAAACATTTATTTTAATAAAGTAAGCGCACCGAGAACCCACATAGTCAAAAAGATCTCCAAATAGGCTTCCATAACGAATTTGAAATAGCACCTGGAATTGAGGCATGAAAAAAGAAAAATACTTACGCATTCTAATATGATCGCGGTATTATACTATTTATGCATGTGAATCCGATATCTGCTTATAGATTTGTTCCGATTAGTCCGTTAAAGAGTACTAAAAAGTCTGGCTCTACTAAAAAAATAAAGTCTAGCTCTTCTAGCACTAAGAGTGAGCGACTTACCGATGCCGACGATGTAATTATTGAAGATACTTTAGAAATTTTATCTGAAGACGAAGAATCGTCGCAAGCTGCGATGGAATACAAAGACGAGTTTGCAGAAGTGGGGGCCGGATTTGATGTTGAATTATTTAAACTACAACTAAGTGAAGCGGCTGATGTCGCTGAGTTTTATGATGATCTCCCCCAATTTACAGCCTACAAAAAAATGATTTTTTATCAGTCGTTTAAGCAACTGAGCTTACCTGAGGCACTCATTTATTATGCCGTGTTGCATCAAAAACTGCCATCTACATTTAATGCCCGATTAAAATTAGAAAAAAAGCCACATTGGAAGCAAGCACTTGCACTTAGACTTGAATTATTTAGTGGCGCTACTGTTATTTTGGGGTGGAGTATTTATTTTGACTTTAACGACTGTATTGCAACCGTTTACGAAAAAGGAAAACAAGTAGCTTGGCTTAGATATGTTATTCGAGGACAAAAACTCGAGGAAATTGACGGCCATTTTAAAGGGAAGCCATTTATTTTGGATCCGGTATGGAGTCCCCATAAAAAGGGAGATTTGAAACAGGAATACATTACGTTTGGCTCGAAGAGATATGCTCTACTTTATTCTGAAAATGAAAAATTTTCTGTTTGGCATTCGCCTTCTGGTGAAAAACAATTTCGTACAAAACACAAAAAACTTAAGCGAGATAAAAACCGAATACTGACTCAAAAAAAGGTTACCTTTACCCCTTACAAGGGTCAGATGAAACTACTTTATGTCAAAGGGATCTTGATTCCTGTTGGTGGGCAGTTTTCTTTTTCTTGTTAATAGGCGCCTACCCTTTACTTATTCTTTGAATAAATAAAGATACTTTTCGTAGCCTTCTTCTTTGAGTTTATTTTTTGGTATGAATCTTAGCGCTGCTGAGTTGATGCAGTATCTGAGACGTGTGGGTTTAGGACCATCTTTGAAGAGGTGTCCTAGGTGTGAGTTTGCTTGTTTGCTTCTTATTTCAGTTCTAGGGAATATTAGTTTATAGTCTGTTTTTCTTTCTATATTGTCTTCATCGATGGGTTTAGTAAAACTTGGCCATCCTGTACCGGAATCAAACTTATCTGTTGAACTAAACAAGGGATCTCCATCAACAATATCAACATAAATTCCTTTTATTTTATTGTCCCAGTAGGCGTTTTCGAAGGGGGGTTCTGTGCCGTCTTCCTGAGTGACTCTATATTCTAGTTCTGATAGTTTTGTTTTTAAATCTAGTTTTTTCACGCTTTGAGTTCCTTTCCAATTTTTATTAATAAAGTCCACGCGTCCGGACCCTTTTTTATAGCTATTATAGTGGACCGCATTTTTTTTGAAATAGTTTTGGTGTGCCTCATTCGCTGGAAAAAAAGCAGCGGCTGGCAATACTTTTGTAACGATGGGTTTTTTGAATTTTTTTGAGTCTTCTAGCTCTTTTTTGGACTCTTCTGCGATTCTTTGTTGGTCTTCTGAGTGATAAAAGATAGCGGTTTTGTAATGATCACCTTTGTCGGCAAATTGGCCTTGAGTGTCAGTTGGGTCGATTTGATGCCAGTAGGTTTCTACAAGGTCTATGTAACTTACCTCTCTTGAATTATAGATTACTTCAACGGCTTCTAGGTGATCTGTTTGACCTTGAGACACCTCTTTATAGGTGGGTGATTTTGTGGATCCGCCTGTAAAACCAGAGACGGCTGAAATTACGCCATTGTGGTTTTCGAAAGCGGCTTCGATACACCAGAAACATCCGCCTGCGAATGTTGCTTTTTCTAGTTTGTTTTTGGCCATTGTTATACTCCCTAGTCCTAGAAGTAAAATACAGACTGTAGTTAGAAGTTGTTTCCAGGATTTCATATGTTAATAGTGTAAGGGATAGCTTTAGTTATTGGCAAAAGTTATTTTTTTCTTGCCTGGTTTGTATTTGGTTTTAGTGTAGTTTCTTATTTTGAGTCTATTTGTCATTCAAAAGATTTTCAGCCGCTGTTTTAATTGCAGCGTCATGAGTAGTGTCTCCACCTGCTATTACCTTAACGGCACTCCATAGACTACCCCAAAGGCTTCCTTGGGCTTCTGCTGCTGCCTTCTTAGTAGTCGTGTCTAAACTTCCAAGGGGTTCTTTTGTTGCTTTGTCCTTTTGATTTGTGCCTGCAATTCCAAGGGTTTCTAGGGTGGCTTTTTTTAAGGATTTGTCATATTTTTGGTTTTTGCCTCCAACTACATCTATTATTCCTCTTAGTCCAATTCCAATAGTTGGTTTTGGGTTTTGTGTAACTTGAACTGGTTCTGAAACTGGTGATTTAGCTGGGCTTTTATCTACTTCTCTTAGCCGTTCGTCAGCCTTTTCTAGTACAGTTCTATTAAAATATAGAGCATCTAAAGGGTTTTTGTTTTTGGATGTTGGTTGGAGTTTTCTTTTTTTGTAGTTTTGCCATGTTTTAGCCTTTTTTTCTTCATTGATTACTCTCGCTGCTTCTACCTCTTGCCCTCTTCTGTATCTTTCTTCTACTACTCCGGCTCTTGCAGCTTCTGATCCTACTATTCTTCTTATTATTGCTTTTGTTTCGGCATCGCTTTTCTTGAACGCTTCCCAGTTTTCTCGTGCTTGGCGTTCTGCTGCTGCTGTATCTCTTACATCTACTTTTACTCTCCGACCAGGTTCTACTCCGTGATCTACTACACCTTCACCCTTTACCAGGGTTACTCCTCGTTCTGCTGCTTGGCTCGCTAGTTTTGCTTTTAGTGCGGCTACTTCTTTTGCAATTCTTATTTCTGATACTGTGTCTCGTACATCTACTTTTACTCGTCGTCCAGGTTCTACTCCGCCGTCTGTTACTTCTCCGGCTACTACCATTCCTCGTTCTGCTGCTTGGCTCGCTAGTTTTGCTTTTAGTGCGGCTACTTCTCTGACTTCTGGCTCAACAACACAAATCCCGTCAGACATCTCTGTTGATTCTACAGTTACAATCCCCGATGGTACTGCTTGCTTAGAGTCAACAACAATACTCAAAGACCCAGAAACACCAACATGATCACCCATAAACTGATCTCTGTTTAATGGACCCAGTGTCATTGTTCGTGGTTGCGCTAAAACATGAATTTTTCCAACTGGATTTCTGTCTATAGTTATACTTAAACCACCAGGCAAACTAACACGTCTTGTCTGGTCAGAAACTACAAGAGCTCCTCCAGTCTCAAACCCAATACTGTTAAACTCAGACCCTGGAAAAGACATAGAAACCAAGCGTGGATCTCTTCCATAAACCATTTCGTCAACCGAAACAGCATCAGCTCCTGGTAAAGTCCCAAAATCTCTTAGTCCCTTTCCAACGCTGATTACAACTTTTCCTGTTAGTTCTCTTGCAGAGTTGTCATAGTCTGTGTTTTCTCCACCAATTACCTCAACAACACTTACTACTTTTTTAACTTGTTCATTTACAGTTTCTCGAATTACATCATCACTACTTGTGTCTCCACCTGCAATCTTTCTCCATAATTGACTTAAATATGACTCACCCTCTACCTCTGTATTTACAGATGGATCTTGAGTACTTACTTGAGGCTTTCCTAATTCTAATGGGCCAAGTTCTACCTGGTCTGCTTTTGGTACAAGCGTTACTACTCTTCCGTCTATTGTCTCTTTTACTACTACTATAACTTCTGAATTTGTAGCGTCTCTTAAACTTGCGATTTCATTAATAGTTCTTAATGCCTCTTCAGTGCCAAGTTGTCTTAGTTCAGTTACAAAAGCGTCCTGTCCATCATTCTCTAATGCCTGCAAATCAAATACCTTAGTTGTTTCTTCAAAAATACTGTTGGTAGCTACACTTGCTACAACTGGTGCTTCATTTGAAACCACTTGAGAATTGATTGGTAAA
>JACKZZ010018910.1_pt1 | contig 13182 bp, 2 predicted proteins | sample 8027871 | NCBI WGS metagenome assembly JACKZZ01 (sample SAMN15724774, study PRJNA655200) | protist metagenome | isolation source: fluorescence activated cell sorting (FACS) single amplified genomes of... | place: USA: West Boothbay Harbor, Gulf of Maine | collected 2000-07-19
CAGACTAATACAAAGGCGTAGAGTCGCTGAAATAAGGAAAGTAAGACCAAGCCAATCCACCAACGTATCAGGCGAAAACTCCCATACAGCCAATACATGGGGGAGGCGGATCACGGTCTCATCGCTGTCCTGGGAGTCGAGGCCGAGGGCGCCGTCAAGACTTCGTTCGAAATGGTTAACAACCTCGAAATCGTTGAAGTTGATGGACTCCTTGCGGTCGAGGCTGTGGCCAACTCTTAGGTAGCCGGCAAGGGTCAAATTCAAGAGGAACGCCTGAGGGGAAAACGAAAGGGGAAATCAGGAGAGATAGACTCACTCAAGTTCTAGAACCTTCAACCCACCGTTCACACCAAGATCTCATGATTCATCAAATGATCATGATTCCCAGCCCGAAAAACTTACCTGGAAGAGCATGAACCCTGTCAATCGATCAAGATTTTTCGAGTCGTTTTTGAAGAAGAAGTGGAAGAGGTTTCCCCCGCTCCCCAACAGGGACAGCTGGCTCAGCTTCTGCGTAAAGTAGCACTCCCTATGGACGCTGCTCACTACTTCGACGAAGTACTTCAACTTGGATTGAGGGTTAATCGTGGGAATATTTCCCATAAGCTGCGTTTTTGTGCTGTCTAAGACATAGTTACAAGACAAAGGTTTCACAAAATAAACCCGGTGGATCTCCTTATCTCTTAGAAGCAATTCTATGCCGGAGACATTCCCCTCAAAAAACTGAAATCCATATCGATAAATCCGGTCGATCACGTAGGAGATCTTGCTGCAGTGGTAGGCGCTGGCATCGGGGTAAAGGTCCTTTCGGTTGATGAAAGGCTTTATATTCCTGTTTGGCTCCACAATCCTTGTTAGCTCCATCGTACTCTGACTACTTCGCATGCCCAAAACGCTGTCAATCGTCTTCAAGAGGGTTAGAATGCCTAATGGCTCCCCAAAGTGTTCATCCATCGCCTCGTCCGATTGAACGTAGAGCTCCCAGGAGCAATCCAGGGTGTTCTCCACCCTCCGAAGCAAATCCAACGCGTTATCTCCCATCAACATGGACTCCAGACCTAGGGGAAACTGCGTCTTTCCGTTGAGGCTGAACTCCCGCGAGTAAATCTTCCTCAGCTCCCCGGCGAGATCAATACCACTTGTCTTCTGCAAAAAGACGCCGTAGAAGTAGAAGAGACGCTTGCGGAGCACGTACCCATCCAATCGGTGCGCGATATTTCGCAGGACTGAGGCATCTTTGCAGGCTTCTACGATCGAATTCAGCAATAAGACACACGTCCTCTTCAAAGACCGGACCCGACCAGATTCCTCCACGCGCTGGTCCCATTCGAGGTAGGAGGGCCATGCGGTGATTAGGTCGGATTTTCGCGGCTGCGCCCTTGGTCGCGTGTCGTCGGCGAGGTCGTCCTGAGGGCAAAGGGGAGGGAAATAGAGGGGAAATGAATTATCATACACACAGTAACGCATTTCTCTACATCGACAACATCGCAAAACTTACCTCTCTCGCCACCAAGTTCAGGTACGTGAATTTTCCGTTGAGAATCCGCATTAGGACCTCTACGCAGCCGTTTACGGCCAGGTTCGCCTGATTTTTCGAGCACGGGCCTTGTACCATTTCGATTAGAAGTTCCAGTCCTTGACTCAAGCAGTCCGCTGAGACCTCGTCCAAAACGTCCAGACACCCCTCGCTCTTGCAGAATTTGCTGATGAGATCGGTAGTTAACTGCAGGACATCAACAGTCTCGGAATTGTCCGATTGTTCCCTGAGGTAATCCTGCATTAAGGAGTTATGGCCCTCACAGAGTAGCTGTAGGAAGCGCATAGAAGAGTTCAAATGCTCCACACTGCTCCTGAAGGTGCGCATATACTCAAAATCCACGTCGGAAATTAGCTCCCGATGAAAGTCCTCCTCCTCGCCCTGGTTTTGACCCTGATTCTCTCCTCCCATACGAGCGCTGCTGTTCTCACTCCCCCCTCCTTCGACCAAGCTCTGTAACTCAGTCGCACTCGCCCCCGCTGGGCCAAACACTCCCCCTGGGCCCACTATGTTAATTGGTCCCCGCGGCGTATCGGTGCCGCAACAAGAGTCCCCTGGGCTCCCCAAAACAGCATTTCTTATATCAGTGAAGGACTTTTTACAAGCGTCCGCAACGGTGTTAACGGTTTCCATCGTCGCCTCCACTGCGGCACTCGCCCGCGGCGTTAACATAACACTGCCTCGATGCCCCCGATCCCGATTCTGCTTACGCCATTTCTGGCACCTCGCCTTCAACTCCTTCGTCCTGAGAAGGGTTTCTTGAGAGCCCATCACCGTCTCCTTCACACTCCGATAGCGTTTGATCCTTCCAAGCACCTTCTGGTACATGTCCCTAATCCCCGTGAAACACCTCATATCATCCATCGTCTCAAATAGGGACTTAAACAAATGTTGTACGTTAGAATTACCGCCTTCTAGAAGAGCAATCCCTAGCTCTAAACCCAGGTTTAGACTTTCGATGGGGGGATCAAAATCTAGCACCGCGAGAACGAAACTAACACCCCCAATACTCCCTATCTTCGTCTGAATCCGCTGGATCTCTTCCGGGGTATCGCACTCCAAGGCTCTTTGGACCCAGTTCAGCAGAATCTTGATGATCCGATCGATACAGGTCCAATTAACTCCGCTTTTATCGCCGGCGTGCTCCCTCAAACAGTCCAATCCATAGGTGATCAGCGCCGACAAAACCGTTTGGGTGTGAATGATGTTCGTCCTAACCTCGTCTGTCCGCCCGAGGAGTTTATCCGTCTCATATTTTGAGTCGTTCGCATCAGATAGCCCTCGGATATTCTCGATTGTATCAATGATCGACCGCTCATGCCCCTCCAAAGCCTCCTTTACCTTTGGATGCTGGGCCAGTTTGGCCACAAACGCCCGAAACCTGACGGTCATCACCCGTTCCGGAGCTATCGCGGCGTCTCCAACGGCGTCGTGGTAGCTCGCCCCTGAAGAGACGGATTCTATTTTATTTAAGACGTATTTTAGCGAGATTAGCTGGGTAAAGAGGGCGTCGAATTCGGCTTCATTTGCAAGATCTGAGTGGACTAGGGCCTTGGGATTCATCCTCGGCGTCCCCTCCCCCATAATTTTCGCGTTCAGGTTAGTCGGGCCCCGTGGAACTCCTCCCTTTACCCCAAGTAACTGACCCTCAAAATACTGCTGGGCGGAGTCTCGGAGGGCTTCCATCGCCTTAGAAACACTGGGTAAACGGTACGCCCTAGCAGGGAGAATACAGATCTCAGCGGCGGTATCCTCAAAAAGTTCCTCGGAGATCATACCACCAGGGGAGCCTCTTGCCGGCGCTGTCGGGCTACCTGGGCGACTTAACTGGGGATTCTTGCTATCCGCCGGACTCGCCACAAACGGAGTGCCTCCAAAACTTGCGTTCGCTGAAGAACCACCTTCTTTCGACCCTGGGCGAGAGTTTCCGTGGGCGTCAATCGTGAAAAGTGCATGGAATTGCATCCTTTTAACCAGGCTGGAGCACTTAAAAAACCCGTCGAATACTTCCTGGAGGTCGTTCCGAATCAAAAATTCAGTCATAGCCGGGAGGGCGAAAACCCGGAGAGCGTTCCCCAGTGTTGCGACTATATGCCTCGTCAGAGTGACATCACAGTTCTGGTTCTGGGTGACCACGGAGAGGTAGGACGCGATAAACTTGCAAGCTTGGATCAAGTAAGCCCTCGAGGGAACCTCTAGGAAGGGCAAGTAGTCCTTATTCGCGACCCGATCAAAGACCGTCAGGAGATGGACGCCCTGGACTGAGCCTTCGGAGATGCTCGCGCGCTGGCCGGATGGTTGGGATCCCGGTGCCATCAACAGCCCTTTCTTAGGTCCTTCCGGGGAACTGGGCACTGTCTCGCCACTGTTCCTCAAAATAAATGCAGCTATATCTTCGAGGTCTCTAGCAACAGTATCGACGACTTTATAAGCTCGTTTTGAGATGAGCAACCGCATCGGTTTCACATCCGACTCACAATAACCCTCATCCAAAAAGCAGAGTTGGGCGCACTTGATCTGTAGACACAACCACACCCTGGACATCTCCCCGGATTCTGTTAATTTCTTAGGAGGATTCTGCGGGTTGATGTTGGAGACGCCGGTTGGGTTGAGGATTCTGTTGGGCAATAGCTCGCTGACGCGGAGGAATTGGTCCATCACGCTATGACCTGGTGCTAAGCTTTGAACCAGCGTTTCACAAACTATATCCCGCCCCGTACTGATCCCCCCAAGGAGCAGCATCCACTCGCGGTAGTAGAGCGCCTTCCCTCCATCGGAATCATGCTTGACGTTCAAGCATTCGAAGACCGAGGATTGGCACTGCTCTGCGGTCCAGCTAAACCCGAGAATATTCTGCTCTAATTCACCTAATTTCTGCCCCGCAGGCGGTTTTCCATCCTGCCCAACCACCGGACTTTCCGGAAACGAGCAGATCACTTTCCTCCACTCCGGGGCCTGTACTTTCTCCAGAAAGAGGCGTTTGGCAACCGGAATCAACGCCCCATTCACCAAAATCAGGTTCTGGAAAACCCTCAGGAAACCAGCGTTCCGCGCCGGATACTCATCGATAATGATCCGCCCTAAAGTGGTGAAAATATGCTGGTAATCGGCCTGCACAACGATCTCCTGGTTGTTCCTGAAAATTAGGTCCAGGAGAGCTTCTGCGCCCACATTATGCCAAACTACTGCGTCCAGCAACGGGAAAATGTATTCAAAAGCCTCCATCTGATTTGGCCCATGACTCCTGACCATCTGAGCCGTCAATTTACTCACCAGACACATTATAGGCTTCAAAGGACTTTTTGGGTCTAAATGGTCCTGATCGGGCTGCGAGTCCGAGTCCGAGCAACAATCCTCCATTTTCGTCAACCATTCCAGAAGGATCCTCCGTAACCCGAGAGACCTAAGAATATCCTGAATAACCTCATCCGGTTCGTTCGAATCTCGGTGGATATGGGTATCCATGCTAGCTATGAAAATCGTAGCATCCTTCACGCCCCCCACGGGTATCTGCCGCCTAGTCAAAAACCCCGTCACGTCCTTCAGCGTTTTCCGCCGGAAATTCACGTTGCCGGTGCCGAATTCTTCTTCTCTTAACTTCGAGCATAACTGGCGGAGTTCGATCAGGATCGCGGCACATTTCTCCACCGCCACCCAGCTCGTCCTTGTTAAGTCCGTGTCCTGTCCCCAGCGCTCATACGCCTCAGCAAATGACTGCAAAAGGTGGACCTGCTCTTTGATGTATTGATAGATGTGGACGTCTTGGCCACTCTGAAGAACCTGTAAACCACTAGCTGTCTCCAACACCAGATCCAAACGACACGTCACCGAAAACAACAAATTCAGCGCCGACTCAAACAAAGGAGGAGTTTTGCCCGAGCCCGCCCTGTTGTTATAGAGTAAGAGGTCTAAAACCACGGTTTTCATGGGCAACCGGGAGATGACGTCGTAATCGAAATCTGGGTTTTCGCTCAACTGGGAGAGGATTTTGTCCACAAGAAAGTCGGGTATCAGCCTGTCCCCCTCACTATCTCCGCTGCTGGCGTTCTCTAATTGCTCTAATGGGAGAGCATCCTGGTGATCCAAAAACAGCGTTAACAGCCGCGTCACCATCGAATCCACAACCAAATTGTTGAGTTCGGATAAAGAGTCACAGAGAAGAGTCTTAGTCTCACAAAGAATCTTGTTCCGCTCAGTACCGCTGTAGCGAATTTGTGTGGATTCTTCCACGGAGATGTCGCCCATTTCGTCGTCGCCAGTCATATCACCCGTGATTTGAGCGTTTCCGCCTACCAAACTTCGCACCGACTCCCCGCCGCCCGGAGTCTGCTCCATTTGCATCCGTCCTCGAGCGCCGATTTGGGCCGACGTCGGTAAAGTCCTAACAAGGGATTCCTCCTCAATCCCCGCGGAATAAAGCCCGTATCCGATCAGTTGGGAGTACCGTTTTGTGCCCCTCCACTCTCCCGTTTCAGACTCCGCACTCCCCCGTCTCAACGCATCCATCGGCTGGCTCGAGACTCCCATTCCAGCGGAAGCAGTTGGGTCAAAATCAGCCCCCCCTCCTCCTCCTCCCCGAGACGGGCCTCCGGCCAAACACGCCCCAAACCCGGTTGCACAGCGGGTGGAGCCGCGTTCTTCGTCGTCCATGAAGGATTCGTCCAAGTTTTGTTTGATGAGTGCTGAGTCCTCGCTCCACACCTCCTGCAAACTCGTAAAAAGATGCTTCTCACTTTCACTACTGCTGGGGGGCTCCAAATTCCCCTCAGAAATAACGTCAGTGCGCCCATCCAAGGCCTTTAGGAGGATGAAAACGAGGCTCTTTACCTGTTCGGCATTGCTTACGAAACCGAACTTTATCTGGAAAAGGAGCATCCTCAACAACTCATAAGTCAACCTATTCCCAGTTACGTTATCCGGCGCCATTCTGATTTCTCGCATAGACCCAACCTTGCTGGAGAGACCGCCGTCCTGCAGGATGTTCCTCACTGTTTCTTCGGGTCCTCCTACGTAAGTGGTTTGGCTTCCTGGGCTGATAATCGACGGTTCCTCGCTGCTGTAGACCTGGAGCTTGTAAAAATGAACATGCAATAGGTGCATTAGGAGCCGGAACTTCTCAGAGCTGTTAGCCCCCGCGTTTGCGTTTGCAAAGACTCCCACATCAAACCCGTCGCGGGGCTGTAACGGAGTGTAAATCGGAAATACAAAATTATTGCCGGTACCATAACCCCCTCCCGGATTCACAATCCTAAGAGCTCCAGTACTACATGCACCAAACAGCGATGTTGCCGCCCCAGGACCTGCTTGAACCCTCCGAGCTGTGGGTACTTGCTCGAGGTCTTCTGGTGTGTCTGAGTGAAGAAGCGGTCTCTTATCGGGGCCTACACCCCTGTTCTGCGCACTCGGAGACATCGCCCCGATCGCGTATCTTCCGTTTGCTGAATAAGAAGTCCCTGAGAGGCTATCCTGAGCAGAATCCGACCCCGACCCGCCTTCAGTCACATTGATAATGGTAGTCGACGAGCCACTACCGCTTCCTCCCCGCACCATACCGCCGCCAGCGCAGCACAACGCCCCGAACAGCCCTCCCTGGTCCTCCACGTAGTCTGGGTTTTCTTCTACGACTCGGATCTCTAGGGGTGCTTCGAGGTCTACATGCAATATATGGTCTACATCAACGTTCGTTAACAACCGACAAAAATGCTGACGCGCCCCAACAGGCAGCCGGTGATCCAACAACCCACTCAGCAACAAGTCGTGGTGCATTTCTCCGCTCAAGGCTGAGACGGCATTCATAGAGCGGCCTAGGGTGATCTCAGAAAAGAGTTCCAACTGCGAAAGAACCCATCTCGCAAGGATCTTAATCGCCGAAAATATTATCCCCCCATTCGCCTGCCGCCTGAGGGCCTTGTAGCGGTGGCGGTGGCAGCGGAAGTCCTTCGGCGGACACAGCGGCCATAAAACGTCGACCAGTCTCACGAAGAACTGGTGCCCGTCCGGCGGCTTCACGTCGCGGCCCCACCACTCCTGCACGGTGTCGAAGCACTCAAGATCCAGCGTTTTCGGGTTGTTATAGAGGTATTTCGATCCGATATACCACGCCTCCGAAACACCGCTTTTCGGGTTCCACGGCGGCGCGTACCAGGAAACGAAGATATCCGAAACCCCATTCAACACCAATCTATGGCCGAGGAATTTCGACTGAAACCCCGGTTGAAGAGCCGGATTCAACGAACTCACTCGGGAGGCCGCGGCGCCGGTTCCGCCTTCCGCGCCAATGAGAGCTCCATCCGCTCTCCCGCGGATATGACCCACAGTATGCCTTGTTCCACCAAGGATGAACGGAACTAGCAACTCCTTTCGAGATTGGCCAAATCGTTTGATTTGTTTGTCCGAGGCGTATTTTCCGGGGGTGTATACACACCGTAAAATCAAATCCTGAAGCTTCTCCACCCCCTCACCCTTAACCGAGCAAGAGTTTCTCATAAAATGCAGGAATCTCGCGTCCGGCCCCAGCTCCCGGATGAAGTTGCAAAACCGCTCCATGACGTTGTAGTTCAATGAGCGTAGGACGTGGAGATTGTCGGAACAGAGGGCAGCATACACCTCTTCAGCACCCACACCGAAGGAAAAATACTCGATTATAATGCTGGTCCATTGTTGGACATACCCCTCATTCCTCGGGTTCCCCGCGAAGGCCAATCTAATCGCACTAAACAACGCCCGCATAGCCTGCCTCCCACACCTATCTCTCACCTTCCTCAGCCGGGTCTCAAGCGTGGCCGGATCCGCTGACTGCCTGTTATTATCGTTGTTGATGGTTATTTTCATGGATTGTTTTAGGCCGCTGGGGCGGTCCCCGAACTCCGTAGCGCGCAATATCCCCTTTGCCGCCCCCGACACCTTAATATCTTTACAAAGGAAATTCGTTCCCACGACCGAAACGGCCATTAATAACGCGTCCAACACCTTCAACTCCCGGCAGTATCCCTGAACCTTGGCGCAGGGAACGAAATTCTCCGCACGCTCCCAAATGCTCTTCCCCACCGCGGAGGCGGCCTCGACCACCCCTGACCCCTTGGAGGCAAGATCGGGGTCTCCTCCAATTTTACCGGAGTCAGTCGCAAATTCCTCTGAACCCTCCGGAGCGAGGACTAGATCCCTCACACAATGCAGACTCGCCTTCTCCAAATTTTTGAACGGCGCCTCTATCCTCAATTCCTCCTCCTCATTCATCTCAGCGCCCGCTACAAATTTTCGGCCGGCCATGCCAAACCCCCTTATAACCGCCCCCAACTCCCGCGTACTAGCCAAAATTTGCTCCCGAGCGCCAATAACCCGGTCTACGACCCTCTGTTCTTCCTCGGGAACGCTGAGATAGATTAAAACGTCGTCATCCCCCGAAGTTGAGCTACACCGCGCCAAAGAGCTCCCCCTCCCGAGATCGGAGCACCCCGCTCTCTTCGGCTCTCCGCACTGAACGTAACCGGCCCGGTGGTGCTTCAGATAGAGCTTTTCCGTGTTGGAATCCAGACTGGGAAGCTCCCCGCCGGACTTCCCGAATATCGTGCTCGTCGTCGGTTGGAGCTCGAATCTGCACCGGTCAGGGTCGCAGTAATCAACCAACTCCAGAGGAACAATACCAGATTTGGAGGTGTTATTCGTTATCCCAAGGAACCTATTAGAAGCTAAATGCATCAACGCAATTGGCTGGAACCAGTTGGCGTACCCAAACTGAGGAAAAAACCGAAAAGTGTTAGCCGCTATCGAATCACCCTTAACATCTTTCCCCGCCCCGCCTCCGCCCAGGGAATCCGCGTTCAACGCCCCCTTCGTGAAGCTCGTGGAGCCGTCTGAGAGGATGTCCCTCGATGCGTTCTTTATTTGCATAATTGGCAATTTTTGGTTGGTGCGGCCGTGGGAGCCTTCTGTATGTGCAGCCAACCCCATCAAAGCGTCGCACTGGTCCACGGAAAACAGCTTCTGATTTCCCTTAAGAACTGTTTCGAGAGGGAGGATCATGAACAAGCTCTTAACTCCGTAGTCATTTTCCCCCGTGCTTGCGTGAACATGAAAGGTGGATCCAACCCCCATTTTCTGAAAGTAAGGCTCCTTATTCCGCGGCGCCCCAGATAGCGCCAACCTAACCGCGTTCCCGGAGTTATCGACGTTCGAATAAAGGGAGTTCTTGCAAGAGGCTGCAAAGAAACTGTCCGACCGTGGCGAATAAAACCGGAGGATCTGCCCGAAGGGGAGCTTCTGCGGGGCGTAGCGGTTCGCCAGATGGACGACCCACCCGGAGCGGTTGCCCATGGAGAGATTTACTTCCATCTTGGTCTTCTCCCGAAGGACATACTGTCCCCCAAGCGGCACGAACGGACTCTGGTACCCCGGGGTCTTGTTCTGCGCGCGGGTTTCCTTGACCCGAGCGCTATCAAGGCGCTCCATAACCATGTTTCTGTTTGCCTCGAATCCAGAAGCGGTTAAATCGACTTCCATAACCGTTCTATCCCCCTCCGGCTTGCTAAGAAGATTCACATTCCCGGCCGGACTCCCTGCTCCTTTGGACACGCTCCGTCCGCTCCCCGCCCTCTGCAGAGACTCGGGTAGGACGAACCCGTCGCAGTTCAGGCACCAGTTTGAGCCGTATTTCTCAGAAACAAGGGCTACAGTTTCTCCGATAGAAACCGGGTCTCCGGGGGAGAAATGCCTGTACACCGGCTGCAACTTAAACACACTACCTGTGTCTCCGTGGGGGATCAGCTTAATTTTTCGCGCTCCCTTGGCTAGATCCGCCCCGTGTATCTTCTCCACACTCAGAAACTTATTCGTCTTTACATGGAGGAGCTGGATTCGAGTGCCGAACGTCAAAGGAAGGGCCGTCCGCTCGCTCGCCCTAATAATGGATCTGTTGTGCTCTCTCTCGTATTCGACCTTTTTTAGGGTCTCCTTGAGAATCTCCTGAGGGACTTCTCCAGAACCGATTCCCGCATATTTTTTCCGCAATTTTCGCAGCCCTTTTGCTGAATTGTAGTTCAGCTTAACCACTATCTTAAACAGCATATCCCTGATGTCGAACCGCGAGTCTGGGGTGCTTTGGTGGAAACCGGGCGTTATCATAAGCGTATTCAACCGACTACTGGCGGTATCGATATCAGCCGACGTGTGCGGAATCGCGCCGGGATCCGAGGAGGAAGAAGCTCCAGTGGCCGCGGCGAGTTTTCCACCGGGGACCGCCGGACCGCCCCCGGGCGCCCCGTGCTCATCCGGCGCCGCCGGCGAATCCGACGGGGTGGCCGCAAGGTAGAGCGGGCACTCCCACCCATTGCGATGAGCTCCGGCGTTGAGGTAGATGACATCTCCAGCGGAGAGATGGTTGTGCGACATTCTGGCAGCTGTAGAAGGCTCTCTTTAAGAACCAATTAGAAATTATCTCAGAAACTCCTTGACATTGACATTTATATCAAGCTAACACTGCCGGTGACACACACCGAAAGCTAGAAGCGGTTTTCTGTGATAGATATGAAAGAAGGGATGTGGTGCTAAAGGACTTTGGAGCTCGATTATCTCTTAGTCTTATCAGGCTTGTGACTCCACTCGTTGCTTATAAGAGGTGGTGCGCAGCCGTTTTGGGATCTCGTAGACCGAGGCGCTCACGACTCAAGCTCTGGGACCGCTGAGAACTCAACCGTTCTCTTCAACGAAACCGTCTGCATCGGTATCCGATTTGGATACCCACCGACGTCGTATCTGTTTCTGTGGGCACTACCGCAATATTAGGCTGGAGACGTCTATTAGCGCTGTTGTCCGACCGCCGAGAAATTCCCGGTGGAAAATCTAGCCGTGCGCCCGAATTATCGAAATTCCCCCTGGTCAGCGTTACAAAAATCGTTACCTTTACTATTCCGACTATTTTTGGCGGTTGCCATACATTTGTGAGACCCGGCGGGTAGCCGGCTGTAGGAATACCCACCACCGGTTATGTTCCAACTTCCAACGGCCTCACTTGAAATTTCAGTCGCTGACCATCTATCACCATCGTCATGGAATCCCCATCCTGAGTACGTTCTCCAGCCCTGTTGGGCTCCTCCGGAGTGGGCAGTATTAGACCCGTTTTTTCACAAAATCTAATAATCTATGTCAAAGGGGTGGAAACCTATTAGGTGGAAACCTGTTATGAAAACCTGTTATGATGATCTACTTCGATTCAAAACTGCGGTTCTGTAGAATCAATCGGAGTCATGGGTAAATGACTCGGTTTTACAATGTTGTGAGATGTCAAATTTGAGCAGTACGAGAGGGCTAAGAAAGTTAGTTAATTAGTAAACCGCTGGCAGTCAGCTACAACTGAGGTAAAACTTTTCGTCTTCGTACAGAGGCCTCAAAGAGTGTACAAAATCGCTGTGTATTGCCACGAATAAACTTCTCCTAAACAGCAGCCGATGCGCCAAACCGATGCAGACACCTCCTGTGCCAACCTTCTAGACACGGTGCGCAGCACAAAGTTAACTACTGAAATTGATCTCCAAATATGTAGTGTCCAATCCCGCGGTGGGCCATCGTGCTGAGTTCTCAGCGGTTGAAGGCTTTAGCGGGCTGGTTTCCAACTCAATGTTGTAGGTACAACAATGTTGTAGGTACAAAGACAAAAGGGCGAGACGTCGGTGTGGCCTTGTTATATTAGAAGCTCAGGTTGATTGAAATTCCAACTAGCAGTGCTAGCTTATTCCCGGTTTCCGCCTTGACAACCGTTCAACCGTCGCTTCCTGGCCTTCAAAAACTTGAACTTCCGGGTCGCGGCGACCGTCCGCGCCATCCGCCTCTCCAGACCCGGTTTCGTCTCTAGTAGTCTTTAAATGTAGATTCGGCTAGGGATTCGGGTTTTTTAAGGTGAATATTAGGTTGCCGTTCACGTGATATGGGGCGTGAACGGCGTTTTTCTATTGATATTCCGGGGGTAACGCTCCGTGAAAGTATGACAAAGAAATAGGCGAATTCCCCCCGCTTAAGGGGGTTGGTATCACATGATGATGACATTGTCATCGGTTGGTTGAATCACTGTTGAGATAAAGAGCGGACTTCCACCGGCTTATAGTGAAATGCTCACAGTTAGCGCCGGGGAGCCGTCTACTATAATTCTTGTTGAGAATTGCAAGAAGATTAGAATGAATAGGAGTGAAAGATTCCCGATGGGTCCGGGAATCCTCTTTAGACTTTTTCTTATGAGGTGGGACCTCTTTTTTGAAGTTTCTTTGTTTGTAAATGAACTCTAATGAACTCTTGTTCGGTGATGGAATCTGAATATGGAGAAGATCGCTGCCCCCGACGGCAATAGCCGCCGGAAAGCAAAGCGATTCTTATTTCTTAGTCAACAGCGTTGTTCATGGCGTTGCCACAGGATCAACGTGTCGTTTGGTTGACATAATATGAGAATAAGGCAAGTTGTATGTAATGTTACTGCCCCGACGAACGCCTTTCGTCGGCCTAAAACTAGATGATTAGTGTAAACAAAATGTTAAATTATAGATTCACGGCGCGTAGCCGAGAACCAAATGTTAATTTCTGAGTAGGAAGACTCGTTCCCACCCCTCAGCTTCTACTATCCCCTTCCTAAACCAAAGGTTTTTCCACTCACACTTCGCCCG
>JACKZZ010017874.1_pt1 | contig 13179 bp, 8 predicted proteins | sample 8027871 | NCBI WGS metagenome assembly JACKZZ01 (sample SAMN15724774, study PRJNA655200) | protist metagenome | isolation source: fluorescence activated cell sorting (FACS) single amplified genomes of... | place: USA: West Boothbay Harbor, Gulf of Maine | collected 2000-07-19
ACAGTAAGAGTAAGAGTAAAAAAAGTAAATAGTTCTTGAACTGAATTTGATTACTGAACTGATGTGGCATCCTACAACTACAATTCTACTTTTCCTATTCCTTTCCCACGATAACGATAACGATAACGTTAACGTTAACAGAACATGCGAAGTTCATGTCTCTTATCCTTATCTAAGATAATCTCAACTTAGCATAGCTTACTAGCTTACTAGCTTACTAGCTTAAGCCTCCTCTTCCTCAAACAATGCTTCAGTTTCCTCATCATCATCATCCTCAAAAGTACATAAAGGTACACTATACAATCTTAAAGTACTTTTATTTGGATCTTTCATCAGTACATACTTACCATCACTCTTTGCATGTAACATTTCCATTAACATTTTCACAACACCCCACATATTATTTACTGATAAATTCATTTGCATTGCTAATTCTTTTGGTTTAAACCATTGTGTAGCAAGAATATCATGTTCATATGGTTCACCAGTTTTCTTTCTAGAGATATATCCTATTTTCATTTGATCTGCACCTGATATAATAGCTTGTGCTGTCCATCTTGCTACCTTACATGAATTATTTTTTAATTCTGTTGCTAGTACTGCACCACGTTGTTGATCTATTTTTTGTCTCCAATTAATTCCACCAGAGAAACGACTATCCCATTCATTCAATGCATGACATGTTATTAAGTTTTCAATACCACGTTTAGTTACTTGTGCATGAAGTTCTGAACGTACACATAAATTTAATTTACCATCTTTATCCATTGGAAACTTTCTATATCTATATGCAACACTACTAGGTTCCATTCCTTCCATTCCTTCTTCACTAGCATCGAAGAATGGATGTGGTTCAAATGTCTTTCTTTGGGTTGTATCAGGATTTTTTATTAATATATGTTGACTAAAATTTTGATTAATAACAGTAGCCTCAATAGATAAATTTTCTGGATAATTACATTCATCAACACCATCAGCATTCTGTGGGGGATCATGAGCTGTTTCACTTACTGTTAATAAATCTATTGTTGTATTTTCTCTTTTATCTATAAAAATTGTATTCCCACTCTTTTGAATTACTAAATCCCATGAATATATAGAACGTGGTGCTACCATAACTTGTGCTAATATTATATCTGTTGCAAATATTTCAGCAATACCATCAGCAGCGTATCCTTCTAATATAGGATCTTCAGCTGTTGTTACAGAATAGAAGACTTTATTATCAACACGTTTCAATGGTACAGATGTTCTAGTTGTAGTTTTATCATATTGTTCATCATATGTATCAAGATGTCCTGCCCATGTAAGATCTTCCGGTTTAGGTGGATTCGCCTGTAATTTTAACAATTGTCCTAAATCAAATTCTTCTGATACAATCCAATCAACACCAACTGTTGCTGAGGATAGACGATCTTTTCTATCTTGTCTACGCATACCTCTACCGCCTCTACCACCTCTACCACCACCTGTGTTACCTCTACCACTTTGTGTACCAAATAATTGGCCGCCTTGTCCTCCTTGCCCTCTTGAAATAGCCTGTTGTTGGAAATTTGTACGTCCACCTCCTCTTCCACCACCACCTCTACCACCTGCATTACCACCACCCATACGATTATTTGATTGTAATTTTGCTGTATCAACCAATTGAAATGTACTGTCATCAGCATTGTCATGACGATATGAGAATTCGGCATTGGTATCACCATCTCTTTTAAATTTTTGAAATTGTTGATTATTTTTGTATTGATTTGATGAACCTGTTGCTAATTCTGCAACACGACTTATTCTTTCCTTTTTATCAAAATGTGCGTATGGTACATCACTAAATGCAGCCAAGGTTGCACCATTTATAGGTCCCCATCCTGCTGTGTTACAAATCATCTCATCTGCCAAGGAATCCAAACCTGCAGGCTTCCATGCTGCGGAACCTGAACTTGTAAGATCAAAATCAAAGTTGGCCATTTTCTCTTTGCAATCACAACTTGATGTGACTATCTATTTCGTGAAAGAGCGAATGTCTGTGGGATTTGGATAGGAAGAACGGAAAGAACAAACGTGGGAACTTTATGGTGAATGGTAACCCACAGTTTTCACTCATTTGTAGTCAAAACAGAACAATGGGAATGTAAGTATCAATAATTGTTTATTAAATAGCTTTTGGAATGCAATTGGGTGGTATATGGTGTATAAATCAAGTTTGATTTTATTTCTATATGCCTTAAATCAGCAAAATCGTGCACAAAAGAATGGCTAGATAATGTGAACCAATTGCATGGCCTTTATTTTAATATACGATATTTTATTAGTTGAATTGTAATACGATGTATATAAATATACTATTGATACAATAATATTATTGTGATATCGTTATATTGGTTACAAATTGCTCTCATCGCTGTCCCAACACTAACCTATTACATCGCTCCCCATCTCTTTCATCACTTTTCTTATTTTTACTTATTTTTAATTTCACTATATAATAATAATAAAATAGCTTCAAGAGTGGTAAAGTTGTTATTGTCCTTGCTGGACGTTATGCTGGCCGTAAAGCCGTTGTTGTCAAAGCAACAGACGATGGTACCTCAGATAAACAATTCGGACATGCACTTGTTGCTGGTATTGATAGATACCCAAGAAAGGTTGTTAAAGCAATGAAAAAATCAAAGATTGAGAAACGTAGTAAGGTTAAGCCATTCATCAAAATCTTGAATTATAACCATGTCATGCCCACTAGATACACAGTTGATTTCGACTTGAAGAAGGCTGTTGAAGAGACAGGTGGTGTTGATCCAGCAAAGATCAAGGATACTAGAAAGAACTTAAAGAAGATTTTTGAGGATAAATACAAGAACCAAAGTACTAAAGGCGATAAGAAGGCTGCTAGTACTGGTTACTTCTTCACCAAACTCAGATTTTAGATTCTACTATCTACTACTATTGTGGTATGGTTTGTTTTGTATCGGGTGTCGGTGCCCATGAGGGTTAGTGAAGGACTAATAAATACTTCATTATTGGAGTCAGGGTTAGAGTATAGGTATAGGTAAGGGGTTTATTTTGTGTATAGCAAGAAAAAAAAAGAAAAAAAAACAAACATCGCTTTACCTTACCTTACCTTACTTTACTTCATGTCCATCACATCCGCTACTGCTACCACTACTACTACTACTACTACTACTACTACTACTACTACTGTGGTGTACATGTTTATAGCTCTACCATGCATATATATTTTCTTTTTTCATCTCTATGTTCAAGCTCAGGTACAGAACAGAACAGTACAGAACAGTACAGAACAGTACAGAACAGTACAGTAAAGGATAGTAAAGGATAGTAAAGGATAGTAAAGGATAGTAAAGGATAGTAAAGGATAGGATAGTGATAAGTTCTTTTCTTTTCATTTAAATACAAATAATAATTGCTACTGCTACTGTTAATGTTAATGTTACTGCTACTGTCACACTCACTCACACTACACTGAAACTGACACTAATATTGACACTTATTCTGACACTTACACTGACAATAAGCCCAAGTGCAAGTGCAAGTGCAAGTGCAAGCCCAAGTGCAAGTGCAAGCCCAAGTATAATTATAAGTCCACTCGATTAAACTCACCAAACTAAGCAAAGCTAAGCAATGTTGCGTTTCTCTTCATCCAGCATGAGAGGAATGAGATCAGCATGCCCACTGGAACTCTTGCCATCACCGAAACTCCTTTCTCCAGATCTACCTCTGCCAATACCACTACCACTACCACTGCCACTGCCGCTACTGCCAGGGCCAGGGCCAACCTCGTGTGACTGGGACATACTAGAACCAGAACTAGAACCAGGAACAGGGACAACTGGGGTGTAATCCCAACTGTAATTCATGATACTTAGTATAGTAGTAATTCCACCTATGCATGTCACCATGTCCATGGGACCGTCCATCCATACATGTCCTAAGATTGTTGACAATACTATCGCACCAGCACTTGCCATAGTCTTCAAAATAGAATCAGCATATTTAAGTGTAGCTGCTACTAATAAGCCTCCCAATGCTCCTAAGAAAGAAACAGAAAAAGTTAGAAAAGACCAATTTGTTCCGACAGTTTCTCTATCACCTGTCCAACACACCTCATAGAGTATATATAGAATATAAACTATCATGGAGTAGAAAGCTAATTGGAAGTTCCTTTCCCAGATTGTCACAACCTCTGTAGTGCCTGTGCGTGTGCATGTGCATGAGTGAGAAGGAGTAAGTGCAGTGAGTGTGGGTGAGTACGTGAGAGAGGGTTAGAGGGTTAGAGTGTTAGAGGCTACTGCAGTGCTAGTGATGAGGATGAGAATGTGTGTGTGTGTGAATGACAGGATGAGTGTGAGCTAAAAACACACAGTCAGCAGGCACACTACAACTACAACTACAACTACAACTACATTACACTTACTCTTAACGACTCTCTCGAAATAGATTGAAGCGAAGCCGGAGAGGACCACTTCAGAGAGCACTGCCCCATATCCTAACAACTTGAAAAATGTTTGAGATGGGACTGGGATTGGGATTGGAAGCCCTTCGCTAACTCCCACAACACTGTTAATATTATTTGCATTTGCAGTAGAAGCAACAGCAACAGTAACAGTAGAAGCTGAGAAGTGAGGAGATGCAACAAGTATACACCCAAACACCAATTGAAAGAGTGCCCTCCACTTCGTCCATGACAAGCTAGTACGCAATACAGCTACACTAAAACCAGCTGTTGTCAAAATCTTTAATTGTGCTACAATACTAAACTCACCAGCTCCTATATATTGGAGTGCAACAAATGACAGGATGTTCATCGCTGCGTAAATCATGGCTAATACGAACATCTTGCTACTGTTTACAATTAAATATTGCAAACGTCGGATACCTGTTCCTTTTGCTGATGATGGTTCAATTCCTGTTTCTGCATTGACTAATAGGAAATGTCTGTAGTGTCAGTGTCAGTGTCAAAAGGAAAAGGAAAAGGAAAAGGAAAAGGAGGGGTTAGTAAGTGTTATTGCAAATCAATGCGATGTTATGTCATGATAGGAAAGAACGTACAATACAGTCAAAGCATACACTACACTACATACACTACACTGCGCTACATACACTACCCTACATACACAACACTGCATACACTACCCGGACACACACATCACACTCACGTACCCAGCTACTATCATTTTAATAATTTCTCCTACTAATAAAATTTCTTTTGAACTAACATTTTCTGTCATTGTGCTATACTTTCTTATTAATGTATATCCAGCATTTTGTAAGCATACTGCTACTAGAATTGTATTGCGGAGACTTAACATCTTTTATGACTAGGCAGCCCAACTGTTCTTCTGTCAGAGGAAGTAAATGGTCTGTGAACTTTCTACAACAATCACAATTCCAGGACTTGTTTGGGTTGCTGTATAAAAACAATTGCTTCAACACTCTTTGGCGTAATAAGGAGAGAAGAGGTTTGTTAATATTCCCATTTTGTATCAGTTCCCATTTCAAAAGTTTTGTAAAATCACTCAATAACTCGATATCCAAAACCTTTTTAGGTTGCATTCAATTTTAGGTCATGTTACGGAACTTGCGATTTTCATTGAACATCAAGAGCGTAAAGGGCAGGAGGAGTCTTTTTACGCATGCAGTGACCAAATTGCCCTCAAGATCAATGATAGAAGGAATCACAAGTTGTTCACACTTAGGTAAACCAAACTATGAATTAGCATTACAACAACATGCAGATTATGTTAGAGCATTAACAGAATGTGGTGTCAAAGTAACAATATTACCATCAGACGAATCCTTCCCTGACTCATGCTTTGTTGAGGACACTGCTGTCATGTTACCACAAGGAAGTGGTGTAATTATTACTAACCCTGGTGCTAAAAGTCGTAAAGGTGAAATTGATAGTATTAAAGATTGTATGTATGATTTCTTTCCACATCAGCAACAGTGTATCTACGAGATCACGGCACCAGGGACACTAGACGGAGGGGATGTTATGCAAATAGGTAATCATTTCTATATTGGCATCTCTGAAAGAACCAATGAGAATGGTGCAAAGCAAATGATTGATATTCTTCAAAAACATAAAGATATCAGCCACAATCACAATCAAAGTCTGACAGGAAGTACCGTAACTTTGAAGGATATGTTACATTTGAAAACGGGTGTGAACTATTTAGAGAAAGGCAATTTACTTGTATCTGGTGAATTTGAGGACAGAAACTGGAATAGTGCCAGTGAGGTTGCCAGTGATGTGGATGTCGACATGGAGGTGATCACGGATGCATTTGTAGTACCCGAACAAGAGCGATATGCTACAAACAGTTTATACATTGCAAATAATACTGTGTTAGTCCCCAGTGGGCATCCTTTGGTTACATCACACATAAAAAGCAAAGGCTACACAGTGAGAGAGGTTGATGTAAGCGAATTCCAAAAGTTGGATGGCGGGTTAAGTTGCTTGTCACTGAGGTTCATTCATAACAATAACAATAACAATAACAATCGTAGTGACAATGGCAATCGCAATGGTAATGCTAGGACCCCAACACTAACACAAACACGAACACAAACACAAACACAAACACAAACACTAACACATGCACTAACACGACAAAATAGGGTAGATACGAGGGCAGAGATAGAGTTGCTTTCTCTTCCTCTTCCTACAACCAGTGCTCCTTTCAACTCAGTCGAAGTTCTTTGTGACAACCTGTACCCATCTCTTTCAAATCACAGTAAAGCAGAAGCAGCAGAAGCAGTAGCAGAGGTTGTCGCTTCATTTGAGTCTCGGTTGTATGAAACAATAAAAATTTCAAAAGTCAAAAGAAAAAGTGCATTGTATCTCAAGATACATATGAAGGATTCCCATTACTACATGCCATCAGCTTTGAAGGCAGGATTTACTTTTTATCATGCAGCTGGTGAGTATGCACTTTTATTACTATGGTTAAAAGATAATGAAGTTTGTAGAGTTCCCACACTTGGGACTCACAATGTTGGCGTCGGTTGTCTTGTTACCAGGGAAAGAGATGATGGTGCGGATATGAATATGAAAATGGGTAAGGGTAATGGTAATGGTAAGGAAGAAGATGTACTCTTAGTAAGAGAGAACAGTAAATCTTACAGTGGGTGGAAATTACCAGGGGGGCATGTCGACTTAGGTGAAGATTTCCCAAAAGCAGCAGAAAGGGAAGTTTACGAAGAAACAGGTGTCAAAACAAAATTCATGGGTATTGTTGGTTTACGGCATTCTCACAACATCCAAAGGGATCGTTCTGATGTTTATCTTATTGTTAAATTGAAAGCTTTGAGTTGTGATATCACAATTGATGAACATGAGATCAAGGAAGCGGCGTGGAAACCATTATTAGATTATCAAAAGGAAACATCACATGAGCTGATGAAGGAAATTTTGAGGAGTGTGGACACTAGCATTAGTGCTGAGACATGTACTGGTAGTGGTACTGGTAGTGGTACTGGTAGTGGTACTGGTAGTGGTACTGGTAGTGGTATAGATACGAGTGAAGCAACACCGTACATGTGGACAGAAAAGTTTTTGAGATCTGCGGTCCCAAACAGAGCACCATTTGCTTACTACAGCTTGAATTCCATTGCATCTCCCACACCCACACCCACATCTAGTGCTGATAGATAGTGTAAAGTAAGAAAAGATAAGAAAAGAAAAGAACTTACACACGCAACTTTAGTGATAGAGAATGATAGAGGAGAGGTCAATTTGTGGGAACTGTGAACAATTGTAGATATAAAATAATACAACAACAACAACAACCAACAACAACAACAACAACACACACTCTCACTCTCACTCTCACTCATCAGCAGTATTACACTTCCTTACTTATGGTCTACTTCTACTTCTACTTCTACTTCTACTTTCTGGCAGCCAGGGTTCATTTATGCAACTCAATAACATCACCATCACCATCACCATCACCATCACTTTGAGGTAAAGGTGGTAGTGGCATATCCCATCTGCTCAACTCATCCCAATCAATACTCTTCAAATCAACCCAAACATCTTTTCCTTTTTTCTTCCCATTATGGATGTCCCTTTCAATCTCCATTGCGATGGCCGTAGCTCTACGAATTTTTCTATTTTCCTCTTTTTGTGCAATTTTCTCTTTTTTGGACAACTTGATATGCTTTGGTTCTGCACAAGTTTTAAAACGTAAAATATAATCTTCTTGTATTGTACCTGCTGCGGCGTAACCGTAACTAGGTGTCAATAAATCGCTTGGTGGCAATACTGGAGTGCCATGTTGGAACACTATGAAGTACTCTGTATCGTATTTGAGTGGCTCCTCTGGTGTAAGTACTACCTCTGTAATAGTTGCTAGTTGCTCCAAGGCAGAATTTGTGCTAAGCCAGCGGGTAGGATATACAAGGCCCACAGGGGCTGGCGCATTGGCACTAGCACTATCGCTAGCACTATAACTAGCACTATAACTAGTTGGAGCTGATGGGATGAGAAGTTGAGAGAAGGAGAAGGGTGTAGGCCATGTGCGTTCCTTGTGCTCCCTGTCTATGACAGCTTCTTCTTTTTCTTCGTTTTCGTTTTTGCTGTTGGCAGCATCGACATCGACATCGATAGGTTGGAAAAACTCCAGTGCATTCCATTCTTTACTTTTAACCCTATGCATTCCCAGCAACTCATCCTTACTTGGAAAATTTCCTTCGTGTAGTATATGTGGGAGATGCAGCGTCACAGAATCCCCCCCTCTACTTTCAATTCCACTACCACTGCTACTACCACTACCACTGCCACTGCCACTGCCACTACTACTGCTTTTGTTTCTAAGGTGGGCCTCTGCAAGAAAGGTCCCACTATCAGCAGTGGCATGACAGGGGAACAATGTCCTCAACATACTCCGCTTGTAGCTATTACCAGGAGTAGAAGCAGGAACTTCCCCACCAGTGAAGGATCCGGTGTCACTTCCGCTTACAATCTTCTTGCCGTCAGTTAACCCGAATCCACCATCGGTCAAGGGTTCTTCCAACAACTTCCCCCTCCCTGTCCCTGTGCTGCTAGTAGTAGAACCAATGTCTCTGGAGTAGCAGCGTACTTCTGTCTTTGTCTCAATAGGGGGTATAGTCGTATATCGCTGCCAACTGTAGTCGTCGCCACCAATGTACCCTTTGTTAATACCAACTCTGTTGTAGCGAATAGCGTCCAGCGTTCCGTCCTTGGCAAGGTTGTTCGCTCTGAGGAGTTCTTTCTCCTTATCTTTCTCACGGACGCTACTAGTAGTGGAGTCATTCCCATGGAAAATTTCGTTGTCCCTGCCACCACTAGTGTCACCGGAGTGAGGGAATTGCATAGCAGGTGCATATGTGGGTATTTCCTTACCTTCAACACTCCCACTCCCACTCCCACCAGCATCATCACCAGTCATGTTCATGTTCAATCCTAACATTGTCATCATCAAAGACCCCTCACGAGGTCCTAGATCAGGGACACGGTCATAGATATCATGCGCTGCTTCAAGTAGTAGCATCCTTTGATTCGCCTTTGTACGACTAGACCACCGAACGAATCCGTGATCTTGAGCTAAGGACGTGTCACTATTGAAGTGAGCTAACATGTCACCTATGGGGGGACACTCCCACTCCATGGGAGGCTCCTCTGTGGATGTAGATGTGTCTGTTGTTGTTTCTGCTGCTGTGTCTGTAGCTGGAGATGTCGGTGCTACAGATCTAGCAGATGCAGATGCAGGAATAGCACTCTTGAAGCTTGCATCATAACCGCCCCATGTAGTCCCACTTCCACTTCCAGTTGTAAGCATCGCATCAACACAAAGAGTTGCACCAGTACCACCACCACTAAAGTGACTTCCAAAGTTTACAGTGATTTTTGTGTCGATTGGGACACCAGTAGAGTTGTGGGATGGATGTACAGACTCGATAAATTCTTCGTATTTGTAATAGCAGCTATTGAATGGTTGTTGTTGATATTGATGTTGATGTTGCATCTTTTTATTTTCTACACCTACGTCTTTTTGTGCGTCTGTGTCTGTAAATGTTCCAGTTCCAGTTCCAGTGGTTACCAAAAAAGGAAAACCAACACCAACATCATCATCATCATTTCCCTTATCCCCATTCCTATCCTTGGTCACATTTGTATTTGCATACATACCAACATCTACACCTACACCTACATCTACATCTACATCTACATCTACAGGTATGACTCTCAAGACAACTTCCACAGGATAAATAGAACTTATATCACAATTAATAATTTCTTCGTCATCTGACAATTCTCTTCCTTGATGTAATAGTTTCATTCTTGTCACAGGTATACAAGCTATACCATGTTTAATTAAACAATCATTAAGATATTTTTTTAAATTTATTATATAAAATCCAGGTATAAAGGAAACAATAATATTCACTACCTCATAGTTAGGTAGTTTGATTGTTAAAGCATGAGGTCCTCTTTTTCTCGATTCTCGTAAGTTTATTATATTTTGTTGACGCTCATCTTCTAATTCTTCAGTGGGAAGCATTGCATCGCGTCTTTTTGTCTCATGGGCTAACATTATTATCGAATTAAGCAATTAAACAGATGCAAATTTGCTCAACAAGCCACAACCTAAAATGCTGCCTTTTCTTTGATGATTATGCAAATTTTATGTGCTGATGGGTGACAAAGAGGTAAATTATCAATACATTCAATAACTATTGACAACTTGGTTTGATTTGCATTTCATTCTTCAGTCAAAGGTACAATGTCCCACTTCCCACTTTACTCATCATTTTGCTCCTTTAAGTTCAAAAAAAACCTTTACTTACCTCTACGAATTAAAAAAAGAAGAAATATGTCAGAAGCTAGGTGAAGCTTATAAAATGTTACAACGAAGCTGATACATAGTAATGAATTTGTTGCGTGGCTTTAAAGATCAGGAAACATTTTAGAAATCTTTTCATAGTAGAGTTAAAGATGTAAACGAGTGGGACAGAAGCAATGTATTGCGAGAGGCTAGCACATTGGTATTGGAAGCGGGGCCCCCATTGGAACTAGCAACAAATTAGTACTAGTGCTAGTTCTGCTGGCACTATTTTAGAAATAGAGAAAGTGTTAGAGATAGTGTGAGTGTGAGTGTGAGTGACATTGGTGTGGAGTAAATTAATATAAACAACATTTACATAATATCTATTTCTACCTCTATCACTACCCTTACCTTTGTCTTCGTGTCTGTCATGTCTGATATGACATTTCTTCCTAACTTCCTACCTTCCTTAAGAGCTAGAGATCCATGCCAGGAGCATCACCGTATTCAGTCCCATCATAGCCGTCGCCGTCGCCGTCTCCCTCGTCCTCATCCTCTCCTCCTTCATCATCTACCATCCAGTCATCCTCACTACTTTCTTCATCTCCCTCTTTCTCCTTTTCTACAATTACACTGCTACTGTTAGCATTACTATTACTATTACTATTAGCATTAGCATTGATACCTGCGAGACCAAGACCACTGAGGTTGCCTGTACTCCGACTAGTAGCAGCTGTTGCAGCATTTGGAATAAAACTGAAGTTCTTTCGCAGTGTAAGTGTTGTCTTTAGATCTTCCTCACTCTCACTCACACTCATTTTTGTCACTGCTCCTGTTCCTGATGTTCCTGATGGGTAGCTAGGACTAGCATCACCATCACCATCACTACCCTCATCCATTCTTGAATTGGATTGTGGACTGAGGTTTCCGTCGGAACCAGAACCATCACTGTAGTTACCAGGAGAGTAGTCATATCCCACCCCAGATGGACTGTACTCTCCACCGCTGTTAACATCCCCTGGAGAGTAACCAGGGGAAGTTCCAGATTGAGATTGAGAGGGAGATGGGGATGTCCCACTCTCTCTATTTGGTGATGGGGAGGTATCCCCAACAAACCCAGGCAAGAATGAGACAGCCCTCTGTAGGTTAGGCATTGACCCCAATGTCGGAGAAAGATCGCCTTGAGCCCACACAGCAGAAGCACCACCTCCCAAGGAAGAATTGCTTTCTACTCTTGGTCCTAATCCACCAGCACCAGTTACTCCAGTACCAGGACCACTGATACCAACACCAGTCACAGGCATGGGAACTGGAACACTGACAGGAAGTGGTCGTCCCAAATATAAAAATTTCTTTCTTATCACTTCTTCAAAATTTCTTATGGGACATTTATCAATTCCCAGAGTACGCCGCTTGAGCTCCAATGATTTTGTTAATCTTGTTTTTACATCTTTTGCTTTAGAAACAATTTTACTATCATTACCATTAAATACAGTTGCATTGTATATGATAAGATCTAAGTCATCTGTGAATGACTTGTAGCTCAAATATTTGAATTCTGCGATCTTATCGCGAATTTCTGATAATGATAAAGGATAATGAACTACTTCATAGTATTTAGTATAAGTGCGTGGAACTGGGTTCCATAGTATCCAGAATTCTTGCGAGGCTTTGGGTGTACATAAGGACATGAGCTCTGACTCAAGCATAGATGCAAATGCGACATGTGGGAGTCTATAGACTGGGAACCCAGCACCGCGACTACTACTGTGTTTAACTTGGTATCTTTCTCCGTTCATGTCCTCTAAAGTACCAGAAACTGCCTTTTTCATCTTTCCTACTTTTAGAGATAGGCCGTTGTTAGCTGCAGCACTGGAACTGGCACTACTAGAACTATGGGAGCCGTAACGACGATCGTCATCATCGCTATCAATAGAGCCTGCTCTAAAACGTCCCATTCCCATACTACCCAAAGTATGGGATCTGTAACCATGCTTTTTCGCCATGGCACTGACACCACTACCACTACCACTACCACTACCACGAGCTTCATTTTCTCTCTCTTTCATTTCAACAACCCGCTTCACTTCCTTGTCGTTTACTAAGAATTGGACAATGATTTCCTCTGTACCATTAGGATAAATCAGACGTGTAGTCCTTCTCACTGCGCGCAAAGGACGATTGGCGGCGTTACTATTACTATTACTATTTCCATGTGAAGATGCACCTGACCCAGTACCGCCCAGGAGCTGTGGTTGTAAGATCTGAAAATTTGATGCGAATGGTTTAAGGTTCCCATAAGAACTACTACCACTACCACTACCACTAAAAGTTGAACCTTCACTACCAGTGTTCGCTTGTGGTTGTGATT
>JACKZZ010002557.1_pt1 | contig 13177 bp, 5 predicted proteins | sample 8027871 | NCBI WGS metagenome assembly JACKZZ01 (sample SAMN15724774, study PRJNA655200) | protist metagenome | isolation source: fluorescence activated cell sorting (FACS) single amplified genomes of... | place: USA: West Boothbay Harbor, Gulf of Maine | collected 2000-07-19
GTGCATCCCATGTCTATTAAGCCATGTTTTAAGTATGAATTAGCTAAAGACACATCTGATATTTCATACCAAGGTTCTACATTTAGTTGTAAACAAGTATTTCAAAGTTGTATTGATGCTAAGACACCAGATACAACATGCTTATATAAAGACCATGATAATGGTGCTGGTGGAAAATATAATATAATAAAAGACATAGAAAAAGATTTTGCATTAAAATGTTTAACTTGTTCTCCAAGTAATACAAATTATGAGCATGGTACTATTATATTTAATGCATTTATTTGGTGTCAAATATTTAATGAATATACAGCACGTTCTATATTACATGATGTTAACCCATTTGAAGGAATAATGGGTAATTATATGTTTTTATATGTAAGTATCTTTTCTGTTGCATCACAATTACTAATAGTTGAATTTGGTGGTAGTTTCACATCAACATCACCATTATCATTTATGCAATGGGTATGGACGATAGTCATGGGTGCAATATCATTATTAGCAGGGGTCGGCATGAGATACATACCTATTGAAGAGGATGAGGATACTTTCTTTGGTAAAAAATATGTTGAAGAGAAAGTTGAAGGTGATGAAGTACCTGCTGGAGCAATAGAAATGAAGCCTGTTTAAATTTAAGTTAAGTCTAGTTTAGTTTAGTTTAGTTTTAACTATAGTTTAATGGGTTTGGTTGTGTTGGAGGATAGCATAGCATAGCATAGCATAAGTATTACTAGTATAAATATAAATAATAGTATTGATTATAAATAAGAATGTAGGAGAGAGGGAAGAGGAGAGGATTGAATTGTTATTGTTATTCAACTGTCTTACTGTGAGTTAGTGGACAATAATGATAACAATAACGATAACAATAACAATAACAATACAGTGTACATTGAAAGGACAACGATAAGACTTACATGACATGACATGACAAAAACTAATATAAGCTCTTATCTTAATAAACATATTATTTATATTATATGATATTATATTATATTATATTATGACATGATATGATATGATATGATATGATAATAGCTTAGTATTGGTTTATTATTGTAACAATATCGTAATTAAGAATTATTATGAAAGATATATATAGATATATAGATAACTGCTTGCTTGTTCTCCTCTCGTCACGCCCGAATCCGAAACTGAGTGAATGAATTATTCTTTCATTTATTTATTTATTTATTTATTAAATTAATTTTATTAACTTGTCTTGTTATTCTTTCTTTTCTTTTCTTTAAACATAACATACATGATAAAACTAATAAATGTATAATATTACAATATCGGACAACAATGAATGAACTGTCTGTCTCTATCTCTATCTCTATCACTACCACCACCACCATCCACCTTTTGCATCCTTCTCCTGTTCTTTTTCTTTTTTTTTTCCTTTTTCTTTCTTTTTAATAGTAACCACAGGAACTTTCTCAAAAGATGCTTCTTTTCCGACATTAGCACCTTGTTTTTTATTGTAATTACTTTTACCACCTTTTAACAAATCATCCATTTTCTTTGAAACTTCTGGATTATTACTATCATTCTTTAATGTATCAAAGAATTGCTGCATTGGTTTACGATTCGCTTGGCTCTGAGCTATAAGGTCAGGGTACTTCTCACGTAGCATGGCCTCTTTGTCTTCTTCTGATTGCCCATATAACTTTGCATAGCCCAAACCAATTGCGGTAACCACAAAAATTTGCATTCCAAAGTCGAGGACCTTCGCTTTAACCTTCATGATCAGTGTAGAGTCAATGAGTCATCAAAATGGGGACCCTGTGGTGTGGGTACTTTAAACACATAAAAAAGGAGGAATCTAAATAAAGATTATTCAAATTGGTTGAAGAGTGATAAGCAAAGTTAAATATTTTATACAAATTTCATCTTTCATCTTTTCTATTCTCATAAAAGACGAAGATTTATAAGTTGAACTATGATTATAGGATATTATTCATGTCATTCTTTATTTTCTATAAACATCATCATAAACTAAACTTAACTAACTAAAAAAGAAGCCCTCACTGTTCCCTTTACTTCCCCTTGGACTTACCCTTACCTTTGCCTTTACCTTTACCTTTTTGAGCAGGTGCTGGTACTGGTGCTGGTACTGGTGCTGGGGTATTATCCATCCATGATTCATCCTCATCTTCTAGATCATCTGGATCATCTAGTTCTCCATCGTCTTGAACACCATCCATGTCCATCTCGTCACCATCTTCATCCTCCTCATCATCAGAATCTTCATCGCTTCCATGTGTGGCAAAGATAGCTTCTCTAAATACATCATCAGTAACAACATATGCACTGTTTACTTGTGCTCTAAGAACATCCTCAGTAGCAGTTGCAGTATCAGTATCAGTCACAAAACCAATGCGTGAATCAAAATGTTTTCTAAGTGGTTCCATTTCATCGCTAAGCCATACAGCAACGCTCCCCTTATCACCACCAGTAGCTAATACATATGGTGAATCTTTGTAACATTGTAATGCAAACAATTTACCAGCATTCATTCTTTTTTCAGCGATTAATTTTGGTTTAATACTTGATAATGTTGATGTTGATGCTGATGAAGTGCTGTTTTTACCTTTCTTTGCTTTACTATTACTATTACTTTTTTTAGATGTAGTAGTATTAGTAGTATTTGAAATAGGAACTACTTCTACTTCTATGTTGTTATTTTCTGTATGTAAATGTTGGCAATCCCATATACGAACAGTTTTATCAACACTAGCAGTAGCCATATATCCATCAATAGCAGATGAAAATGAAATACTTGTGCATGTCTTATCATGTGCTTTGAATATACATAATGGCAAGGGATTCATACCAGCAGTAGTACTACTAGTGATTCTCATGTCAAATACAACAATTTCACCATTTTCACAAGAACAATACAAATGAAATAAATAATGAGGATCCCATTGCATTGATTCAATTTCAGATGGTAAATTATAAACAGTAACAACTTGACCAGATCTACAATCAATAATACTAACAGTTTGATCAAAACTACCAGTTGCTAATATGTAAGGTTCATTAGGGTGAAATAAAACACATTGTACTTTATCATGATGATGTGTAAATGTATGTGAACATTTTCTAGTTGTCATATCCCAGATTTTAACAGTATGATCGGCACTTCCAGATGCCAATAATTGGCGGTATTCATGATTCCATGATAATGATAAGATTGCGTCAGTGTGACTACCATCACGATATATCACTTCTTCATCATCATCTTCATCTTCCCAATTATCTTCTTCATCCATTGCAGCAGTAGCGGTAGTAGATGATTTCCCCTTTTTTCCACCATTTTTCGCTGCTAATGCTTTTTTTTCTTTTTTTGATTTTTTATTATTTTTTTTTAATTCTGCTCTTTTGTATGCTTCTAATTCTTCATCTTGCAATGTCCCACCTAATATAGCTGATGGTTCAATAGGATCTAATACATCTAAATTCCATATTTCTATACCAGGTTGAAATGTACCAACAGCAATATAATTACCAACTGTATTTTGATTTTCAGAAGACATGTTCATATCTTTTTCAATTTTATTATTTGGTTCGTTTTCACCATCTCTATATGGTGGACAATCTGTCCATGCTAAACATAAAGGATATTCAGGTAATGCTATATCATGATGTGTATAAATTTGTCCATCTTCGGATAATAATTGTACCTCTAAATGTGAATGTTCGTCCTCAGTTAACGCTACTACTAATAATGAATCTGTTGGTTTGATTTGATCATCATCAGCATCTTCATCTTCACTATCAGCATCCATGCCTAATGCAACACCATGTGTTTCTATCATATTTATTCTATCCATACCATTATCATTATCATCATTAGCATTAGTAATTCCACCACCTTTACCAAAAGCACCACCTGTAAATTGTCCTTTTTTTGGTTTAATATCAATTTCTTCAGCATCATAATCAGCCATATTATAAGCTTCTAAACCAGTAACATCTACATTTTCTTCAGCATTACTATTAATTGATTCGTCATCACTATCACTATCTTGTAATGTTTTTCTAGCTTCTCTATCATCTGTCTCACCTTGTTCTTCAAGAGCTGCCAAACGTTGAATACGTGAATACTCTTCTTCGCTAAGTTCAAAGCGTACAGGTCTTTCACGTGCAGCACCACGAGGTACCCATGCAAGGGCAGTAATGACAGCCTCAGACATCTTCTATAGCTGATAAAAGATATTATCGACAAAAACTAAACAAAATATATTGTTTTGGGAATCCACGTTCAATTGATGTCACACAAAATGCAAGCTTCTATTAGAATATGCAAGTCACAAGTGATAGGTATCCTCTTGACGTGAGTTACGTGCCTACAAGGAGGGGATACTTTCCCAATCCAATTTTACCTCGGGAAAAGGAAAGGGAAAAACGACCTTCAGAAAGAGTTTTGACAAGAATAAGTGAAAACACAAAAACAATGAGCACAGAAAAGAGGTCAAAAAGTGGCGAAAACAAACATAGTGATCTTGACAAGCGCACACTGAATGATCTAATTACGCTTGCTAGGAATATGGGTTTAGATGCTGACAAGTTGTTGCAAGGAGTAGCTAAAAAGAAGAAGAAGAAGCATTTGATTAACAGCATCGTGAAACACATGGAGAACCACTCCAACACCAAAGAGGTTCAAGTCAAGGAAGATTCTGAGTATGATCCTACAGAATGTGGTATTTGCTCTGAAACTTATGTTGATCCAGTAACTGCTCTAGGTGATTGTCAACAACATAACTTTTGCAAAATATGTTTACAAAATTGGATTACAAATCAGAAGACAAAAGGTTTAGAAGTAATGTGCCCAATTTGCAATCAAAAGATTCAACAATCACCTGATGATCTCAAAATAAATGTACTTATACGTGATTTGATTACACATCAACTTTCATTTCAACAGTTGAACACTAAATCAGAAGAGCTCCTCAAGTCAAAGCAGGTCAAGACCGAGAAGGCTGACGAAAAACCTAGCGTTGCACTAGAGGAGGTTCACAAAGCAGAGGAAGCTCGTATCGCGGATGAAGCTCGAATTGCTGCTGCTCAAAAAATTGAAGAAGAGAGAGTGGATGAGACTTGTAAAGTAAAGGAGATAGTTGCCGATGAGGAGAAGTTACAATTGCCTACAGCCAAAACCGTTGATGAACAATCACCCCAACCTGTAGAAGCTGCTTTAAAAAGAAAAATACAGATAAATCTATTATTAAACAACATTTGGAAAAATGTTTACAATATCTGTAATAACTTTGGTGTTGTTATTATTTTTATTTTTTTTGTATGTGGAGTTGTCAGCTCTTTAACAAGTAGCATATCCATAGCACCTGTAGAAACCATTATCTGTATTGTTATTATTTTTATTTTTTTTGTATGTGGAGTTGTCAGCTCTTTAACAAGTAGCAAATGCTCCATAGCACATAACTTCTCTAATGCTGATATTGAAGATGCAGTCAATATGTGGTGTACAAATCGTATCAAAGCTTTGAAGAAGTATGGTCATATCAGTGAATGGAACACATCTAGAGTCACTAATATGAACGATCTGTTTTTAGAGAAGAGTGAATTCAATGATGACATTAGTAAATGGGACGTCAGTAACGTCACTGCTATGGGAGGGATGTTCTTCAACACAGTCTCCTTCAACGGGGATCTATCTAGATGGAATGTCAGCAATGTCAAAAACATGAATGCCATGTTTTGTCAAGCATCCTTTAATGGGGATATCTCTAGTTGGAATGTTGGTAACGTTGAAGACATGCAAGGGATGTTTGGCCATACATCCAATTTTAATAGGGATATCTCTAGATGGGATGTCAGCAATGTCAGAGATATGAGTATGATGTTTCATGATAGCCCTTTCAATGGGGATATCTCTAGATGGGATGTCAGCAGTGTTACTAACATGAGTAACATGTTCTACCAGACTCCCTTTAAAGGGGATATCTCTAGATGGAATGTGAGCAGTGTTACTAACATGCGTCTCATGTTCAGTGAGACACCCTTTGATAGGGATATCTCTAGATGGACTGTCAGTAGTGTTACTAACATGAGTTTCATGTTCAGTCGGACACCCTTTAATGGGGATATCTCTGGATGGAATGTCAGCAAAGTCACAGATATGAGTCACATGTTCCACCAGTCACTTCTTAAAGGGGATATCTCTAAATGGAATGTAAAAAGAGTTTCTGATATGAGTCACGCGTTCTGTGGATGTCCTATTCCTAGAAGTCACAAGCCTCGAGGACATGATAAACCATGTTTACATTAATTGTATAGTAGCAACGTTGTAGTTGTTGTAGTTGTAGTTGTAGTTGTGGTTCTTGTATATGTAAATAAAAAGATGCTGGGAAATAAAAGCAATTCAAACTAAGTTAAGTTCGTGTGTGTATGTATTTTTACTTTTTACTTATATATCAAAAACAGAAAACAGAAAACAGTTAACTTAGTCATAGTACTACTCTACTACACTATTATCTATTATCTATTATCTTACCAAACAAGAACAACTAACCTTAACCTTAACCTTAAACCACCTTCCACTGATCACTGATCACTGATCACTGATCACTGAGAGTGTATTCCTTCCTTCTTTCTTTTTCCTTTATGTCTAATTTACTATGTTATGTGAATGTGTGAATGTATGTATGTATGTATGTATGTATGTATGTATGTATGTATGTATGTATATGTATTTTTTTTTATCAAAAGGACTATCTCCTTTCCTTCCTTGAGCTCTGTACCTATGACCATATCTGTAGACGTAGATGCGTCTGTAGACGTAGACGTAGACGTAGACGTAGACGTAACTAAGGCTCCTTTTGTAGCCTAAACAATTCCGTGATGAAATCATCAAAGCCAGCATTACCTTCGAACAGATAGGCATGTTGCTTCCCAATGGGATCCTTACGTAATTTATCTAAGAATTGCAAAATTGATTTTGGTTGTCGTAATTTGCCACTACTGCTACTGCTATTGCTTTTGCTACTACCATACTTCGCGGCAAACTCTGCAAGATGTGCTTTGTGCATATTTGATAGTATTTTTGCTATTTCATGATAATCTGTCATAGGCAGTTGCTCTTGTGCTTGCGCTTGTGTTTGTGCTTGTGCTTCTCCCTGCCCTTGCCCTTGCTGCTGCTGACGCACTGGAGTGGGGGAGACAGATTTCTCACTCCCTGCTGCACTTGAACCTGCATACACTTGCATCTTCATCTTCTTCTCAGGTACACGAATATCATCCTCAAACTCATTTTCTGACAGCAATAGGCTAGCGAATTTGGCTGCCTCTTTAATCATCACTTCCATGCTATTGTATTTACCACCACCACCACTATTACTATAACTACTAGCACTAGCACTAGCACTAGTAGCTTTGTTTAATGCGTTAATAAAGTTATAGTTACCAGCTGTACTAGTGGGATGAACGTTCTCATTTTCGTTCTCATAGTCAGTGATTTCATACTCAGCAATCCCAATGAGGTAATTGTGAGGAAAATGTGATTCACGAACTTCTGCTTTTAATTTAACGTTGTCCCATGTAGTGCTACCACTACTACTACTACTACCATTATCTGAATCAAGGTTAAACATGCGATGTCCCCCTTTACGTTCATTAGAGCATAATAGAGGGATTTTTGGTTTATGTGGCGGTGGAACAACATAAATCCTTTTGAAGTGACTATTATTACCTTGCCCACCACTACCACTACCACTACCACTACCACTACCAGCACTAGTACCAGTACCAGTACCAGTACCAGCAGTATTTCCTTCAATCACACCAATTCTTGGTTTTGCATGTTTAGTGGCATGCTGTGCCCAAAAAGCTGCTAATGGTCCATCTTTTACAGTGTCCCTATCAGGAAACGTCATGATAAATGGTACCCATCTTCTTCTATTCCCATCCTTCAGTTGTTTTGCCCTTATAGTTTTACCGAGTTCTATTGGATCAACTCTTTGTGTGATTAACATAGGCGTTGAAGGCAGCATTCCTAATTGTAAGATGGGATCTAATGTTACGCAAAAACAACTTAAAACATTATCAGATGTGCTACTACTACTGCTACTGCTATTGTTTGTAGGGCTGGTACTGGTACTGGTACTGGTACTGGTGTTCTTGAATTGGATTTTGATTTCTGCGCCACCGTCAGCATTAAAGACGTAGAGTGGCTCAGTATTTTCTTCATTCTCTCCAAAGACTCTCCCATTCCCATTCCCATTCCCATACCCATACCCATGTCTGGAATAGTTGTAGTCATCATGATTGTTGTATTCACCACTGTAGTCGCAATCGTAGTCCATGTCCATATACATGTTGTCAGATCTGGACATGGCGGGGGTGACATGCACAGTTGGAGGATTTAAATCAATTCTTACTTTACGTTTGGTACCAGCACCATTAGTTGAACTACTATTAGTACTAGTGTTTGCATCAGCATTAGTGATAGAAAAGAAGTCAGTTCCAGAACCAGTATCAGTACCAGTACCAGCGCTACTGGGAGAAACGCTTGCGTTAGAATTAACATTCTCCCCTTCTCCTTCTCTTTCTCCTTCTCCATGTAATCGTGCCATCAGCGATATCACAGGAGTCTTCTTTGTAACATAAGTATTTTTGACTATTGGGACAGGAACAACTTCCTCATCCTCGTCCTCACCTTTCTCATTATTGTTACTAGTACCAGTACCAGTACCAGTACCGAGATAAGAACCATAGAGATAATTAGAATTCGAGTAAGAATGATGATATTTTGGTTTCTTCGTCAAATGAGACCTTGACATAGCATCAACACTAGCATTGACTCTGTTGGTTGCTTTGTGCAGTGATGAATATTCCAAAGTTGCATCGAGTGTTGCTTGATTTGTAGCGCCACTACCATCACGCCAATAAGTAGAATCAGATGTTTCTAAATGTACATCGTCAGGGTAGGGCACATCTGCTCTGAGTGACTGTGACTTTGACTTTGAATGGTTGATTTTACTGTTACTATTACTACTCCTACTGAGCTCATACTGTTCTGTTTTTGAGGAAACCATGTTTAATCTAGCACTAGCACTAGCAAGCTTTGCAGCAGCCATAGAATCTGGACTTAAGCACCTCATACCAGCATATTTATCCTTGTCCTCACGTCCTTCACCATCATCACCACCATCACCATCACCATTACCATTACCATTACCGTGACCATCTCCAATGTTCCATTCACTACCACCATGACCATAGCTGCCATAGCTGCCATCATTACCAACATTAGACAAAGTATATAGTTTTTGTTTTGTCATATTACTATTTTCAATCAAATTATCTTTTTCCAATCTCATCATGTTAACATCTCTAGCTGCTTTTTTCTTTTCAGTTAAAGTTAAAAATACACTTTTCTCTAATGAACAGAGTTTTGTGACAGTCATTTTATTATTTGCTGATGCTACTTTGTTGGTACTACTGTTGCTACTATTACTGTTACTTAGTGTACCAGTACCAGTACCAGTACCAGTGCTATTGCATTCATCAAGAAATTGTTTCAGTATAGGATTCGGGCTAACCTTTAAGTTGTCCCGTAGCGACTTGACCTTACTCCCATAAACATCACTGTGTTTCTCATAAAGCTCATGTTCAATGTCACTACCTAAAATGCAACTGTGCATCAATATGTCATTGGAATTTGTGCAGTAATGCTTGACTCCTATTAGTAAAGAATTTCTGATAAGGTTTTCAGCATGTATACGACGTTGTTGTCGACTTTTGTAAATTTCAATATCTTTATCTATTTTGAATGCATTTATACTCGAACGAGGCAAATGACGGATATGTTGCTCATACGGTAGTATTAGTGTGTCTGTATGTGCTGAGTTCGCACTAGTACTAGTAGTTGCAGCGGAGTGAACATTCAAGGGACCTCTTTTAACTTTAACATCAGCGGTGCTGACACTGGTACTGGTACTAGCAGAGGCATAGAGCTTGTTTCCATCGATGGAACTCACACTCCCATCATACAGCTTTCTCAAATAAGGAGGGTACTTCTCTCCAAGTACATTATCATTTCCACTGCTAGTCTGAATGTCAGCATCTGCCTTAATTTTACTGTTACTGTTACTGTTACTGTTAATTTTACTGTTACTGTTACTGTTACTGTTACTGTTACTACGAGATCTAAGCTTTTGAAAAGTTTCATTCATCAATAAATTGCCCTTTTCTTCATTTCGCTTTTCTTGACTTCCATTAGAACCAATATGACGCTTACTAGTCTTGACAGAACTATCAAGTTTTTTTATATTCATATCTATAAATGACGAATAAGATGCAGATTTCATTTCATTTGTATTTGTATTTGTATTAACTTTACCTTCTGAATTTGTGATACAACCTAAAGCATTGTGTACATTATTTGAGATTGTTGTTATTGCTGCGTTAGCACTCCATTGACTTACAGAGCATGCAGCAAGGGCTAGATTGTCATTGTCATTGTTATCATCAACATTCTTCACTTCTTCTTTGTTGTTGCCGTTGTTGTTGCCGTTGTTGTTGCCGTTGTCTTTTTCTACAATAGGGCCACAGAATGCGAGCCCATCTTTAAAAACTGTTTTATTCCAACTATTATTATCAGCATCAGCATCAGCATCGTATAATGGCACAGTCCCAGAATTCGTTTGAACGACTAGGAGACTTCTATATGCAAGCAATTCATCAAAAGTATCTGCAGCACAATCATTAGCACAATCATCACTACAAAAATATTTATATTCTGATTCTTCATATGATGGTTCAGGTGTGGGATCACTGGTAGTAGGACCTAACGTGACTGATGTTATAGGTATCAATTTCTGACATTGAGGGTTACAACAACATTTCTTACCTTTTACATTCTTTTTAATTGGCTCTACATATCCAGCGTGTGTGGATTGCTGTTGCTGTTGATGTTGATGTTGCAAATGTGACGGTTGTATATCCTTTCTTGCAGCTGTTACACGATGAATGGAAGAAGAAGAAGAAGAAGAAGAAGAAGCTGCCGAAGTAGAAGTAGAAGAGTTACTTGCAACTCTCATCTTTTTATTTTTTCCTTCTGTAGGATCTGCTGCATCAGCATCAGCATCAGCACTTACTCTTGTTGCATTTGTATATTTTTTAAGTGGAAGAAAAGAGCGTTTGGCACCCAAGAATGAGGATGAGGATGAGGATATATGCTTAGTACTAGTAGTACTAGTACTAGTTGCAGTGGATTTATCATCACTACTGTCACTATCACTATCGCTATCACTATCACTATTACTGTTAGTGCTACTAGAAGAAGAATCATCACTATCACTATCACTAGTGTTGTTGCCATTGCTATCCTTGTCTACATCTTCATCTTCATCACTCAACGTATCGACCAGGTAATTCTGCTTAGTGCTAAGATTCTGTTTACGTTGTTGCTTCTGCTTCTGCTTTGATTGCTGTAGCTGTTGCTTGGATGCAACGGTCTTACTCTTACTCTTACTCTTACTGCTACTGCTACTGCTACTCTTATTTTCATTTTTAGACGATTCAAGTAAATCTTTCAACTTCAACTTGTTTTTCATAAGCATGCCAATAGAATTGTGTAGTGACTTCGGGAGTAGAATATAGTGATTACTCTCGTATCTTTCCATGTTTTCCTGACATTCACTGATATCTTCAATCATCTTTTGTTGGATTTCTTTTTCTTTTTCTTTTTTGTTCATTGTACCAGTAGCAGAACTGCTACTGCTACTACTATTACTATTACTACTAGATACATAATCACCATCACCATCACCAGAAAGTAATTGTTTATAGCTTTGTATAGCACTTTTCTTAATCATATGTATTTGCTCTTCAATCATTTTTATTTTCATTTTTGTTCTATGAAGTTCCCCATCCAAATAACTTAAGCATGACATTGAAGTAAAAAACACCTCATTTGCATGTGGGGAATATTTGGGAAATTGGAATTTTCTATTTAGAAATTTTGAATAATCACTACCTTCATTGTTATTGTTTTCATCAGCGTAACTGTTACTATTACCATCATTGTTACTGTTGCTTTCATTACTAGTAATTGTGTAATTGCTGCTGCTGCTGCTTTCAAAGACAACATCATACTTTTTTAAAATATTCAATAAATAGATACCTTCTACTGATTCAAATTTCTCGATCAATTCCATTGCTTCAAGCCTTTTAGTTGTTTTCATTTCGTATTCATATTCCTCTTCATTATCATTATCATCGCCTCTTAAATTTCTTTTATCTTTACTTGTAGTCTTTACTTTCACATTCACTTTCTTGGCTTCCTCACAGTAACATTCGGCATCTAACCATTTTAACAAGTCTAACAACCATTTCAATACAATTTCTTCATCCTTTAAATTAAATGGGAGATTATTAATTTGAACAGATTTTAACAATTTCTGAACTTTTTCTATCATTATTGGTATACGTGATGATGGTGATGATGATGCTATTTCCATGTTTATTTCCATGTTTATATCTGCGTCAATATCATCACCAACACTAACGTCATTTTTACCATACATATGCGTACCATGACCATGACCAGGTGTCAACAACTGATGTAAATTTGAGATAAAATCAGTATATAATTGAAGTTTTTCCTTCGCATAGCGTGTCCCCTCTGAGACATATGCTTGGCTTATTGGTTCAGATAACAATTCATAAAAATTCTCAATATTTAATAAACGTTGATTTGCTAATGCAGATGTTGATGTTGATGTTGATGTTAATGTAGATGTTGTTATGGTGCCTTTAGGTTTACGTCCACGTTTACGTGGTTCTAAATGTAGAGGTACTGTAACTGTCTCAAAAAATGCTTTCATTTTAATTACCCATTTGTTATGTTCCACGCAAACATCTTCAAATGATTGTGATAGAAGTTTCGGTAATAGAAAAACGATCATATTATCTTTTCCATTGCCATTGCTATTATCTGTACTTGTGTCTATTTCTTTTGAATCACTAGGGATAGAATCTTGACTGCTTTGACTTTGACTTTGGCAGCTATCACGAGGGCTACCATTACCATCTGTAGCATAGAGAATGCTTATATTACATAAATCTTCCAATTCAAGAATTGTTGCCTTTAAATCTTCTTCAGTAACTTGCATTGCATCGTTTTCATTTTTATTTTTATTTTTAT
>JACKZZ010021939.1_pt1 | contig 13169 bp, 28 predicted proteins | sample 8027871 | NCBI WGS metagenome assembly JACKZZ01 (sample SAMN15724774, study PRJNA655200) | protist metagenome | isolation source: fluorescence activated cell sorting (FACS) single amplified genomes of... | place: USA: West Boothbay Harbor, Gulf of Maine | collected 2000-07-19
GGACACCTTTCCAAAGCGCAAACATTAGTAGCATTACTGGCACTAGCTTGCGCGATCTGTGGGTTCGCCCTAACGGGCAAGATTTCTATGTGGTGACGCCAACATCAGTGCTACGGCTTAGAGCGTCTACATTCACAGATGTTACGACTTTAGCGCTTAGTCAAACTTTCACGCATGGTTTTACTGCAACCGCAGATCCCTGTTTTTTGTGGGTTTCAGCAGATGGCAGAAAAGTGGCCGTTGCTGGGTCTTTAAATGCCTTTGGATTCGTTGGTGATTTGCGTGTCTGGACTCTCAGTAGTCCTTTTAGCCTATCCACTGCAAGCCTTACATATTCTGTCAATATGGGTGCTGGCGGTGATCCTTGCGCGATGGCGTGGAGTCCAGATGGTACGCGCCTAATCTGGGCGTCAACTGATGCCACGAGTGATCGCATTAACGTGGATGAGTATGAGCTAAGTACGGCATGGAACGCCGCAACCAAAGGCTCCGCTAGAGAGGCAAGCAAGATACAGCTTACAAGAGATGGGGCTAACGGTAGCAAAATGCGGTGGAACACTGGCGCTTTAGGTGGCACTAACGCAGGCATGGGCGGCAGGAGCTTAATTGTTAGCGGCGGCCAAGAACAGGCTTGCCTTTACACAATGACAACTTACTAGGGACTCGCTATGGGCGTGTATGCAAAAGTAGAAGATGGCGCGGTTGTTCAATACCCTTATGACCTTTATACGTTAAGGCAGGACAACCCTAATACATCATTTCCAGGCGGGATGACTGCGGAGCAGTATGCGGAATGGGATATGGTTCCTGTCACGGTATACCCAGAGCCAGAATTTGACGGTGTTTATAAGGAGCTGGAAGCCGTAGGGCCGACTCTCATAGACGGCGTTTGGACTCTAGGGTGGTCTGTCGTAGACCGCGATCCAGAGGATGTGCAGGAAACCATAGAGGCCCAAAGGCAGGGCATGAAATGCAGTATGCGGCAAGCTAGATTGGCCTTGCTACAACAGGGCTTGTTAGCGAGTGTAGATGCGGCAATTGCAGGCTTGCCAGAAGGTGAAAAAGAAGCCGCTGAAATCCAGTGGGAATATGGCTCTGAAGTAGAGCGTCTGTCGCCCCTCGTTGTCGGTCTTATGCCTGCACTGGGAATGTCAGAAGAAGAGATTGATGACCTGTTTACGCTCGCGAAGGGATTGTGATTTACCAAATGTTTGAGGGGATATTGTTATGTGGCGCGTTACTTGTAGCAATTCTGATTGGTTTTTTAGGCTTGGGGTTTATTTGTTGCGCTGTGGTGATGCACTATCTCAGCTAATAAATGTCGTCATTTTTTTAAGCGATAACCCTAATGAGTCTTTGTCTGGTAGAAGCTACAGACAAAAGCGGGATTGGTTTTGGGGTAAAATGTTAATCCTATTAGACTCTGCGTTTTGGGTATTCCAAAAAAACCATTGCCAAAAGGCGCATGAGGCTGACCAGTTAAGGGCGGCTAAACTCTTAAAGCAGGACTAAATTATGATAAAAATTATACTCGCTGTTTTATTTGTTTCTTTATCAGGCTGTTCGGCCAGCACCCAACAGTACTATGAAGCGGTTCAAAAAACCGCCGAGGCTAACGCAGTTGCGGCGCAGGCTAAATTTGACGCCCTGTCTGCCATCGCTTCATCTGGTGACGGGCAGGCTGCCAGTGCCGCTGTGATGGCTTTGGCAATGACTAACACGCAGTCAGCACAGCCATTGCCGCAACAGTCTGAAGCATTGCAGTGGGGCGCTATCCTTGCCGCTCCAGTTTCATCTCTGGGGATGATGTGGATACAAGCTGACTCTGCTAAAAAGGTTGCGGAGTACAACAGCCAGGTAGACCTAGCGCGGGTTAATGCTGAGTCCGCTGACAATCAGGCTCTGTATGGGGCGTTTGTTAATACCGCATCCGCTGGCTACACGGCTATGGGGAACGTAGATTACGCGCCATTTGTTGATGGAATGGTCACGCTGGGAACCGCTGGGATAGACTCAAATGTAGACATTGCGACCACCGGACTCAATGTTGCCAATAACTTAGGCACGGCAGGAATGAGCAATCTGACTAATTTAGGCGTGAACGGCATGACGCTGATCGGGCAGTCAGGAAAGAATGGGCTGGACGCTCTGGTTGAGGCCAATTCAGATTGGCTAAATTACTCAGTAACTAGAGACATTACATTCGCAGGCATGATGGCAACTGAGCAAAGCGGCTGCATAGCAACCGCAAACGCCGAAGGTCAAGTTGTAGTGACTTGTAATTAATTGGAGCGGGGCACATGGAAGTGATGGAAGCGGTTTTGAAGTGGGTGGTTATGCCAATAGGCGGCTTTGTTTGGCTAATGTTTTTGCGCCAGCAGGATCATGCAACACAGCTTGCGGTATTGCGTACTGAAACGGACATGGCTCGCCAATCCCACGACAGAGAAATCGGAGAAATTAAAGGCAAGCTGGACAAGATTCTCGAAAAGCTAGACGATAAGGCAGACAAGCAATAATGCTTACCGCCTTAATTGGCCCTGTTGCCGGGCTAGTAACTGACTGGCTTCAAGGCCAGCGCGATAAATCTCAAGCCAAGCACACCGCTCAGATGCAGGTATTGTCTAACACTGCTATCTGGGAAGCTAAGATGGCAGACGCCACAAACCAATCTTGGAAAGATGAGTGGTTTACGATCCTTCTGTCTTTGCCAATCCTTGCCATTATCTATGGTGTCGTAATGAATGACCCTGATATAATTGACCGCGTGGGGTTGGCGTTCTCTCAACTTAACGCTTTGCCTGAGTGGTATCAATACCTCCTATACCTCGCAGTCTTTGCCAGCTTTGGCATACGCGGGGCAGACAAAATCTCACAACTACTTACAAAACGATGAGCTTCTTTAGTGAAGACGAGCTGCGCTGTCAGTGCGGTTGTGGGGTCTATCAGTTTAATGAAACAGTTTTGTCTATACTTAACAGCATTCGTCGTGATTGCGGCTTTTCTCTCCCCGTCACTTCTGGTTATCGCTGCCTTAACCACCCCCTAGAGCGCCACAAGAGCGCCGTAGGAGCGCACTCTCTTGGAGTTGCCGTAGATGTGGGGGTTAGCTACGAGCGCGCCCACAGGCTTTTAGAGAGCGCCTTAGCGCATGGTTGCCCCCGCATAGGTGTAAACCAGCGCGGGGAGGGTCGATTTATCCACTTAGATTGGGCTGAAGATTTGCCGCAGCCAGCTATTTGGTCTTATTAATTTCCCAATCAATCAGAGCCTCAATGTAATGACGTGCCTTTCGTAAGTCCTCAATGCCGTTTTTGCGCTTCCAGCGAGAAACGTATTTAACAACAGCCGACTCGCACGGCCCCAATTCGTTCGCAAGGCAGTACTCCAAAGGCTGTATTTTCATTTCTTTGTAGTGCGCCCCGCCAATCTGGTCTGCTTTCCAATCCACCCTAACCCTCCCGCCATAACAAATCTGTAAAATTTGTGCTTTATAAGTTTACATCGTTGCCCTTTTAGGTTTTAATTAGGGCGTTCCATGTGGAACATTAAAGGGGAAAATTCACATGATTGCAATTAACATCCGACCAATAGAGCCGCTTCCAGACGGTGCTTGCACTTACTTTGGCGCTGACATTGATAACCTTTGGGACTGCAAGGGGATTGATTACGCCACCGTGCTGGTTCCAATCGAAAGCGTTGATGCTAACTTTGACGTGATTAAGCACGTTGAGCATTACGAAATTCACGGTTCTGTTTGTTCAGAATCATTTTACGAAATTAAAGTAGGCGAATGCACATGGCTTGGCGGCGGTCATGCCCATGAGATTATTAATAGCGAAGCCGTTTGCTGGGAGGTTGAGAATCATGGGTGATTTTAATATTCCAGAAATCCCGCCGATTGACACCACCGAGCTGAAGCAAGCGATGGCTGATCTTGAGGACGCGCTGGCAAAGTTGAAGGCGGGACAGTACGCAAGGGAGCAGGGGCCACCGGAAATTGATCCGAATGAGCCTAACGATTACGAATCAAAAACTCACGGATATTAAGGGGATAAAAATGAGTACTTATAGTATTTTGGCGGCAACTAACGTTAACGACCATAAACAGAAAAAAGGGCAGTTCGATTACCTTTCATGGACGTGGGCTATTGATGCCGTACAGCGTACTGGTTTGGATTTTTCCTATGAGCTTCTAGATGATGTGATTTACGCTGACGGGACAATGGAAGTGCGCTGCATCGTTAAGCTTGACGGCTTAGGCCATACCATGTGGCTTGCGGTTTCAGACCACAAAAACAAAGCAATTGTTAACCCCGATGCCGCAGCTGTCAATAAAGCCAGAATGCGCTGCTTAGTCAAAGGGATTGCGATTCATGGCCTTGGTTTCTACATTTACGCAGGGGAAGATTTGCCAGAAGCTAACGATTATTTGCAGGCTCAGGCAATGGTAGAGGCCGGTGACTTTATGGCGTTCAAAGAATGGCTGACGGAAATCGGGGAAGAGCGACATATTGCTGTTTACAATGACGCCCCCGCAGGCGAGAAAGTGGCGTGGAAAAAACGTTTCACGGAAGAGGTAAAGAAGGCAGACGATAAATTTCAAGCGTATGTGAGTGAGGTAAAGAGTGCGATTGGTAAAGCCGACGCCTACGCCCTCGCACAGACGTTCGATGAGATTGCAGAAATATCACAGGCATTTAAGAAAAGAGTTTGGGGGGTTTTAACCGAAGATGACCAAAAGACAGCAAGAGAACTAAAGGAGGTAACAGGCTAATGGCTAAGATCAAAGACATAAGGGCAGTGACAGGAACCTACGAGCAAAGCGGAGAGACGAAAAGCCGCTATGCGACTGTAGGCGCGCTTTTTGAAGGGCAAAAAGGTATGGTGGCAAAGCTAGACCTAATCCCAACAAATCCAGAGTGGGACGGGACGCTGTTTTTTAACGACCCCTACGAGGTGCAGAAAGAGCAGGCCGATAAAGGAATTAAGGCGGCTCGCGAAACACTAGAAAGTAAACCTGAGCAACAATCAATTGAGGAGTTAGCAGAAGATGACATCCCATTTTAATATCGGGCAGTCTTTGCGGCGCGTGCAGGCCGAGAAGAGGGTAACCAACAAGAGTCTTGCGACAGCTATCGGAGTTAATCCGGTGCAGGTTGCGCGATGGCGTAACAGCGAGGACTTAAAATTTTCTCGCGTAGCACAGCTTGCATCTCAGTTTGAAATGTCGGTAGATGAGTTTGTGAGGCAAGGAGCTTAAAAAAACCCCGCCTTGCGGCGGGGAGGTATTAGTCTAGGAGTCAGACCAATGAGTGGCGAAAGGGGAGAATCACCACTTGTTCAGATTATCACAATTGCAAGGTCTGCCACCAGTGTTGCAAATCTCTCAGAGTATGTCGGGCGTTAGGCTGAGGAATGTAAAAACCTCAGAGCGGAGTTGACCCTCTCTATTATGCGCCTCCCGCTGCCGAGAGCAGGTAGTGGGAATAGATAACAAAATTCGATACGGCATACATAGCTCGCCATCGTTGATTGCTTCTTGCATTGTGTTACGTTAGTAACATAAAAAGGGTTATATGGTTAAAATTTAACAAGGGGATAAATATGACACAGCAAAAAAGAATACTTCATTGGCTACAGGCTGGACACAGATTGACTAGGCTGAATGCTTGGAATGACCTTGGTGTTTTGGAAGCGCCTGCCAGGATTAGTGAATTGCGAGCGAAAGGTCATTTAATAAAAACAAAAATGGTTGCAGTTGAAAGCCGTTATGGTGAAACCGTAAAAATAGCGGAGTGGTCATTATGATTTTAAAAGACGGAGAGCATTGGGAGCCAGAGGACGAGCAGGTCATCAAGTGGCAGCAGGCTTACAAAGATATAGACGTCTATGCTGAGCTAGACTCTATGTCATGCTGGTGTGATGCCAACCCTTCCAAGCGAAAAACAAGAAAAGGAATTGAGCGGTTTGTTAATAGCTGGCTAAAAAGGGCGAATCAAACGGGGGGCAGTCCCCCCATCTTCAGCAGTGCAGGCAACGCCGAAACAGAAAAGCGGAAGCTCAAGCAGTGGGATTCAATCGACGATATCACTCACGACTTTATGAATAGCGAGGCATGGCGCAGAAAAATGCTTCAAGAGCATGGCCGCTATATGTCTGCAAACGGGGAGCGGGTGTATGCAAAGTGACGGCGAAGGGTGGTCAATTTGCAATGATGACCAGCGCAGGGCTTTGCTGGCGTACATAGAAAAAAATAAGCACAAAGACATATGCTTTAAGGTCGTGCAGGCAACTCGCACAGCACAGCAAAACAAAGGCATCCACGCTTATTGCAGGGAGGTTGCTAATCAAATGGCAGCGATGGGTTTGGATATGCGCGAGGTTTTAAAGCCAACGATTGAGATCACCCCAACTATGGAGCTAATTAAGAATCATATTTGGAAGCCAGTGCAAAAAGCTATAACCGGAGAAGCGTCAACAAAAGGAATTAGCAAAAAAGACGTCGATAAGGTTTATCAGAATATAGCTCGTCATTTGTCAGAGCGATACGACATTAGCGTGCCTTTTGGCAAAAAATGATAAAATTCGGGCTGTCCATTGATTTGCGGGGGGTCTTGTGACTCATCCCTTGTTGCAATTTTGCACGACAGAAAAGCAAGCTAGCATTGTTATGGCTATCGTAATTGAGGGGCTTTCTCAGAGGCAGGCTGCCAAGGCGCTAGACACTACGCGCGACTCTGTTAAATACCACATGCAGACCGTTACCGACAAAGCGGCGAGGCTGGGCTACAGTCCGGACAATGACTGGCTTCATCCCGTCCCTGACGGTCATAAAATCAAAGGCGTTTCTACGTTTTACAATGAAGACGGAAAGCCAGTACGCCAGTGGGTAAAGAGCCAAACAGATGAGCAGCGTCAATTTGAAATATTAGTTGAGCGCCTAGAAAACGCACAAAGCAGTTTGCCTAAATTTAAGCCAAGCAAAGCGCCATCACAGTCAGACGATAACCTGCTGGTGCTGACAACTATCACAGACTTCCATTTAGGAATGTACGCTTACGAAGCCGAAACAGGTGACGATTGGGACGTGGGCATTGCTAGAGATGTTTTTTTAAATGCTATTCACGACATGATTGCAGCGAGTCCAAAGGCCGGGGTTGGAGTGCTTTGTCAGCTTGGGGACTTTTTGCATTGGGACGGCATCCTCAGCGTAACACCTCAAAGCGGCCACATTTTAGACGCCGACACTCGTTACGGTAAGCTCGTCGATCTCGCAATGTCAGTAATGAGCGAGGCGGTAAAGATGATGCTCAGGCGATATGGTGAAGTCGTGGTGGTGTCTGCTGAGGGCAATCACGACATTTCTGGGAGCATCTGGCTAAGGAAATATCTCAAACACTTATTTGCAGACGACCCCAGGCTGACAGTCATAGACAACGATTTCCCTTATTATGCACACCTACACGGGAAGACTATGCTTGGATTTCACCACGGCCACAAAATGAAACTCGCTAACCTGCATAAGCTGTTCGCCAGCGAGCCTAGATTTCGGTCAATGTGGGGAGAGGCTAACGCCTGTTATATTCACACGGGACACTATCACCATGAGCGGGTGATTGAAGACGGAGGGGCAATTGCTGAAATGCACCCAACGCTATCAGCCAGGGATGCGTATGCGGCTAGAGGCGGGTACACTTCTCAAAGGGGGGCCAAGGTTATTACATACCACAAAGAGTCTGGCGAGGTTGCTAGGCACACAGTGAGGCCACGGACATGATGTTGATTGCTTGCCGCCTACCAAAATATGGGGCTGTTGTTTTTTATCCTGCAACGATAGGGGGCTGCGTGACTGACTTGAGTAATAAAAATCACACAGTGGTTTACACCGACACATTTCCTGATGGCGTCACTATTGATATGACAATAGAAGAGTTTAGCGGCATTTGGCAGAATGCTTTGTTAGAGGATGAACTGATAATTGAATTTACTCCGGAAGAAGTGCCAGACGTGCAACACTGACAACGCGCCCATTTTCTTGGAAGACGTGAGGCAAAGTCTTCACGGTTGGTTGTGTGCCCAATGTGGCACGTTCGATAAAGCAATAGGTCGAGAAAGAAAATTCACAAGGACTCACGCAAACGATGGCGGTAAAAAGAGATCAGGCTGATGTTTGGTTCAGCAAATGTATTAGGGCAAGAGACGCCGCTTGCTGTTATTGCGGCAAAACCGAAACACTTGAGGCGGCTCATATTTACGGCAGGAGACTGAAGAGCGTCAGGTGGTCAATGGATAACTGTTTGGCTTTATGTCACCACCACCACAGATATTTTACTGAGCAGCCGATTGAGTTTAATAACTGGCTGGTGAAACTGTACGGCCACGGCCACATGGATTTGCTACAAGAAAAAGCCAGAGCAATTTTCAAGACCACAGCAATGATAAGGAAGGAGATCGCCAAGCACTACAGAGTAGAGTTTCAAAAAAAAGAATCCGACCCAGATTATGAAATTATCAGTTACAACTAAACAAAAAACTTTTCTGGTATAATCGTCACATCAAACGATTCTGGAGGCCATATGTGTCCAGTGCAGGAAATGCAAAAGTTTGCGATTCGGCATCACATTGAGAACGCCGAAGCGATCCCCGAAGTGTTCAATCATTTGGCGCAGGCTCGCGGCTTGTCTATTGAACGGTATTTAAGCATTGTCGAAAGCAAACCAGACCTAGCTGAATTCATCGCGCAGATCGTAGCCAACTACGAGTAATCCTTAGCGCCACCCCGATGGGCTACCCTGCTCACGGCTTTCTGTCCCCTAAAAAAACTTAAAATAAATTTCACTTTTTGTTTACTTTAGTAACAGAAGTGTTATTATCTGTTTGTGGTATCAAGAAATGTAAATAAATTAACTTAATACAAGGGTGAGTATATGAAAGTCAATCTTAAACCAAATTCTAGCTACCAGATTACTTTTGAGTGGGTTCGTGAAGGCCGTGAGGTTACTACTCAATGGCTTTCGGCTGAAGAAGCAAAAAACCTGATCGACCTTTGCAATTCAAACCCAATAAAAATTTATGCAATAGAAGAGTGGGCCGCGTAAGCGGCCTTAACTGAAGCCACTGACTAACTAAAACCAAGGGGAAACACTATGTCTGTATACCAAAACTTAATGAGTCAAATTGACAACGCTGGGCTTTTGTTTAACGTGCAAGAGGACAAATTATTTACTGAAAGCGGCGCAGAGGTGCCAAAGAAAAAGGCGCTTATAAATCTTAACAATGGCAAGGTGATGAGTGTTGTGTCTCAAAACTACAAAGTCGTTACCAACGATGAGATTTTTTCTGGGTTCTGCAAGTCAGTAGAGCGGTCGGGGATTGATGCGGACGGCGCTAGAGTTAAGATTCGGCAAACCAGCAGTGGTGCTAGGGCTATGGTTGATTTCGTATTTCCGAATCAGCTTCTGAATGTGCATAGAGATCAGTCAGCAACTGCGTTACAGCTTTGCGCGCTCAACTCATTCGACGGCTCAACTCGCTATTTAACGAAAGCAGGCGGCTTGCGAATGCAATGCTTGAACGGGCAAATCCTTGGGGACATTGTTGGAGCTTATTCGTCAACCCATACCGCGAACCTTGATGTTGACGCAGGTGCAGATGCGGTAATTGGGATGATTGAGCAATTTAACAAGGCTGGTGAGTACTGGAGCCAAATGATGAAAACCAGCGTTAAGCCAGAAACCGCTTATAAAGTGTTCATGATGTTTTTAAATATCCGCGAATACGAAAATATTGGCTACGATGGTGTGGAGCTAAAGCGTAGGAATGCACGGATGGAGCGGTGCGAAGACCTTTGGCGTCAGTACAGGATGGAGCTAGGGTCTAATGCTTACGCCCTTTATAACGTGCTAACTCATTACTGCTCTCACCAAGGGAAGGCATACAAAAGCCCTACTGATACAGCAATGCGCTTACGCGGCCAGCTTGAAAAGGTATTAACGACGGCTGACGTCTTTAAGCTTGTTACGCAGGTTTTTAACCATAAAATGAAATCGTGGGCAGCCGCGTAAGCGGTCTGATTGAAGGGAAATTTATGCGTTACTTTATTGGTATTATTGCGATAATCTTTGTTTCGGCTTTTGTTGGCTCGGGGGACTATCAAGATGCGGTTGCAATGAACGCGCATCATTGTGAGATGGTGGGAATCTGGAAGCGGACGGGTGGCGAAGCTGGGCACCCTAATTATGACGGTCGGCAGTGTTGAGGCCGCTACACTTTTTCGGACATAGACTGCTGGTTTGTGTCCGTGACTTTTTTGCCAGAGTATGGAGTTAAGTGAGTGAGGACAAAGAAAGCACAAGCACCCGACCATTTAGTAATGTTGTTAGCAAGAGAAGAAAATACATTTACGGCGTTTGATGTGGCAAAATGGTTAGACCTAAGCTATAGGCAGGCGAGGGCGGCTATTGACTACGGCGTTACTGAGGAGAAAATTAGAATGGTGCAAAGCCTTAAAGAAGCCAGCCATAATGAGGGTTCGTTATATGAGTCAATTCTGTGGCGGCGCGAGTGGGTTACGCGCCCTTGGAAGTTGTGAAGCAAGCCGTCGTCATTAATTGGCACGATATGAGTGTCATGCCAGAGACTGAGGGCACATACTTGGTGGCGTTTGATGACGGAGCAGTTGAGACTTATCCTATGAGTGAGCAAGACTTAAAGACAAAGGTAATCCAGGACGGATATAGCAGGGGGGTATTATGGGCTTTGCCAATAACAGCACCAAAGACCTAAAGGTTGTTTATAAAGAAACCAGCAAACTGATTCCTTACGCTTTAAATTCCAGAACGCATAGCGATGAGCAAGTCAGCCAAGTAGCGGCGAGCATCCAAGAGTTTGGATTTACAAACCCGATTCTCATTGATGAGCAGTGCGGAATTATTGCAGGCCACGGCAGGCTGATGGCGTCAAAAAAGCTAGGGCTGGAAAATGTGCCTACGATAACGCTTCCGGGATTATCTGAGGCGCAGAAAAAAGCCTACGTTATAGCGGACAACCAATTAGCAATTAATGCCGGTTGGGATTTAGAAACACTAAAAGTTGAGGTCGATAGACTAAATGACTTGGCTTTCGATCTCGATTTGTTGGGGTTTAGTGATGGCGTGTTGGCGGATTTGGAAAATTTAATAGAGCCTGACTTTGATCCAGCATCTGAAAATGACCAAGGAAAACTTGATGAGCTAGACCCTAAGTGGATTAATTGCCCGCACTGTGGAAAAGAATTCGATATGAGGGCTGGCGTGTGAGCCTTACATTCGATCAAAAAAATATAAATATTCTTGATAGGTTTGAATCGCAAAAATTAGGCAGCAAGGTCAGAAAATTTGTTTTTAAGCTAGACGGAAAACCAATGTCGATGTTAAATATGCAGGATTGCTCTTTAGATGATGCAATAAAGTCACTTAAGGTAAGATGGGGCAATAGGGTGTCTGATGTCAAAGAGCAATAAGCTGCGCATTGATTGGGCAAGTTACGAAGCGGCTAAATATGCTTGTGAAAACTGGCACTATAGTGGCGTGATTCCTGTGGGCAAGTTGGTCAAAGTTGGAGCATGGGAAAATAATAAGTTTATTGGTGTTGTTTTGTTTGGGCGTGGTGCAACTCCCAATATGCTAAAGCCTTATGGCTTATCTGCTGACCAAGGCTGCGAGCTAGTAAGGATTGCGCTGGCAAAACACGAAGCGCCAGTGAGCAAAATAATGGCTCTAGCGATTAAGTTTTTGTCAAAATCGAACAAAGGTTTGAAGTTGATAGTTAGTTATGCGGATGAAGATCAAAATCATCACGGCGGCATTTATCAAGCAACAAACTGGATTTACACTGGGCTTAAAAACGCTGGGAAAATGGGGGCATTTATCGTTAATGGAAAAAAAATGCACCCTAAGTCTGTGCATAGCAAGGGCGTCAAGCAAACTTTAAATGCAGTGCGTAAACATTTAGACCCCAATGCGACCGTTTTTTACACTAAAGGCAAACACAGGTATCTTATGCCATTGGACGACGCAATAAAAAGTCAGGTATCTAAACTGGCAAAGCCTTATCCAAAGCGCACAAAAGGGCAGGCGCTAGATGACCAATCTAGTCTGGGCGGTTCGACTCCGACCTGTGCGCTCCATTCAAATGAATAAAAATGGTAGACCAAAAACAGAATTAACGTCAGACCAAGTCTCTCAGGTGGAAACACTCGCAGCTGTGTTAAATCAAGATCAGATATGTGATTACCTTGGTATACCTACAAGAACATTTAGGGCAATTATGCAACGTGATGAGGATGTTTCTGCCGCCTATAAAAAAGGAAGGGCAAAGGCAATCGGTAGGGTAAGTCAATCATTGCTGCAAAGTGCTACTGACGGCAACACAACCGCACAAATCTTTTACCTCAAGACTCAGGCAGGCTGGAGAGAATCGCAGCCAGAAGCGCAAGAGCTTCCACCAGTGGTGATACAGCTAACGCCTGATGATACTGACTAAGCCGCAGTCAGCCATTTTTAAAGCAAATAGCCGGTTCCGCGTATGTGTGGCCGGTAGGCGCTTTGGCAAGACATTCCTCTCAACGGCAGAGCTATTAAACTCCGCGCTTTCTGGCGAGGGCAAGAATGTTTGGTATGTAGCCCCAACCTATAAGGCTGCAAAGGAAATCGCTTGGGCTATGCTGATACAGGCCATTCCGCCTGAGTACGTTTACAAAACTAACGAAACCTCTCTGTCTCTCACTCTGCTAAACGGAAGTGTTATTAGCTTAAAGGGAGCAGAGAAGCCTGACAACTTGCGCGGACGCGCATTAGATTTCTGTGTCCTTGACGAATTTGCAGATATGCGCAAAGAAGCATGGTATGAGGTCATCAGGCCATCGCTTTCTGACAGGCAGGGCGGCGTATAGGAAAATACACCTGTCGTATTGTCGTATGAAAGCGCCGCCGTACCAGCAGAGTTTGTCGTTACGGACAGATCATCAAGCTCTGTTTTGTTCTGTTGCAGCTCTACAAAGTTAGTGTCAACTTCCGCATTAGTTAAGGGGCTACCCTTATTGGTTACGCCTGTCGCTGTTGTTTCGCGAGTTGTAATAGCCATAAGAAAATAGCCACTATTAATTAAGATGCAGACAAAGTTATTGT
>JACKZZ010011890.1_pt1 | contig 13164 bp, 5 predicted proteins | sample 8027871 | NCBI WGS metagenome assembly JACKZZ01 (sample SAMN15724774, study PRJNA655200) | protist metagenome | isolation source: fluorescence activated cell sorting (FACS) single amplified genomes of... | place: USA: West Boothbay Harbor, Gulf of Maine | collected 2000-07-19
AACGGTGTAAAAATGGCAATTGTTGATTATAGAAACAAAACTCTAATGGCTTGGATCGTGAAACTTGAAAATAATCATCAAAGCGAAAAAGAATTGTTAAAAAATATACAATCTCATGCACGAAAGATATTGGCAGAGTATATGGTACCTTCTTTGTATTTTTTTGAGACTAATATACCATATCTTCCAAATGGCAAGATTAATAGGGGGAAATTACAAGCAAGATCTACAAGTAAAAACTTAGACACAAAAGAAGAAAAGGTGGCAAAAAAAGTGGAAATTTTTTCGAATGTTGGAGTTGCAACAACACAAAATTTAGTCTTGAAAATAGGAGAGAATGTTACACAAGAAGAATTATTTGTTGCAAAAGTATTTACAGAACAACTTGGTGAAAATAAAGTTACATCCATCAACGATTCATTTTTTGAGCTTGGGGGGCATTCATTGCTTGTTAGTCGTGCTGTTACTGCGTTGAGAAAGATTTGCCCAAGTATTTCGACTCGAGATTTTTATGCATGCAATGGAACGTTATCAAAAGTTGCAAAAATAGTAAAAGAGAAAAGAACAACGGCAGACAATCCAGATTATAAAAGACGTGCAGCGGAACAAGCCAGAATTCATGAAGTGCGAAGCCGAAAACAAATGTGCTTACAATTATTTTGTGCTGATATGTTTCAATTGCTTGCATTGTGGTTTTTCTCTTGCTTAGGATTTTTACACATGTACGGTGTTATCCTTGTAGTATTATTTATCTTTGCAAATGCCTCATTTGAATGGCTGATTTTCTGGTTTATGATCTTTTATGTTGGTTTGATTGTTTATTCTTACCTTTTATGCTTCACAATGAAGTGGCTATTAATTGGTCGATATAAAGAAGGTGTTTATCCTTTATGGGGATGGTTTCATTTAAGATGGTGGTTCGTACATCAATTACAAAGTGTTGCATCACTTGGAACATTTAACGGGACATGTATATTAAATTACTTGTACAAGGGTTTAGGGTCAAAGATAGGAAAATCTTGTTATCTTGCAGGACAATTTACCAGCGAGTATGATCTTGTCGAGCTTGGAAATGGAGTCACATTAAATGCAGAAGTTGAATTGAAATGCCATTCAATTATTGATCGTGTATTGATAATGAAAAAAATCAAAATTGGTAATAATGTTACAATTGATAGTCGCAGTATTGTATTAGGAGGGACTATCATAGAAGACAATGCTACCATTGGCTCATTTTCATTGATTCCAGAAGATTCACTAATAAGTGCAAATGAAACATGGTCCGGTTCTCCAGCAGTGAAAGAAGAAGTAAGCTTGGAGGAAGGAACGGCTCAAATCCAACCCAATCATTTTAAAGGCTTTAAACACAAAACTACTTTATGCCAATTATTGGTTATATTATTTTTGGCATGTGTGCAAATAACAATATCTCTCCCATCGTTGTACCTACTGAGTCAATTTATGGATGCCATGCCAAATAGTCTACTTGAAAATGAAGAGTGTAGAGCAACGTATTATTGCAATGGCGATTTGCTATGTATTCAAATGCCAGAGATTTTTGTGTATGAGGGGAAATATACACTGCAACCAACAAGCAAGAAAACATGTCAATACGCGAATAATGCTGAAAACGAATACATGAACTTAACTTTAACAGCACAAGCAATGCAATCGAAGAAGGATTGTAATAAAGAAGGTTGTCGTTTTCCTTTTTATTATCTTGGGGGTACATATTCAGCATGCACATCGGATCCGTCACCTAAAGGAAAAAGTGAAGGCGCTTGGTGTTCGATGGATGAACATATTGGTGTTGATGAAAATTCGACACGATACACAACATGTTCCAAACGTTGTGAAAATTCAATTAAATATTGGGACAATGAAGTCTATTCCTGGCGAGAAGATACATATTTCTCATATACAGGCTTGACACCATATGAAATTGCTGCTGCTGTTGTTGTATTAAGTTTTAGCACGCTTTTTTGTAGTTTAATTATTAATTGGTTTTTAATACTAGTAGTAAAAACTATGCGAAATAAAGAGCATGAGAAATTTGATATCAATAGCAAAGAATATTTATTGCGTTGGTTTGCTGATATTGTCTTAGCGTCAAGTGCTGGTGTATTTAAACCTTTTCAAGGCACTGTTTTCATGAGTTCATGGGCCAGGTGCATGGGTGGAAAAATTGGCAAATATGTTGAATTAAGTAGTAGCGGTCTTGTGTCTACTGATACATTAGAAATAGCGGAAGGAGCTTTCATTGCAGATAGTGTAGTAGTTGGAGTCTCCTCGGTTGATCGTGGTATTGTCTCACACCGTACAACATCGTTAGGGCCGAGAGCTTTTGTTGGAAACGGGAGCATTCTAAACGAAGGCTCCAAACTTGAAATGGATTGCTTAATTGCGCTGCAAAGTAAATCGCCTTTACAAGTTGAGCCTAATTCCGTTTGGGTTGGATCTCCACCTTTGAAAATAGCAGCTAGAGAAAAATCAAAGGCACATGCAATTACAAATACATATCGTCCAACATGCTGTAGATATACTGCTCGTGCATCATTTGAAACATTTGGTTATTTATTATTAGTTTCATATAATGTTTTATTTATGACAATGTCGTACCTTTCAATGGATTATACATATGGTTATTTTTCAGAAAGAAATACTATAGCTTTGTTTGTTATTACGTTGCCGGTTGTGCAGCTACTTTTTGGAGTTTGTTTGCTTGTATTAATTATTATAACAAAATGGATTGTAATGTGTGGTCGCTACAAAGCAGGAAATTACCCTTTATATTCCTTTTATGTTTGGCGAATTGAATTAATCGAACGATTAGAGGAAAATCTAGCTGAGCCTTTAATTTTAGATTTTCTTTCTGGAACTTCATTGAAACCTTGGTTTTATCGTGCTATGGGAGTTAAAATTGGGAAAAGACCATATTTAGAAAAAGCAATATTAACAGAAGCAGATATGATAGAAATTGGAGATTATGCAACAATTGAAAGTGGTGGTACAATTCAAGCTCATCTTTTCCAAGATAGAATACGTACATTGAAAAAAGTAAAAGTTGGAAATTCATGTTCAATCGGTTCAAATGCTGTTGTTTTGCTAGGTGGGGAATTGAATAATAATGTGAACCTAGACCCATTGAGTTTGATTATGAGAGATGAAAGGCTTCCAGCGAATAGTTGTTGGCATGGAAGCCCAGCACAACAAAGAATGAAAGGGTGAGAGAGAGAGAAGGAGACAAAACATTACATGAAAGCGCGTACACTCCTGTGAGTTTAATAAAAATATAGTGTTATATTATAAAAAAAAATAATAATATTATATCTCAGATCTATGTTAATCAAAAATAATTATGTGAAATTACTCCCGTATCAATAATATATTCGTATTATGTCCCACATCATATCACATTTTTTTATAAAAATTAACATTTTTTTTATAAAATAAAAATTTACTCCCCCATTATACGTTGTCGTATGTACACTCTAAAAACTACTATACTACACACTCTGCATATATATCAGATTGGAATTCTACTTTTATGCAATGTATACCTTGATATCTTTTTGTACCTTTGTAAATTATGTGTTTTCTACATAATATAATGTTCGTGTTAATTATATTTATAGTGGTTGTACATAGATTTATTTATAAAAAAAATAAAAAAATATGTTGTTAGATTGGAATTCTACTTTTGTGCAACGTATATCTTGATATTTTCTGATAACGTGCAAGGGATTTCTATCAAATTTGATACAAACATGTATTTGTGATATATAAGAGACACACACGGATAAAAAGGAGTTAAGAAGAAAAGAAACATGAAAAATCAAACAACAAATGTTACACATCACATATTATTGTTTTTGTTATCCATCATTTAATAAATATTAGCAAATCGAGTCAAAATATATATGTACGTATGTATATAGTATATATATATATATATATATAATATACTTACGGCAGTTGGGCTATAATTCCCACCTTTATCCAAACGTTGAAATCCTTCAGCTTGCAATTTCATACTAGATTGAACCAATAGCCATAATCCTAATAACGTTTTAAATGCAATCATACATGAAAATAACAATGATAAAATAATACATGTTTGCCACGTATTAAATTTCCATGATCGATCACTTAAATGTAAAAATAAAATTCGTAATGTTACACATGCCAATGGAATATTAGGTAATCCTAATCGTCGTGATAGTAAATGAGTATGATCTAATACTTTTCGTTGTGATCTTGTACGGCTCGATGTTAAATCATGGCGTAAAACGGCATTGAATTGACCATATACAGACAATGGGATCCGATTAAACTTTGTAATAAATGCATGTTTCAACCAATCTACAACGACTTCGGAAATGAGTATTGTTAATGCACTATAAACCCAATTTTCAAACCCACCATCCCTTCGCAAGCCTTCTGTTCCGATTAACACAAGAAACAATAAAATATGAAATCGTTCGACTATATCTGAACATGCAATTTGAAATACATTTTCAGGCTGAAATCGTTTAAATACACTTGATTTCAATTCTATGAAATTGTTACTAATTAGTAACGTCAATAATGCATTGTCTTTTGTATTAATAGCAACATTTAAAGACACCATACGACTAAATGTAAGTGCACTATGTGTAATTGCATAAACTGAAGCTCCAATTGATAGAAAAAATATAGACCAAATTCGATCTTTTGGTCTATTTTGTGTTGCCCAATGCAATGAATCAAAAATGTCTTGACCTAAGGCTGTCAGTAATTTATCAAAAATATCTAATAAATTAAATATCACATAAAGCCTCATGAAACTAAGCATCTTAATGTAATGGTATGCCCGTGACATATCCATAAAACCAATTGCATATGCAGCTAAAATCAAAATTAATAATCTTATAATCAAATATACATGTACACGTGAAAATTTTTCACTGAGGCTTAAACAAAATGAGCTTGGAATCAACATGGATAATGCTTTAAAAAGCAATAGAAAAATAGCCCATATTGCTCGTAATGGAAAATACGTAAAGACAAATAAAAAACTATCCGTAGCAAGTATTAATCCATACATCATCAAACTTTCAACATGATAAGGTACTTGAAGCATCGAAACGACTAGTTGTTGTTCTTGCCAACCTAATGCACCATCTGTATCATGTGTTAATTCATTATTCATCGTACCGGTCATTTCTAAACGCAAATAATCGGAAAATGAAACATGTCTATAATTGCGCGCTTGTTGTCGTGTCATTTCTGAGGACAACGATGATGACGATAACATTTTTGATTTTTTCGGTGTTGTTATTACTTTTAATTTATTGTATGGGCTATTCTCGTTATTACTACTACCACTATTATTATTATTACTGTCAATATTATTATCTTTCTTATAATTATCACTATTAGTAATAATAATATTATCATTTGATAATATTCGTTTTCGTAAAGAACTTCGTTGCCGTTGTTCTTGATCCATACCATTTTTATCTATTTTTGTCGATGGTGTTACAACAACTGAATTATCGAAATGATCTTGTTGCTGCTTTCGTTGTGTATTTGTAATTTCATTAAGTTTTTCCTCTAACATTTGTAACTTATTAGTCAAGTTTATGAAATTTGCTTCATTAAATATTGTATTCATCTTTTTTTCCTCCTCCTTCTTCTTCTTCTTCTTCTTCTGTTGTTCCATCGTTTCATTTATATTCTGCTGCTTTTCCATTTCGCTCTCCTTTGTGATACTCTTTTCCTTTTCCATCTTTTTTCTGTTAATATAGAGAGAGAGATGTGTGTACAACTTGCAGGTTGGTATACTATAATCATTTAAATATTTATCAATATATCAATATATATATTATCACAACAGGCAATAATCCTATAATAATCCAATACTATAGAGCTGCTACCACCAGGTACAGTACGTAGTCTATGTTAGACTACAATACCACCTGTACGATAGATGATACGTGTCCTTTCAGCTATAGAGCTACTGTATTATATTTGGTAAAGTGCACAAGAGTGGTTGTTGTGTGACACATACAACATATACAGTATTACAATATAAGTATAAAAATCATAAAAATTATTATTTAAAAAATAGAAAAAAATATAGATGAAGATAAATGCACAAATCGCTTCTTCTTTTAATACTTTAAACACTCTTTTTTAAAATAAATCATAGCAATCAACTACACGAAATTCAATTTCATGATGATTGTTACTTTTACATTTATTTTTATTCTTGTTGTCGTTCTTCTTATTGTTATTGTTACTATTGTTATTATTACCATTTGAACTATCATTTGCCTTTGCTATGCCATTATCCGACACCGTACTATTAAATTTCAAATCCACGGATTCATGTAATGGACCAATTCCAATAGATACAACATGTTCCTCATCTGGGTGATGTATTTGAAATTTCCATTGGCGTAATTCAACTCCATCTTTTACCAAATATGCTTCTTTACATAATAATATATTATCATTATCATTGACAAATCGAAATTCAATGGTTTTTAGATCAATTCCTAAACCGACACCAATTGCTTTGATATATGCTTCTTTTAAAGACCAAAAATGATAAAATGTTTTCAATTGTATTAACTCATCGTTATTATTATCAGCATCGGTGGTAATCGAACTTTTATAAATGATAGACCATTCTGCATCAGAAAATTGCCTTCGCATTAGCTTAAAAAATTCTTCTACGGTATCACATCCTTTTGGATAATCATATGACATTATATCTATACCAACTAGATATTTCAAACTTGACACTCCACCAACCCACATTCCATGATGTGATACATTAAAATTAAAATTTATTATATTATTATTATTATTATTATTGTTTTCATTGCTGTTATTGTAATCCATTAATAAGATTTTCATGTCAACGTATGGCTTATTATTTTTACTTCGTTTTAAATACTTATCATAATCATTACATTCAATGCTATGTTCTTGTACCATTTTCCGAATTAAATACCTTCCAACCAATGATCGATATGCATCAATTTTAAATCTAAATCTATTTATTCGTTCCATTTCTATTTCATTCAATTTATTAACTATTTGATTAAATTCATCTTCTTTTGGTTTGAACTCTTTCACGTTCGCTAAATAACATTTCATTATATCATTATTTTTTCCACTAGAATTACCATTTGTCATAGATCCTGCATCATCTACATTGGCAACTATGGAAGTCATTGTTGATTTATGGATATATATATTAAGTAGTCCACCCTGTACGAGTTGCGCATGTAAATATTTAAATATAATGTATTTTTATTCAAGATAAATAAATATAATAATAAAAAAAAATCATATATTTTATTATTATCACCACATAATACCAGGCATATTTTATATCACACGCATATATATGTATAATATTATATATACGTACTCTTCACGTAAAAAAAAAGTTAACGACCATAGCCAGCTTCTATTATATTTGCTTGAACAGCATCATCACTTGCATCGGAAGAATATCCCTGTGTCAAACAGCCTTCATAAAATGTACCAACTGCACCATCACTGTTATCACCTCCAATTCCTAAAATGATTGCACCTTGTTTGTGCATTGGTGCATATTTTGGTGCTCTTTTTCCATCCCAATATACATCCAATTTACCTTGATTTGCATCTCCGCCTTTAATTGCCCAGTGGCCCCCAGGTGCATTTGTGCTGACATCACCTTTTATCATGGCACTTACAAAATCATGATTGATCGGACGTTCATTTGATTTTACAACATCAGCTCCCCATAACGCATTTTCCATATCCGCCATGATCCATGGACCTTTTCCATATCCGCCATGGTTTAGACCACCATTTGCATTTCCAAAATATAATGCTTCCATTGTTGTCTTACCGTCATCCAGATTATTTGTTTCTGCATTACCATAATCAAAGCAGCAACGGTCATTATAATGGCTGCCATTAAATACAGCATAAATCGTCTCTGCTTCATCCCCCACTGCTATTCCAGTCGTTGTATCATTTCTATACCCTGATGGTGGATCCATACGCAATCCATACACTTTATGACCACCAACAGTTAAAGGATCTGCAGTTGCAACAGCTGCGATATCTTTCTTCCAATGTGCTCCGCCAGGAGGCCCAATTCCCAAATGGTTCTGATTTGGACTTTGATCATATATTCGGTCGAATACACAAATTTCCCCTCGACAAAATACATCTTGCGCAGCAGAGTCTGCAAAACCACCTACTGTTTTCACACCAATGTCCAAAGATTTTTGATCACTTTGCCGACGCACACTATATAAGGAACCATTAAATGATTGATACAACGCTCTGACAGTAGAATGGGCAGCAACACACGGCGTACTACCAGCTTTAAAAATATCACAAGGTGCCTCTGCACCTACGCTTACAACATTTGCTATTACATACGTAAAGAAGGTTATTCCAACGATCATCATGCGGGTCATTTAATTATAATTATTATAACTATTATTGCTGTAATTTTAAAATGTGTTGACAGAGTATATATATTACCTTCCATGGATATATTCGAATATACCAATAAAATATTAATTAAATTAGTCGCCGTCGTGCTCGTCAGACTCTTTCGACTCTCACTCTCCACAAGTCCACACACAGTAGAGCTTTACTACTATAGCTACAGTATTACTGTAGAAAATAGCACAGCATATTTTATGCATGTGTACTGTATAATATATACCTGGTAGCTCTAGCTAATTGGTAATGTGCTCAGCAGCAATTGTTTTGAGGGAAGAATGTAAATCCGTTATTCGTCGAAATTCGAAATATGTATACATATACAAAAATAAAAATAAATGTATAACAAGCCTGTGGCCAGCAATGCCATTATCAATTTAACAAATATATACACAACCATTTTATATTAATAATACATGTAATCAATAGAAAGATAACAATTAATCGCCATATAAAGCAAATAATCCGCAAGTATACAAGTAATTACCATGAATAAATATGAGATTCCCTTGAAACCATTGACCGCGGTATTCCAATGTATTCCCAGGTCTTCTAAATTCGCCAAAGCCATGAGGAGTATGGCCCACATCATGTTTTTCCCTAATACCATCAGGACCTTTATCTTCAAAAAAATCGCCAAAATAATAATGCCCAGCATCATACCATTTTGTTCTACGCCTTCTATCGGCTTTTTCCCGTTCTGCTTCTTCTCGGATTCGACGCCATTCAGCCCTTTGTGCTTCTATTCGTGCTTGTTTCGCAGCTTCTTTTGCTGCTTTTTCTTCTGCTAATCGTTTTTCTTCTAAAATTTTCATTTCTTCTTCCCCTTTTTCTTTTTTTAACATAGCACGGTAATAGACAATTCCTTTTTTCCTCCATTTTGCATGACGTTTTTTCTTTTCTTCCTTTTCTTTATTTGCTTCTTTTTGTTTTCTTTCCGCTTCTTTTGCTTCACGATCAATTCCTTGCCTACGTTCAATTTCCTTTTCAAATTCTTTAATTTTCTCAAGGGAAAAACTCATATTTAATCGAACAAATTTAAGAAGATCTATATTATATATATATAATATATGTAATTACTTTATATATAATGCTTTTTTCACGTTTCTCTAAATAATACTTATATTAATATAAACAATTTAGAGGACTAAATGTCTAATTTCTGATCGAGACAATATGTTTTTATTTTTGAATTACCAAAATGTGTGTGTGTTTTTTTATGCTTTTATTTGCAACGTTTTTTATAACGTTTTTTCATCATTATTGTTATTTTTAAGGAGTATATTTTGTTAAGGGATTATACAATATAGCATGCAATATAAACATTATAACATCTAATACTAATTATAAGGATAAATTTAAATACCATCATTGTATCATTGTATTTATTTGACAGAAATATTAGCTAATATTAATATGCACATATTTAGTATATAAATAAGTACGAAGTGGACCACACACGGCACACGGCACATGAGGCATGAAGAAATTTCTTCAAAAAAAAGAGAAAAAAAGTGGAAACTACCAGGTATAATACACTCTATTACTATAACAAAATGACCTCCCTTCGAAAAACACATTAATTATATATATACCTGGGACCGAAGAAAACATAGATAATATATAAACAAACAAACACTTTCTCATACACTTCACCATTTAATTATTATCATACCCATTGTCAAAAGTATCATATAGGAGGGTGGAAAAAACTTTCGATTTAAAATTAATTATTAAACGCAATATATCAAATTTTCAATTTAAAAAAAAATAATGTCAGAATTTGATGATAGTTTTATTCCAGTTTATTCAATCAATGGGCCGGATATTGGCACTTTAAATAATATATTTTTTGGTGAAGATATAGGAATGGTGGGAGAAATTTACGGTAAAGAGGTCATGGAGCAGTGCATTGCGGACAAAGCCATTGTTGATATGATTGTAGAATGCTGGAAAGAAAAAGATATCTCTAAAGAGGAGGAAAACAAAGCTGAATCTAAAGATAAACTTGAGGAGAAACCTGAAGAAGTAGAAGAAGAAGTAGAAGAAGAACCAATAGTACCAGATGGTGGCGATATGTTACTATATTCCCAGGACCAGTCAAACGAAGAAGATGTGTCCAAGCCAATTAAGAAAAGGGCCGATGTTAATTTTGATAAAAGGCAAGCATTAATTAAAAATGGGAATATAAAAATGATTGAAAATCTTCCAGCAATTAGAAAAAAATGGGGTGGAAATTTTCCTAGTCGTGCATCAATGCCAAATGAACTTCGTGGCATTCAAGTTCCAGAAAGAGGGACACAGCTTCTGAAAGGAAGTTTTACACAAACAGAGAAACAAATTACTGTAGATGCTTATGTAATGTTTTGTGGGCCTGACTCTGGCTGGGATCGTAAAAAATGTATGACTCCAATGATTGCATTATGTCTTGGTGGGGCACGTTGTACTTCTCAAGTTAGTTCGCATATCGACAGGAAAAGAAAATCAGAATTGAATCTTGCAAAGAACAAGGGAATCCCATCTAAGCATCCATTCGTTTTATTCCAGAGTTTCAAAGGAGCTGAAAAGGCCACCAAAGGAGCTGAAAAGGCTGGTAAAAAGCGTAGTCGTGCATGTAGTGATGGTAAGAAGGAACAAAAACCTAAAAGAATGTGCGTGGATAAGTAATATATGATATATTAATGGGATTTGTATATAATATATTGATATAAATATATTTAGACGACGAGGCGATTTATATTATAATATCATTTGATATAGCGAGAGGAGATATACATTTTATATGTAAGTAACGTCTTGAATGTCTAAATATGTAATATGCAACGTGTAAGTAATATATATATATATATATATATATGAAGAAGCAAAATAGAAACATATATATATTTGTGACCAACCTGTGTCAAAATTAAATATAATTTATAATTTTTATAAAAAAACATATATAAAATAATTTTAAAAATTAAAAATAGTATGAGAGATCTGGGAGATGTGTTAGATGTGTAAATTAAAAAAATAGTGTTCCCGTTGTAAGAATAGTGCATATGATAATTGTGTTTATGTTTTCTGCAACAATTACGTAAAAAAAAAAAGGGGGGATGAAAAAAGTAAAAGTAGGAGAGAAGTAATTGTATTAGTACTATAGTTTCTTTTCAAAATATATACTTTTGTGTTTTTTTTATTATTTTAAATTATGATATCTCTTTTCATTCATGGCACGATGTTAATGTGTGTACAGCTTTTAATTTTGTATGTGTATAAGTATCATCAAAATTAGTAGTATAAAAATTAGTATATCAGTTCTATCAAAATTTATAATAGTTGCCGTTTGCCGTTATAATTTTTCTGTACATGTATTTATGACAAAAACAACATACACTTCTGTATAGAATATACATACATGCACACATGTGTTCACACACAATCTATATAGATGCTTCAACTAAATAACAAATGAAATATATATAATATTGTACAAATATATTACGTAACATATTATCATCACCATTTACACACGCGCATATAAATATAGACACATATAAAACATGTCGACTTCCATTAAAATACCAATGGTGGAACCAGACGAAAATGTTGGAATATTGGATGAGGAAAATCAAGAAAAATCGTTGGAGCAAAAGCAACATGAAATATATGGTTTAACAATTGCTGAATATGACGGTATTGATAAACTTTTTACCATGTTAACTGGTTCATTACATCCTATATTTGGTGACGATGTTTTATTAGTGAAAATATTAAAATTATTGATTAAGAAATTATCGATAAGAAAAGTAAATGCAAGTAATAGACATAATAATAATATGAACAATGATGAAAATGATGATACAATACAACAAGATACAATTATAAGATATACGAAATGCATGGTTGATAAAGGAATAGCGGAGATATTGATGAATATTTTAGAATGGTCGATGAACCAATTGAAAAGTAATAAGAAATTACAAGAGGAAAAGAAATTACGATTTGAAATAGCGCATATATCTATTGAACATTCATTTATTATTTATAATAAAATTGCACCATATTACTTTCCAAATCAAAAATTTTCGACATGTGAAAACGTTGTCAATTTAAGCTTTCAAATATTATTTTTTAAAGCCAAAATGTTTAAAGCATTTGAAAGCACACAGCTTCAAGTTTTTAAAGTGAATGGTTATCTATTGAAACATGCAAATTTTCGTACAAACATGATTCAATACTTTGAAGAAAACGATGGAATGGAAGGTTATTTAGCATATTTAAAAAAATATAGTAACAACAGCGACATATGCATACAAATATTATTTTCACTTGCATCTATGTTAAAACGCAATATAACGTCGAAATTAAGTTGTATCAAAGGCAATGGTATTGATTTAATTATCGATTGTTTACATGGGAATGCACATCAACATGTCATTTACAACGCATCGTTTTGTCTTGTATATTTATTAAATGAATGTTATGATGGAATTGAACAATTATGTGATTATGAAAGTGCGGAAGAGTATAGTTTTACAAAATTAGCATTAAATTTGCTAAAGATTTATCAAAATAATTCATCAGAACATCGTGCCATACAGAAAAATATAATGAACATATTTTTAATGTTAAGTAAGATAAAAAGAAGCAAGGAAATTATCAAAGTTGCATTTC
>JACKZZ010024111.1_pt1 | contig 13164 bp, 11 predicted proteins | sample 8027871 | NCBI WGS metagenome assembly JACKZZ01 (sample SAMN15724774, study PRJNA655200) | protist metagenome | isolation source: fluorescence activated cell sorting (FACS) single amplified genomes of... | place: USA: West Boothbay Harbor, Gulf of Maine | collected 2000-07-19
AAAAATTAGCTGAAAAACTAGATGCACCAGTTTGTTCAGGCTACCAACATAATGATAGTTTTCCAGGAAGTCACCCATTAGCAGCTGGACCATTAGGATACAATGGATCAAAAGCTGGAATGGAATTAATTAAGAAAGCCGATGTTGTTCTTGCACTTGGTACAAGATTAAATCCTTTTTCAACTTTACCTGGTTATGGAATGGATTACTGGCCAAAAGATGCAAGTATTATTCAGGTTGATATGAATTCTGATAGAATTGGTTTAACTAAAAAAGTTACAGTTGGTATTTGTGGCGATGCAAAATTAGTATCTCAACAAATTTTAGCTCAACTTTCTCCAACAGCAGGTGACACGAATAGAGAAGAAAGAAAAAATACAATTCACCAAACTAAATCTGCTTGGTTACAAGAGTTATCAAGCCTAGATCATGAAGATGATGATGAAGGCACAGTTTGGAATGCAGAAGCTAGAAAAAGAGATGCAGATAGAATGTCTCCTAGAGAAGCTTGGAGAGGAATTCAAGCAGGAATGCCTGATGATGTAATTATATCAAGTGATATTGGTAATAACTGTGCAATTGGAAATGCTTATCCTACATTTGAAAAAGGTAGAAAATATTTAGCACCAGGATTATTTGGTCCTTGTGGTTATGGTTTTCCAGCAATTTTAGGTGCAAAAATTGGATGTCCTGATACTCCAGTAATTGGTTTTGCGGGTGATGGTGCATTCGGTATCAGCATGAACGAAATGAGTTCATGTGCCAGAGAAGAATGGCCAGCAATTTCAATGGTAATTTTTAGAAACTACCAATGGGGTGCCGAAAAAAGAAATACTACTTTATGGTTTGATGACAATTTTGTTGGAACAGAGCTTGATCCAGAATTAAGTTATGCAAAAGTTGCTGATGCTTGTGGTTTAAAAGGGGTTACTGTTCGAACCATGGAAGAAACTACGGCTGCTATAAAACAATCATGTGAAGATCAAAAGAAAGGAATTACAACATTTATTGAAGTAATTCTTAACCAAGAACTGGGTGAACCTTTCAGAAGAGATGCTATGAAGAAACCAGTTAAAGTTGCAGGGATCAACAAAGAAGACATGATCAAACAACCTTCGCTAGTTTCATAAACAGTTTTAATATCAAATAAAATACCATAATATTATATTATGGTATTTTATGATGCTGTTATTATTGGAGCAGGCTTTTCTGGTATTTATCAACTCCACAGCTTAAGAGATAAATTAAAACTTAATACTCTAGTAATTGAGTCAGGTAAGGACTTAGGTGGTACTTGGTATTGGAATAGATATCCAGGAGCCAGATGCGATTCAGAAAGTCACACTTACAACTTTACATTTTCAAAAGAAATATTTGAAAATTGGTCATGGCCTGAAAAATATTCAAAACAAGATATTATCTTAGAATATTTAAACTACGTTGTTGAAAAATTAAGTTTAAAAAAAGATATGCTTTTTGATAATAAAGTTATTGAAGCACATTTCGATGAGAAAAGTAATTTATGGAACATCAAAACTAATAAAGACAAAACCTTTTCATGTAAATATTTAATTAGTGCTGTTGGCTGTTTATCAGCAGCAAATATTCCAAAAATAAATGGTTTAAGTAAATTTAAAGGTAAATGGTACCACACAGGAAAATGGCCTCATTCTGGTGTAAATTTTAAAAATAAAAGAGTTGCACAAATTGGTGTTGGTTCTACTGGAATACAGTTAGTACCCGAGATAGCTAAATCAGCAAAGAAGCTTTCAATTTTTCAGAGATCACCAAATTTTAGTATTCCAGCAAGAAATGAAATTGTTAATGATAAATATAAGAAAAAGATAAAAGATAACTATCAAGAAATTAGAGATTTAATTAAATCAACACCAACTGGTCATGCTTTTCATTTTTCAAAGCAATCTGCTTTTGATGTCAGTAATGAAGATAGAAAAAAAATTTATGAAAATGGGTGGCAAAAGGGTGGGTTGAGCTTTCGTGGTCTCTTTAAAGATATAACAACAAATTTGGATGCCAACAAAACAATTGTTAATTTTATTAAAGAAAAGGTAGAGGCAACAATGCTAAATAAAGATTATGCTAAAGTTGTAACAGATTTTAACTATCCATTTGCAACTAGAAGACCAACCTTAAATACAGATTATTATGAAACTTTTAATAAAGATAGTGTCGAATTAATTGATATCTCGAAAGATTCAATAAAAGAAATTACTGAGACTGGGATTAGCACTTTAAATAATAATTATGAATTCGATATAATTGTATTTGCAACAGGGTATGACGCTATTACTGGTGCGCTATTATCAATTGATATGGTGGGTAAAAATAATATCAAACTCAGTGAATTATGGAAAAATGGTCCATTAACTTATCTAGGTCTTCAGATACCAGGGTTTCCAAATTTTTTTACAATTACCGGACCTGGAAGTCCCTCAGTATTAACAAATGTTCCAATGGCTATTGAGCAACATGTCGAGTTTATAACTGATTGTATTTCACATATGGAAAAAAATAAATATTCAACAATTGAAACTAATAATGAATACTCTTTAAAGTGGAGAGAGATAATCGATAAAGCTGTAGATGAAACATTAATACCAGAGTCTAAAAGCTCATGGTTATATGGTGGTAATATTGAAGGAAAACCCAAAGTTTTTATGCCTTACCCATCTGGACTTCCAAAGTATAAAAATATTTGTGAAGACATTGTTTTAAAAAACTATGAAGGTTTTAATTTTACTAATAATTAAGATTATTCAATGATTAAGAATAAGATTGATTTAAAAAATAAAGTTGCAGTAGTAACAGGTGCTGTTTATGACTTTACAGATGAAAGAGCAGCTTACTAAAAATATGAAGATAATTAACGACTTAGGGTGTAGTTGGATTAATGACCTTGTTAGGAGATCTAATATAAAAGTTTTAGATAAAGATAAATCCTGTGATTGGTTAATTATTGGCGCTGGTTATACAGGTTTATCAGCTGCTAGAAAATTATCAGAACTCCATCCAAATCAAAAAATTATTCTTGTTGATGCACAATTAGCAGGTGAGGGTGCAAGTGGAAGGAACTCAGGTTATTTAGTCGACACTACCCTTAATGATGGCTTTACCTCTAATAAAGAATTGTCTAATTATAAAAAAAAAACTGATATTTATCAATTAGGAATTGATGCTGTAAAAAAATTTATTAAAGAGCATCAAGTTGATTGTGATTGGAATGAATGTGGAAAGTATTTCGCCTCATCAAATGAAAAAGATAGAAAGATTTTAGAAAATTTTAGTAAAACTTTATCAAAATTAAATTTCGAACATGATATTTTAGAAAAAAATGCTTTAAGTAAAAGATTAGGCACAAATTTCTATAACTTAGCACTTTATACTAAAGGAGGAGTTTTATTACATCCGGGAAAACTTGTAAGAGCAATGGTTGACACACTACCTGATAATGTTGAACTACTAGAAAATACTCAGCTGAATCAATGGTCAAAAAATACCGATACAATTATTTGTAAATTTAATAATCATAAAATAGTTACTAAAAAGATTATTTTTTGCACAAATGGTTTTTTAAAATCACTTGGTATAAAAAAAAATTATAATTTCCCCTTAACTTTGACCGCAAGTATGACAAGACCATTAACTGATACTGAATATAAATCCATTGGTGAGCCTAGAGAGTGGGGTGTTTTACCTGTTAGACCAATGGGAGCAACTATTAGAATGACAAAAGATAAAAGAATTTTAATTAGAAATACTGCAGAAGTTTATAATCCCTTTAAAATGTCTAAATCAGACTTAGATAAAAGATCTTTAAATCAAAAACTTGGAATAAAAAAAAGATTTCCAAGCTTAGCAGATGATATTATTGAGTCTAGTTGGTCTGGAATTGTATCTAGAACAAGAAACAGTTCACAAATTTTTGATAAAATTGATAACAATGTCTTTGTAGCAGGTTGCTATAATGGTTCTGGTATTGGAGTTGGAACTTTATTTGGTGAACAGATAGCAATCAAAGCAAGTGGTGAAAACAGTGAAGAGATAAACATCATTGAATCTCGAAACAAACCTACTTGGCTTCCACCGCACCCATTTTTAAATATTGGAGTTAAAACAAGATTAATATTTGAAAGATTTAGATCTCGATCTGATGTCTAGTTATTGATTTCTTATAAGTGGATAAACTTTAGGGCTTAAATACTTAAAATTAGTAATCATAATTAAGATTAATGTTGCAAGCCCAATTCCAATAGTTACCTGTAAAAATATTACTAAATCAAACTTCCACGTGATTTGAAAAATATTTTCAATGATAAATTGTGAACCTATGACTGCAAAAAACAGAGCTATTAGAATAATTGAAGTGAATATAATAAAAAACTCAATTATTGAAGAGAGTACAACTTCAACTTTGGAAAAACCTAGAATTTTAAATATTAAGTTTTGAAATTCTTTAATTTTTCCCTGAACTATAATTGCACTTGATATTACAATTAAACCAATGACTATAGTTATTGCAGAGATAACAGTTACAGCAATAAACACTTTGTTTAATAGATCTGTTACTTTCTCCAAGTAATCAGTAATTTTTATTATAGAAAGACTTGGCATTTTATCCAGTAAAGCAGTTTCATTAAAATTTTCTAAACTATTAAACTTAGAAGTTGCTAGATATTCATGGGGTATATTTTTTGCAAATTGAGGGTTTAATAACATTGCAAAGTTAATAGTAAAATCTCTGTAGTCTACTAACCTGAAGTTTACAATTTCACCTTCGATTTCACGACCATAAATATTTAAAGTAAAAATATCACCAATTTTAATATTAAAATCTTTAGCAATTTTACTATCAAGTGAAATTTGAAGTTTATCAGGTTTATCTAAATCCCACCACTTGCCTTCTATAATTGGATTATCTTTTAAAACTTTATCAGCCCAAGAAGATCTTCTGTCATTTCTAATCACCCAGTGGCTATCATTACTTGAATCGATATAAGTATTAGGATCTATTCCATTGATTTTTATAATACCTGTTGAGACCATAGGTACAATTTCAAGGTTAGCCTCTTTATCCATGTCAAAAATTAAATCTTCAAATATTTGTCTTTGATTACTTTGAATACCAATGAAAAAATAATCTGGTGCAAGTTCTGGTATAGATTTTGCAATTTCTCTTTTAAAGTTTGAACCTACAAAAGCTAAAGTTAATAATAAGGTGACGCCTAAACCTAAAGACATAATAGTTATAGGGGTAATACTTTTAGTTTGAGTAATATTTTTAACTGAAACTTTAATTGAAATATTTGGATGCTCTTTAAGTCCTTTAAACAATTTAATAATAAAGTTTGACAATAAATAAAAAACCAACAGACAAATAAAGAAGGCTCCAAAATAGCCCAAGCTATAAATGGGTCGAGCAGAACCAATAGTAAATAAGGAAATTAAAATTGATAATAATAATAGGCTTAAAACGATTGATTTTTTTGAATAATAAAATTGAAGGTTTTGAAATACATTTCTAAATAAACTTGATGCCTTAACTTGATCAATTGCATTAATAGTTGGTATAGAAAATATGACTAATACTAATAAACCTACTGAAAAAACTTTGAAATAATTAAGAATAGAAAAACTACCTTCAATATTTAACCCAAGACCATCTGACAAGTAAACATCAACAATGGGCACTAGAAAGAAACTAAAGGAGTAGGCGGCAGTGGATATTATGAATAATAGAATAAGTAATTGTAGATAGTAGACTATTTTTATATCCTTTGAGAAAAAGCCCAAAGACTTCTTAACTGCAATAGACATATTATTCTGATTAATGAATGAAAGTAGAGTGTTAGCAATTCCAATTCCTGCAATTAACATTGCACTAATTGATACAAGAGACAAAAACTGAGAGAAATTATCAATTATTCTCTTTAAGGGGCCGTCAGATTTTTCGTGATATCTAAGTCTAACCTTTTTTTCATCTTTGAATAATTGCTCAATCTTTTTAGATAAAGCTTTTGGATTATCTCCCTCATTAAATCTTACCTTATATTCATAGTTTAAAAAGCTGCCTAGGTTATTAAGTTTTAGTAATTCTAATGTTTGTTTGCCAGCTAAAGCAAAATCACCAAACACAAAAGCACCCCCAATATCAGGTACCGATTTTACAATACCAATTACAGTAAACAATTGATCTTGGACTTTGATTTTATCATTTATTTCTAAATCAAGATTTTTGAAAATATTTTCATTAACAAGGATTGTGTTTTTTGTAGTTTGTAACTTTTCAAATGCACCACTTGGCTCATAACCTACTTTGCCAAATAATGGATAATTTTCATCTACTGTTTTAATTCTAGAAAATATTGATTTATTTTTAGTCTTGTTAATAGCTGAAATCATGGTGCTAAACTCAACCATTTGTGAAACAGTAGCAAATTCTTTAACTTGATTGATTAATTCTAAGTTGCCAACATTACGATTGTAATCAATTTCAATATCTCCACCCAAAAGTGCTCTTGAGTTATTGTTTAATTCTTTGTTTAAACTATCTTCAATTGTGAAAATTGAACTTAAGATAAATAAACTGATAAAAAGTGTTAAAATAATACTCGAAATTTTTTTATAATTTCTACTCAAATCTCTTAAGGCATATATCAAAGTTAACTTGTACTCTGAAAGCTTAGACAATTTTTCCATCTTTGATTTTAATTTTTCTTTTTGCTTTATTTGCAAGCTTTGAGTCATGGGTGACCATAATTAAAGATGATTTTTCTTCTTTAATATAATTGAATAAAATATCTGCAATCATTTGTGAATTTTCACTATCTAAATTTCCAGTAGGTTCATCTGCCAATATTAACTTTGGCTTCATAGCTATAGCTCTTGCAATTGCTACACGTTGCTGTTCACCACCTGAAAGTTGACTTGGTAAATTATTAAACCTATTTTTTAACCCAAATCGATCCAACAACTCTTTGGCTCGTTCGTTAGGGTTCTTTAAATTATTTAACTCTAAGGTAAGAGCAACATTTTCAACAGCAGTGTAATTTGGAATAAGATAGAAAGATTGAAAAACTATACCTATGTTCTTTCTTCTAATTTTAGAAACTTCATCTTCACTCATTTTAGATATTTCTTGATCCTCAAAAAATATTTTACCAGAGGTTGCTTTCTCTAGTCCTCCAGCAAGCATAATTAAGCTTGTTTTCCCAGAGCCACTTTCGCCAACTATTGAAATAGACTCATTTTTTTTAGTTTCTAAATTAATATTCTTTAAAACTTTAATAGTATCATTGCCAGTTTGGTATTTAAGATTAATGTTTTTTAGCTTAAGAAGACTGTCCATGATTAAAAGATTTATTATTAAAATTATTGCCTTCTGTCTAGTGAGCATAAACGTCAATGCTATAGAAAACGTTATCTTATTTGGTGATAGCTTAATGGCTGGTTATGGCCTTCCTCAGGAAAAACATTTGGCCATTGTTCTTCAAAACAATCTTAATGATAGTGGTTATAACCTTAAAGTTATTGATGGAAGTGTATCTGGTAGCACATCTGCTGGCGGATTAAATCGAGCGGAGTGGTCTTTATCTCAACCTAATATTGATTTAATGATTTTAGGATTGGGTGCTAACGATATGTTAAGAGGAATAAGTCCTATTGAGACTGAAAAAAATTTAGAAAAGATTGTTCAAATAGCAAAACAAAAAAATATAGAAATAATTTTAGCTGGAATGATTGCACCAACAACTCATGGAATTAGTTATAAAAAAAAGTTTGATAATATTTATCTAAATCTATCAAAAAAATATGATCTAAATTTAATACCTTTCTTATTAGAAGGTGTAGCTCTGAAACCTGATCTTAATCAAGATGATGGTATGCACCCAAATGCAAAAGGAACTTTGATTGTAAGTGATACGCTTACAAGAAGTATCATTAATTATTTAAAAAATTAAAATTAATATTAAATTAAAATACTTGCTCTAAATTTAGAATAGTGTTTATATAATTAATAATTTATTAAAAATGAATTTAACAAAAAATCAATTAGAACAATTTGACAAAGAGGGATATTTATTCTTCCCAAGTCTATTTTCTCAAGAAGAAATTCAAAATCTCTCCTCTGAAGTTCCGAAAATATATGACATTAGAGAGGAATATAACTATAGAGAAAAAGATAGTGATTTAGTAAGAACAAATTTTGCAGCTCATTTATATAACGATGCTTTTGCAAAACTTGCAAGACACCCACGCATGATAAAGCCAGTTGAGGATATACTTCAAGAAAAACTTTATATGCATCAATTTAAAATTAATGGCAAAATGGCATTTGAAGGTGATGTCTGGCAATGGCATCAAGATTATGGAACCTGGTTTAATGATGATTTAATGCCAACTTCTCGAGCAATGAACATTGCTATTTTTTTAGATGACGTTACTGAATTTAATGGCCCACTTATATTTATTCCAGGAAGTCATAAAAAAGGAGTAATTAAAGCCAATCATGATCTGACAACAACTAGCTACCCTCTTTGGACAATTAATAACAATCTTATTTCTGAATTAGTAGATAGAGCAGGCGGTAAAGAAGGTGGCATTGTTAGTCCAAAAGGGAAAGCTGGATCGATGATTTTATTTGACAGTTGTTTAGTTCATGCTTCTAGCAATAACTTATCTCCCTTTAATAGAGTAAGTGTTTATCTTAGCTTATGCGCTGTTAGCAATCATATTAGAAGATTTAAGCGTAAAGAATATATAGCACATCGTGACTTCACCCCCATTGAATGTTTACCCGATGACTGTTTAGTAAAAGATTATAAAGTTGACTTACCTTGGAAAGAAGGGGTTCCAGAAAGCGCCTATCAAACTTCACTTGAAGAAATAAAAAACAAATAATCTAAATCATGTATTTAAACACAAAATTAGAGAGTTATAGTGGATCTATAAGCATAGCTTTTATAGGATGTGGTAAATTTATTTCCATGTTTTTGTCTCAATACAATCAACTTAAAAAAATAAGAATAGACACAATAATTGATCTTAATATAAAACAAGCAAAAAAAAATTGTCTAAATAGTGGTTTAACAAAAGAAACTATAGATGAAATTAACTTTGTAAACTCCATTGATGAAGCCCTTGATAGAGATATAGAAATTTTTATTGAAGCTACTGGTAATCCGATTGTTGGAACTGTTCATGCAGTCAAGATTATCAAAAAAAAAAAGAATTTAATATTAGTTAATGTTGAAGCTGATGTAACTTGTGGAAAATATCTTGCTGATCTTGCTAAAAAAAATAATGTTATTTGCTCAATGGCTTATGGTGATCAACCCTCATTGATAATGGAGCAAATAGAATGGGCAAGATTAAATGGTTTTTCAGTGGTCTGTGCAGGAAAAGGTACAAAGTACCATCCAGAATTTGAATACTCTACACCAGATACAGTTTGGGGTTACTACGGTTTAAGTAAAGAACGAGCAGAAATTGAATCTGGTATGAATCCTAAAATGTTTAATAGTTTTTTATGTGGTGATAAGTCGGCAATTGAAATGTGTGCCGTAAGTAACGCTGCAAATTTAAAATGTCCAAGTAATGGGTTAACTTTTCCACCAGTTGGAGTGTATGACATTGCAAAAAAATTAATTCCAAAAGATAAAGGAGGATTAATTGATTATGAAGGTCAAGTTGAAGTGATATCCAGTATTGATTTAAATAAAAAAGATATTCCAAATGATCTTAGGTGGGGTGTTTACATAGTGATTAAAGCTCAAAATCAATATGTCAAAAATTGTTTTAAAGATTATGGAATGGTCACTGATGTATCTGGTAACTATTCAGCTATATGGAGACCATATCACTATATTGGCTTAGAGCTTGCTCAATCAATATATTCAATTGCACTCGATCAAAAAGCAACTGGGCAAATAGTAAATTATAATGCAGATGTAGCAGCTTATGCAAAAAAAGATTTAAAAGCAGGGGATAGATTAGATGGAGAAGGTGGTTTTTGTGCTAGAGGAAAACTAATTACTTCTAAAAAATCAAAAGATGAAAAAATTTTACCTCTTGGTTTAACGGATGGAGCAATTGTTAAGAAAGATATTAATAAAGATCAATCTATAAGATTAAATGATGTGGAGTTAAATCTTCCAGAAGATGTTGTTAAAGCTAGACAGTATCAATATAATTTAATTTAAAGAACAACTAAATCAAACTTTTGTTTCCCTAATCTCTCGTTACCATTCTCGGTCACTAAATAGGTTTCACCTAAATTCATAGCTAGTTTACTATCTGAATCCATTAGGATCATATGCATAAAGAAGACATTACCTGGAGTTATTACATAAGGATTACCCGTGTATAACATTGGCCAGTCCATCCAATTGGGAGAAAATGTTGCACCCATGGAATAACCACAAGCATTCATTCTTGATTTATTGTATCCAAGATCATCAAAAGTTTTAGCGTGTATATCAAATACTTGACCTACAGTATTTCCTGGTATTAGTTTCTTTTCACAGTTAGTTAGAGCTTCCACACAAGCTTCGTGCATCTTAATATGTTTTGGATCAGCTTTCCCAATTGGAATTGTTCTAAACATTGCTGAATGATAATGTTTATAAGTTCCAGCCCATTCAATACTTAATTGGTCAGTATTTGACAAAATTCTTTTCTCAGATTGATACCTACACAGAAGAGCATTATGGCCTGATCCTATTATGTATTCATTAGCAGGATAATCACCACCACCCTCTAAAACAACTTTTTGCATTTCAGCTAAAATTTTAGCTTCGCTAGCACCAGCTTTTGCATATTTCCATGCTTCATCAAGAGCTTGATCTGCAAGCTCTGCAGCTCTTGTTACATAAACAATCTCTTCAGTAGATTTAATAACTCTATGTTTAGTAATTAATTCTGATTGATCTTCTGCTTCACAATAGTCTTCTAGTGACTTATTAAGTCTTAAAGCATTACGACCTGTCATACCGTAAGCTTCATATTCAATTCCAATTTTTTTTCCTTTTAAATTTAATTCATTTAGAATAATTTTAAGATCATCTGTAGGATTAGACTGGTCTTTATCTACCCAAATTCTTATGTCTTCAATGTTCGATGTATTTTGTGCTTGTCTTAAATCTGGAGCTCTTGTTAAAAGAATAATATTTCCTTTTTGATCTAATATTAATGTTTGAAAGAAAACATAGCCAAAGGTATCATAGCCAGTAAGCCAAAACATAGATTCTTGCCTGAACATTAAAAGAGCATCAAGGTTTTGCTCTTTCATAGACTTTAATGTGGCTAATTTTCTTTTTTTGAATTCTTGTTTACTAAAGTGTAATGCCATTAATATAATTGTTAAATATTTATCTAAATTTATAAAACCTCTATATAAAAAGATGATGGCTCTACGGCATCTTCCATATACGGACAGTACAATTTAAATTCTTCATAATGGTGATTTTTTAGATAGTTAGAGGCCAATAATACTTTAAGTTTATTATTGTTCATCAGCAAGGATTCTACCAGGTATTGCTCATTCCAAAATCTTACTTGATCTACAACCCAAGCTTTTAAGTAGTTTTTTGGTGTAAAAATATCATGAATATGAATTATAACCCCACGTTTTAACATGGGTATAATTTCAAAATAAATTTTTAACACATCTCCTTGAGGTCTTATAATGTGTGAGCTGTCTATAAAAAGAATATCTCCTGCATTTAATTCGTTATTCCAATCTAAATCAATATCTTCGATTTTTTTTCTAATAATATTTACACCAAGTTTTTCAAGCCATTTGTTTTCGTAAGGTTCTATACATGTCAAATTTGTATCTACTCCACTTTCTTCTTTATTTTTCTTAATTGCTTCTAGACAAATTTGAGTAGAGTGACCAGAGCCTACCTCAATAATTTTTTTTGGTTTAAAGTATCTTAAAATTTGATAATAAATTTCAGCATCCCCATTTTCAAAAGAGCCATTTCTAATTTTAAATCCATAATTTTTTGATTCTTCTTTTAGATTTAAGTTTCTCAATTCTTTTGTGTATTTAAAGTTTTTAATAAATTTTAATTGCTCTGATTCGTTCAGGTTTATAGCGGGAAGATTTCTATCGTTAGCTAGATTTTTACTATCATCATTAAATATAAATTGAGGATCATAATAATGATCTCTAATGGGAAATAGTCCAATTTTTCTTAACATAGTGGTAGCCAACGGATGATGAATTGGGCCTCTTTTTCTATATTTTAATAAAATGAAGGCTGAAGGAATAATAAATATAGTTATCAAAATATCATATATTCTTTTTTTATAAATTTGAATTATTTTATGCATTTTAAGTATTAGTTTATCTTAATATATTTAGACGAGCATTTATTTTTTTAAATTGTTTTTCAAAATTAAATTCATCTATATGTGCTCTATATGAATTATATCTTAATTGATTGTACATTTTCTTATTAGTAATTATTTTATTTATTACTTTTGAAATTGATTTTGGGCTTCTTATATTTACAGGTATTGAAGCTTTAAATTTTTTAGAAAAATTTGAAAAATCATTATTATTAGACACTATAACGGGCAAACTGTATGCTAAATAGCTGTTAATTTTTGCAGATGCTCCAGCCATATATTTGTGACTTGTTATGATTGGTTCATAAAGTGCAATTGCAGCATATGATTCTTTTAATTCTTTTTTTATTTTATACTCTGGTACAAAATTGTAAATAATAACTCTTTTTTTAAATTAAGTTTTTCTATTAATTTATCCATCTTTTTAATATATGAATAGTTTTCAATTTTACCAAAAATTTTTAATTTAATTTTTGCATTCAAATAAGTATATGACTTGATAATAGTCAATAGTGAGTGACCTGGTCCTATACTTCCAGTCCAAATTAAGTTTTTTTTATTCTTATTTTTTTTAATTTTGGGGTGAATCTTTAATGAGTTATAAACATATATAATCTTATTTTTTTTCACTTGTAAATTTTTAGAAAAGATTTCACCTCTTTTTGGATGAGACAAAATGAATAAATTAATGTATTTAGATAAATAAATTTCTGACCAATTAACAAATCTTGAAAACAAGGTATTACTTTTTATTTCAGGATTGTAATCAAAGTTTTGATATATAATTTC
>JACKZZ010007226.1_pt1 | contig 13157 bp, 12 predicted proteins | sample 8027871 | NCBI WGS metagenome assembly JACKZZ01 (sample SAMN15724774, study PRJNA655200) | protist metagenome | isolation source: fluorescence activated cell sorting (FACS) single amplified genomes of... | place: USA: West Boothbay Harbor, Gulf of Maine | collected 2000-07-19
GGCAACCAATCTGGTTTATCAGTAAACTTTGGGTTATCTTTGGGAATACGACCATCAGTATGAATTCTAATAATACTACCAGGATGTTTTGTGGGATCTTGGGCAATCATACCTTGGCCTCTTTCACCAGCTGATGCATAAATATAATTATCTTTAATCGCTAATCTTGAACCAAAATGATAACCAGAATCTATAGGAGGGTTTGCTTGAAAAATATTTTTAAAATTTAATTCTTGTTTGTTTAATTGTGCTTTTGCAATTGATGTGCTTGTTTTTAAATTTCCCCTATCTTCTGAATAAGAAATCCACAGAGCATTATCTTGATGAATAATATCTAATAACCCACCTTGGCCGACTTCTAAAAAATTAAGATTATGTTTAATCTCTGTAACTTCTTTTGAAATAATATTAACAATTTTAATTTTTCCACTTTTTTCAGTAATAATGATTTCATCATTGTTAATAAAGGATGATCCCCAAGGTTCATCTAACTCTATAATTTTAGTGAATGTATAATTATTGGAATAGCTTTTTGAAGCAAATAAAAGAAAAAAAATTACTAATAAAAAATATTTTTTCACTTTAAGAAAGTTTTGATCTACCACCATCAACAGCTATTATCTGTCCAGTAATCCAAGAACTCTCTTCAGTAATTAAAAAAAATGATGACTTTTGGAAGAATGAGGGGAAAAGAATTACTTGGATTAAGCCATACAAGAAGATTAAAAATATAAAATACAGTAAAAAAGAGGTTAAAATTAAATGGTATGAGGATGGCACATTAAATGCTTCTGCCAATTGTATAGACCGTCACCTTAAAGATAAAAAAGATAAAACCGCTATTATTTGGGTGGGTGATGATCCAAAAGATACTAAAAAAATTTCGTACAAACAATTACATAATGAAGTTTCTAAAGCTGCAAATGGTTTAAGAAAACTAGGAATTAAAAAAGGTGATCGAGTTACGATTTATTTAACTATGATTCCAGAACTGGCAGTAACAATGCTTGCTTGTGCTAGAATTGGTGCGGTTCACTCTATTATTTTTGGTGGTTTTTCGGCAGACTCTATTTCTGGCAGAGTTAATGACTGTGAGTCAGAATACATAATAACTGCTGATGAAGGGGTTAGAGGTGGAAAAACTATTCCACTAAAACAAATTACAGATGAGGCTTTAAGAAGTTGTCCTAATGTCAAAAAATGTATTGTTGTAAAAAGAACTGGAAATAAAGTTAATTGGGTTAAAGGAAGAGATGTTTGGTTTGACGATTTAATTAAAGATATGTCAACTAAATGTGAGCCTGAGGAAATGAATGCAGAAGATCCTTTATTTATTCTCTACACATCTGGTTCTACTGGAAAACCAAAAGGAGTTTTACATACAACAGGTGGATATATGGTTTATGCATCTATGACCCATCAATATATTTTTAACTATAAACCAAAAGATGTTTATTGGTGTACAGCTGATATTGGCTGGGTTACTGGCCATAGTTATATAATTTATGGACCACTTGCTAATGGTGCAACAACAATAATGTTTGAAGGAATTCCAACCTATCCGGACAGCTCAAGGTGGTGGCAAATTATTGATAAACATAAAGTTAATATTTTTTATACAGCGCCCACTGCTATTAGAGCTTTAATGAGAGAGGGTGATAAGCCTGTTAAGAAAACCTCAAGAAAATCTTTAAAATTATTAGGAACTGTTGGTGAACCCATTAATCCTGAAGCTTGGATGTGGTATTATAAAACAGTTGGAAATTCTAAATGTCCAATTGTTGATACATGGTGGCAAACTGAGACAGGTGGAATTTTAATTAGCCCTCAAACAGGAGCTATGAATTTAAAACCAGGTTCTGCGAGTAAACCTTTTTATGGAATTAAGCCCTCTATAGTTGATAAAGATGGTAAAGAAATCAAAGGAGCTGGTGAAGGAAGATTGTGCATTTCTCAATCTTGGCCTGGACAAATGAGAACTGTTTATGGTGATCATCAAAGATTTATTGATACTTATTTTTCTCAGTTCGATGGAAAATATTTCACAGGTGATGGTGCTAAAAGAGATAAGGATGGCTACTACTGGATAACTGGTCGTGTAGATGATGTAATTATTGTCTCTGGTCATAACCTTGGAACTGCTGAAATTGAGAGTGCATTTGTTGCTCATCCAAAGGTTGCCGAAGCTGCTGTAGTTGGATACCCACATGACATTAAAGGTAATGGCTTATACTGCTATGTCACTTTAAATGTTGGGGAGATAGCTGACCTAGATCTTGAGAGAGATTTAAAACTTTGGGTAAGAAAACAAATCGGTGCACTAGCGACACCTGACATTATTCATTTCTCACCTGGTCTTCCAAAAACTAGATCTGGGAAAATTATGAGAAGAATTTTAAGAAAAATTGCTGCTAATGAACATGACCAATTAGGAGATACGACAACTTTAGCAGACCCAAGTGTTGTGCAAAGTTTGGTGGATAATAGAAAGAATATTTAAAATTCTATTAATTTCTCAAATTCTTTTTTAATAATATCCCATTTCAATATCATAGAATTCAATACGATTTTTCGATCTAAAGTTTTAAGCTCTTCAGCTATTGGGGCCCATTTGTATAATGACAAAGCACTAGGATTAAAGGGTAAATCTTTATAATAAATTTCCCAGTTTATATTTTGAAGTCTTTCATTAAAAGTTTTTTTTGCTTCCTCAATAATATCAAGCGGCATCTTGTTGGAAATTTCATCATCTAAAATTTTAGAAAAAATTTCTTTAGACTGGTCAAGGTTTTGGTAATTAAAATTAACTTTTAAATAAGAAAACGTAAATAATGTCAGATCCTGTAAGGCTACAGAATAAATATTCCATTTGGCAATATTAAGGGAAGACATGAACACATCATTATCAAAGTGAAGAACATACCTTGTTCCCATCCTGGTTTTTAAATAACTATATAAAGTTACTTGTGTTACCCAAGCAGATTTTGTTTGAATAAAGTGTTCAAGCTCATCTAAATTCTTAATTTTTTTCTTTGGAATAAAAGCCCTAAACATAGCAAACAAGTAAACTTTAAAATCATCAAACGATATGTCTTTCCAAGAGAGTTTATATTTTTGCATAAAAATTCATATATATGGTCATTATACCTTAAAAAGGTATGTAAATAAGCACCTAATATGAACAATTTTAAGTCTTTTAAAAACTTATAGAATGGTTATGGTTTAGGGTAGTTATAACTAAAAATAGAGAGGTATAAATGTCAAACGCAACAAAACACTGGGAAAAGACTAGGTCATTGTTATTCGTAACACTGGCTATTTGGTTTGTTTTCTCAATCGGCATCTTCCTTTTTGCAGCTGAAATGAATGAGGTTACAGGACCTTTCGGTTATCCATGGACATACTGGTTTACATGTCAAGGATCTCTTGGAATTTTTGTAATTTTATGTTTCTGGTTTGCTAATAGGCAAGAGAAAATCGATGAAGAATTCGGCTTCAACGAAAAAGGAGATCAATAATGATTAAAGGTAAATTTATAGACAATTTGCCAAAAGTTTACGGAATCTATACAGGAGGTTTTATAGGTTTCATAATCTTAATGGCAATTGGTGAGCAGATGGGTATGACTGCTAAAGCAATAGGTGTTGCTTTTGTAGCCTTTACAATATTCATCTATGCACTGATCGGTTATCTATCAAGAACAGCTCAAGCAGACGCATATTACGTGGCTGGAAGACAAGTGCCCACTGTATTCAATGGAATGGCGACGGCGGCAGACTGGATGTCTGGTGCTTCATTCGTTGCAATGGCAGGTGGTATTTACTTCAAAGGCTATGGATATATGGCTCTACTTGTCGGTTGGACTGGTGGTTACATATTAGTTGCAACTTTATTAGCACCATACTTAAGAAAATTTGGATGTTACACAGTTCCAGATTTTGTGGGTACAAGATACGGTGGTAACTTAGCAAGGTTCTGTGCTGTAGTAGTTTTGACTGTTGCTTCATTCACTTATGTGACTGCTCAGATTAATGCTACGGGTACTATTGCATCTGTTGCTCTAGATATCGACTTTAAATATGCTGTATATATTGGACTAATAAGTATTTTACTTTGTTCAATGTTAGGGGGTATGAGAGCGGTAACTTGGACACAGGTTGCACAATATATCGTGCTAATTATAGCTTACATGCTTCCAATTTTTTGGATCAGTAACAAAATGGGTGCGGGTTTCTTCCCTCACTTTATGTTAGCTGACGAGGTAGCTAGAATTGGTGAGTTAGAACAACAGTTTGGGTTTATTAAAAACTCTGCTGCTGATCTAGCAACGGTACCTAAAGGGTTAGCTGGAATAACTAAAGCACACTCTGCAGTAAATGCAACGCCTTGGGCGTTTATTTCATTAGCATTGGCGATGATGATGGGAACAGCATCATTACCACACGTGATGATGAGATACTTTACTACTCCAAGCGTTAAAGCAGCTAGAAAATCAGTTGGTTGGTCATTATTCTTTATCTTCCTTCTGTATTCTTCTGCGCCAATGTTAGCAACGCTATCAAAACTATCATTGATTGATCCGACATTACCAACTGGTATTATTGGTAAATCATTTGCTGAAGTTCAATCTTTAGATTGGTTCCAAAACTGGAATAGTGCAAACTTGATGTTTATCAGCGACTTTAACGGCAATGGAACTCTTGAACTTAATGAGTTTTTCATGGGCGGTAAAGCTGTTGTGTTAGCAACTCCAGAAATAGCTGGATTACCATATGTAATCTCAGGACTGGTTGCTGCTGGAGGTATGGCTGCTGCCATGTCAACAGCTGATGGTTTGATTCTAGCAATTGCTAATGCGATCTCTCATGATGTTTATTACAAAATGATTGATCCAAAAGCGGAAACTGCAAAAAGACTACTTGTTGCAAGGGTATTACTTGTAGTAATTGGTTTTGCTGGAGCAACTATTGCTGCAATGGAGATCCAAGGTATTTTAGGTTCAGTTATCTGGGCTTTTGACTTTGCGATGTCTGGTTTGTTCTTCCCACTTGTACTAGGTGTATGGTGGAAGAGAGCTAACAAAGAAGGTGCAGTTGCTGGTATGGTTTTAGGTCTTGGTTCTGCTATTTGGTACCTTGTATGGGTAAGAAATGGTGGAAGTGGGTTCTTAGGACTTACTCAGTTAACATTTGGAATCTTCGGAGCAGCTGTTAGTTTTGTTTCAATGGTTGTAGTGAGTTTAATGACTCAAGAACCAGATAAAGCAATTCAAAAAATGGTTGATGAAGTTCGTATACCAAGTGGTAAAACTGTTACTGGTAAGTAGAACTAATAAACTTTAATTTTAAGGGGCGATTAATTTCGCCCCTTTTAATTTAATCTCATTTCTAATATAACTCATTAAATGTCAGCAAACTTCCATCCCTTAATTTATTTTATAGATTACTTATTTGGTATGATTATGTGGACTTTAATAGGAAGAGTTGCGATGAATATTTTTCAAAAAGAAGACTCAGAATTCTTTTTTATGAAGATTTTTGTCAAATATACCGATCCACTAATAAAAATTTTTAAACCAATAACCCCTTCTTTCATTATAGGACCTCTGGTTCCATTATATGTAGCATGGTTCTTTTATATGATTAGATTTTACTTTATGCCATGGATCTTAGGTTATTCTGTAATGGGAATGTTGTCATTTCCTCTAGAAAGTGAAATTTCTAAACAAATTTATCAATTATTTAATTCAATTAAATTTTAAAAATTGATACTAGTAGAATTACCAATCAATGAAAAAAATACAAATATCCCCTTCAATTTTATCTGCTGACTTTAGTCAATTAGGAAATGAAATAAAAAGACTTGAAGAAGGTGGTGCAGATATGATCCATGTGGATGTGATGGATGGTCATTTTGTTCCTAATTTAACCATGGGTCCACCAATCATAAAATCATTAAGAAAATTTACAAAACTACCATTTGATGTTCATTTAATGATTTCACCCGTGCATAAGTATATTAAAGATTATGCAGACGCAGGTGCAGATATTATTACTATACACCCAGAAGCAACTGAAAATTTAGCAGTCTCAATTGACCATATTAAAAGTTTAGGAAAAAAAGTGGGGGTTTCTTTAAATCCAGAAAGTAAAATTAATTTAATAACTGACTTATTAAATGAGATAGATTTAGTTCTAATTATGAGCGTAAACCCTGGATTTGGAGGACAAAAGTTTATGCCAGAAGTTTTAGAAAAAATTAAAGAATTAAAAAAAATAAGAGATCAAAAGAATATAGATTTTGATATCGAGATTGATGGTGGGATCAATTTTGACAATAATAAACTAGCAATAGAAGCTGGTGCAAATATTTTAGTTTCTGGGACAACTATATTTAAAAATAACAATGGAGATATAAAAAAAAATATAGACCTTTTAAAATCAAGTTAGAATAATGATTTTAAACAATTCATTTAGGCTTATTAAAAAAAAAATTCGTCACTTTTATTTAAACTCCTATCTATATAATAAAAAAATTACACCCTCTTCTATTGAGTTACTAGAATATCAGCCAAGCGCTAGCTTGTTAGATGGCCTTATAAAATATGATAAAAAAAAGATTAACATAGAAAATTATTCGTTAAATGAAATTTGGGATAATCCAAATTTAAAAGAAAAAGACCAACAAAATTTAAACAGTTTTTTTTGGCTATTTAGCCTAGATCTTAGATCTTCAAAAAAAGATACTCAAAATGTCATTAATCAATGGATTAATACAAATGACAGGTACAACTCTAAAAATTGGAAAATTGATATAATTGGAAAAAGAATAATAGCTTGGATTTCAAATTCTAGGCTTACCTATGAAGATGGCAATATAGATTATAAAGACAAGTTTAACGGCACTATAAAGAAGCAGATCAATCACCTTATTAATGAAATTGAAACCTCTGAATTAATCGATAATAAAATTATAGGGTGTGCAGCTATCATTTTAACTGGTCTATCGTACCCTCAAAATAATAATTATTTAAATACTGGGTTAAGTTTACTAAAAAAATTAGCCAAATATTCATTGGATAATGATGGCTTTCCAAAATCAAGGAATATTAGACAGTTAAGTTTTTACTTAAAATATTTTATATTAATTAGGGAATGGTTCAAAGAATCTCAAAATGAAATACCAGATTTTATAAATGAAAATATATATTATTTAGGTCAGGCTTACGCTTTTATTTGGCAAAACAATAAAATAGATTTTCTCTTTAATGGTAATCATAAAACAAATAACCATAATTTTGACCTTTATTTAAAAAGACTTGGATATAATTTTAAAAATCAAAATAATGAGCTGGGTGGCTATGTTGTCCTTAATAATAAAAAAAATTCTTTAATAATGGATATTGGATCGAGCCCAAATAAAAAATTATCTTCAGATTATCAAGCTGGTGCTTTATCTTTTGAGATTATATCAAATAATAAAAAATTAATTAGTAATTGTGGTTATTTTCAAAAAATTGATCATCAATTAAATGAGATATCTAAGTCAAGCGCAGTCCATAGCACACTAATTTTAGATGATAAATCCTCTTGTAATTTTAACAAAGTAAGAGGTAAAAAATCTAAAATTAATCAAGAATTAAGAATATTAAAAAAAAAAGTAGTATTTGAAAAAAATTATTGGAAAATTAATGCTTCTCATGATGGCTATTTAAAACTGCATGGTATTGTTCATGATCGAGAAATAGAATTTTACCCAGAACAATTAAAATTCATTGGCCATGATAAAATTATTTCTAACAAGGGTATTAAAAACTTAAAATTTGATATTAGATTTCATTTGGAGCCAAATATTCGATTAATGAAAACTCAAGATGAAAAATCAATACTTATTGATCTTGATGGAGAAGGTTGGAAATTTAGCTCAGAAAATTCTAAGATAAATATTGAAGAAGGGTTATATTTTGGAGAAAAAAATTCTTTTACAAATAATCAAAATATATTTATTTCAGGAATGACTAATGAAGAAAATCAAACTATAAGATGGGAAATCACAAAATTATAATGAAAAAAATAAAAAAAGCTCTTATTTCAGTATCTGATAAAAAAGATTTAGGCAGTCTTTTAAGAGTTTTAGCGAAATACAAAATTGAATTAATTAGCTCTGGAGGCACCTTTAAAGAAATAAAGAAACTTAAATTTAAATGCCAAGAAGTTTCAGAGTATACTGGTTCACCAGAAATTCTTGGTGGAAGAGTTAAAACGCTACACCCAAAAATTCATGCTGGTATATTAAGTAAAAGAAACGACAAATCTCACACTAAAGAACTAAAAGCTAATCAATATGATGAAATTGACCTTGTTATTGTTAACTTTTATCCTTTTGAAAAAACTTTAGATCAAACAACCAATCATTCAAAAATAATAGAGAATATTGATGTTGGAGGTCCCACTATGGTTAGGGCAGCTGCCAAAAACTATAACGATGTTACTGTTATTACATCCTCAGATCAATATGAAACCTTAATTAATGAATTAGAAAATAATAAGGGATCAACATCTATTGAATTTAGAGAAAAGATGTCTTTAGAGGCCTTTTCTGAAACAGCTTATTATGATGCTGTAATTTCTAACTATTTTAATAAAATTAAAAAAAACAATTTTCCCAAAAAAAAAATTATTTATGGAAATTTAATTGAAAAATTAAGATACGGTGAAAATCCACATCAAGAAGCTGCAATTTATTCTAAAACTCAAAATCTTAATATTAAACAAATTCATGGTAAGCAGTTAAGTTATAATAATTATAATGATATTTTTTCTGCATTAACAATATCAAAATCTTTACCAAAAAACTCCGGAACCGTTATAGTTAAACACGCTAATCCTTGTGGTGTTTCGATTAATAAAAATAGTTTGAAAAGTTATAAATTGGCTCTTGCTTCTGATCCAGTTAGCGCTTTTGGAGGAATAGTTTCTTGTAATTTCAAAATAAATAAAACTCTAGCATTGGAGCTTAATAAAATTTTCTTAGAGGTTATCATTGCTAATGGTTTTCAAGCTGATGCTTTAAAAATTTTAAAAAAGAAAAAAAATATAAGAATTATTGATGCATCAGAATTTATGATGAAAGATTTAATTAGATTTGGCTCTGTGAATGAATCTATATTAACACAATCTGAGGATTTAAAAGTTTTTGAACCTAAAGATTTCAAAGTTGTTTCAAAACTAATACCAAATAAATCTCAATTAAAAAATTTAATTTTTGCATTTAATGTTTGTAGATATGTAAAATCAAATGCAATTGTTCTTGCAAGCCAAGAAGCAACCGTTGGTATTGGCTCAGGGCAACCTAGTAGACTTGATAGCTGTCAAATTGCTATAGATAAAATGAATAAATTTCAAAACTTAAAAGAAGATATTGTGGCAGCCTCTGATGCATTTTTTCCATTTGTTGATGGTATTGAAAAATTAGTACAATCAGGAGTTTCAGCTGTAATACAGCCTTCTGGATCAATTAGAGATAAGGAGATAATAAAATTTGCAAACCAAACTGGTACTATTTTAATTTTCTCCAAAACAAGACATTTTAGACATTAAAAATTTGATCAATTTTAGCTGCTAAAATAAAATCATTTTCTGATAGTCCTTCAATAGCGTGAGTAGTAATTACAATTTTAGCATATCCCCAACCAAAAGAAATATCTGGATGATGATTTTCATTTTCCGATATTTCACCAACTTTATTTATAAAATTTTGACTATTAACAAAATTCTTAAAAATAAAATTTTTCTCTAAAAAATATATTTCTTTTATATTTTTTTTAACATCCCAACCATCAACTTTTTTTTGATATTTATGAATTTCACTAATATCAAAAGGTAAAATTCCACCCTCACATGGTACACATTTTTTATTAAGTAAATCACTCATTGCTTAGTATGTTTTAAAATTTTGGAGCGGGTCAAGGGAATCGAACCCTCTACCTAATCGTTGGCAACGATTCGCTCTACCAATGAGCTAGACCCGCTTATAAAAGACAATATAAATAGATGGTTTTTTCAAAGCAAGCAATAATAAAGTTTTTAATTAATATCAAAATTTTCTAAAAAAGATCAAAAAAACACTATTTGCTAAAATTGAAGTTAAGCCTATCTAGGTATTTTTACTCATATCCAAGTTCGATTAAATCTTCTTTGAAGATTTTTGTTAAATTTGATTGTTGATTTTTATCCAAAATTTTTCTCCAGTCATTATCAGGACCCAAATTAAAAAAAGGAATTTTTTCTTCATTTTTTTTTGAAGGCACAGCTTCAACAAAACCATTTTTCTTTTCGTCACTTTTTAGTTTGTTAAAAGAAGTAGAGTTGACTGAATTTTTTAATTTATCTCTATTTAATTCTTCTTTTATATTTAAAGTTTTGTTTATAAATTCAATAATATCTTTAAATACTACATACGTTTCCTTTAATAAATCTTCATATTGAATTATTTTTATTGGAATTTTTTTTTGAACCCTCCAAGATTTATAATTCATGTTCCAGGAACTTATAAATTGAAAATCGCTATAACCATCCTCTTTAACATTTCGAATATCATAAATATAATTTTTTGAGTTAGTCATCCATTTTAAAGATGTTTCATAATTCATCTCATAATGATTTTTTAATGACGTTATTACATTTCTGGGGTCTCTAACAACGTAGATACATCCTGCAGAATTTTGTTTATTCGTAAAGTCATAACCGTTTACCTTGCCAAAAACATTATGAGTTTTAAAAAATCTTATTTTTTTATCAGCGTTAATTTTTTCCTGTGATTTAATCCATAGTTTTGTAGTGTCTGCCACATTATCTTGATCATAGTTAAAACCTACAAAATGTCTCTTTTCAGGGAACTGTCCTATATTTTTTAAAATACTTTGATCAAAAATCCCATTTTTGGAATAATAATAAGCACTAATCAAAGTTCTTAACCAAGTATTTCCACTTTTTGGGTAAGATGCTATCCAGAATATCATTGTACAATTATTATAGATGAATAATAGTTATTCTAATAATAAAATTTTATGAAAAATTTACCAAAAACTATCCCTGTCTTTCCATTGAGTAACTTTATTATATTTCCACATACAACAGTTCCATTAAATATATTTGAACCAAGATATATTGAAATGATTAATGATAGTATGAAAACAAACAAGATGATTGGTTTGATTCAACCAAAAAATAATGATGATAGTTCAATCCCTGGTCTTCATAAGGTTGGCTGTTTAGGTAAAATAACCAATTTTAAAGATACATCAGATGGCAGATATATGATTGATCTAAATGGTATAACGCGGTTTGAAATAACTAAAGAAATTAAAAGTTCAAAACCTTATCGTATTTGCGAAACTACTTATGATAATTTTGAGCTAGATTTAACTTCTGAAAAAAAGAAATTAAAACTTTCTGATCTAGAGCCAATATTTAAAGATTTAAAATTATTATTTGAAAAAAAAGGATATATTATAAATTGGAAATCATTGGAGAAACAAGATTTGAATGAAACGATAAATGCTCTAGCAATGGCATCTCCTTTTTCACTAGAAGAGAAACAAATTTTATTAGAAAGTAAAAATTTAGAAGCAAGAAAAGATAAAATTTCTGAAATACTGAGTACTTACAGTTTTGATGATTTTCACAATACAACTATTCAGTAAACTTAAAAATTTATTCCCGTATCCGCTAGTTTAATAAAATAATTATTTAGATTTTTATTTTTTCCAATATTTTTAATAATTTTGTTAAAACTTTTATTTTTAACTTTTTTATCTAAATTAAAAGATTCATAAATTAAGTCTATGGCTTTAGAAAAAACAAAATTTTTATCTTTTGTTTTTTTTTCAAATTCATCAAATATCTGTGAATCTAACTGCATACCCAATTCAATTTTGTCTTCAATAATTTTAGTTAGAATTCTAAGATCTCGTATTGTCATATTAAATCCTTGTCCTGCTAATGGGTGCACTCTGTGAAGCATGTCTCCAAAAGCTAAGATATTTTTATGATAATAGTTTCTTAAATTTGAAGAACTCAACTCGAAACTATTTAATTTATCAATTTTATTAATTAGATATTTGGGGTTATTTTTATTAATTAAATCTATTACATCGCTATTATCAAATTTTTTATTCTTAATATCCATTGAATATACTACAGATGTTTCGGTGTTAGAGATTGGTAAAAATGCAATTGGACCTTGCTTTGTAAAAATTTGAGTTGCTGTATTATTCTCTATTTTTTTATGTTTTAAAATAGTGGTATAAGCAAGATTATAATAATTTTTACTAATTTTTTTAGTGAAGTACTTTTTCGCTAAAAAATTATTTGCATCACAATTTATTATTAAATCATATCCTTTTTTATTTAAAAACTCCTCATTTATATTTTTGCTTAATATTATTTTTTTAAAAAATTTATTTTTAATAAGGTTACTATTTAACGATTTTAGAAGCTCATCATTTTTTATAATGTAAAATAGATCATTTTTATCATTTTCAAATTTTAATAAATTTTCTGTATCAATTTTATCAGTATAAATTTCTATTCTATTTATTTTCCAGTAATTATTTTTTGAAATTTGAAAAATTTTTTCTTTGAAAAATTCAAAATTACTTTTGGATATTCCTATTGTTCTATTGGAGGAAAAATTACTATTTCTACTCTTATAATAATAATGAACATTTATTTTTTTATTTATAAGGCTTTTAGCTAAAGATAGAGCAGTTAGACCTTCACCAATAATACAAACATTCATAATAATTTTAATTTTAACAATAAAAATTAGATGATACAAAGTGATTAATTAGACTCATTTATTTATGGAATTTAAAAAATTAGCCAACAATACAATTAATTTCGGTATAAACAGAATTATAGAAACTGCTGGAATTGCTTTTGTTATAATTGGTCTTCTTTTGTTGGTTTCTCTTGCAACTTTTTCTCCCGATGACCCTAATTTTATTTTCCCAGATAATACAGAAATTAAAAATTTGCTTGGTTTTAATGGAAGTTACACAGCTGATCTTTTTTTTCAAACCTTTGGACTCATTTCTTTATTAATTCCATTTACGCTCATATTTACTGGCATAAATGTAATTCTGAATAAGAAAA
>JACKZZ010020701.1_pt1 | contig 13156 bp, 7 predicted proteins | sample 8027871 | NCBI WGS metagenome assembly JACKZZ01 (sample SAMN15724774, study PRJNA655200) | protist metagenome | isolation source: fluorescence activated cell sorting (FACS) single amplified genomes of... | place: USA: West Boothbay Harbor, Gulf of Maine | collected 2000-07-19
CGATCGGATGATACTCGGTGTGCATCTGGTACTTACCTCGCCCAGGTCAAAAGGGTGGTAGTCCGTCTGCATGTGGTACTTACCTCGCCCAGGTCGATCGGATGATATTCCGTGTGCATTTGGTGCTCAACTTACCTCGCCGAGATCGATCGGATGATACTCGGTGTGCATCTGGTACTTACCTCGCCCAGGTCAATAGGGTGGTACTCCGTATGCATTTGGTGCTCAATCGTCGAGTACATGTCCATGGGCATACACGTTCGCATAGTCAATTCCTCGTACAACCTCCACAAATCCCCGTCCAACATTCCGATATCCAAATAATTGTCCACATAGTTATAAGCTGCCTCCAGTTGCATCTTCATTTGAGCTTTTTTGTTGGTGTCGGCTAACAGCATGGGGTCGGAATCGATCGCCATCTCCATCTCCATCCGCATGTTAGAGAAATCCGGGCAGGGGGGGGCGACATCGGAAGGAACAGCCATTCCTCCCATAGCTGCGTCAGCATAAGTCTCCGGGTAAGCAATTGCGTTGGGCCCCGTTCCAATACAGGCAGCGCCGTCAACAATAGGATCACATTGACAAATATCGCCCGGCTGACTCCCACAATAATCGTAATCAAAAGTAGCGTTCGACGAGTAGTTCCCAAGGAAGCCGTCGGGGATGTGCATGGTGTAGTCGGTGAGCTGACGTTTGGCGGTTTCCAACAGTTTCCTCGTCTCAGCAACCTCCGAACTAGCCTTTCCCTCCTTCAACATACGCCTCTCGCTCTTCTCGTGCTTCTCAACCTCCACGGAGAGGGCCCTAACACGGCGGCGCATCCTCATCCTCCTCTCTTTCTCCAGCTTAATCTCCTTGAGGACGCGTTTCTGGTGGCGCGGCATGAGTTTCCTGATGTTCTTATCGCTAACCCTCTTCTCAAAAATCCGCTTGGCGGCCATCAGCTTACGGGCGCGACGGGAGGGCATGTGGTAGGTGCCGGCCGGGTCATCCACGCTGTCTTCATTCGGGTCGTGTTGACCGCCTTTATCGAGGTATTCCTGGATAATCGCCTTATGACACTCCTGTTTATGCTGCCTGCAGGGGCAGTGCTCATAATCCATATGAGTACAGTTAAACACCGGCATCCCAGTCATATAATCATGGGAAAGACACCTGCACTCCAGGAGACACCCCGGCCCTAACTCGTGCGAAAACAAATTCGACCACAAATCAGAAGAATGGTTGAAGAAATGCGGACTCCACTCCTCGATCGGGAGGATTTTCTCTCCCAGGGGGAGTTTCTGGCAGGAAAGCGGAGCGGTAACAGGGTCATCGATCCTCGATTGGGCGAATTTCGCGAAGGAAATAGGCTCGGGATCCGGCTGTTTGTGGAAGCTCCCATCAGCCGTCATCGAATAGGACATCGGACACATAGCAGCGGCCTCCGGATGACTGTAGGTGGTGTGATACCCAGTCATAAACGCAGGTCCATTAGGCGAAAGCGTAGCAGAAGTAGGCTGCAGGGCACGGTGCTCTCCCTCCTCCTCGTCGTCCATGGACGCCTCAAAGACGCCGTGGGACTCTCTTAACTGCCTAACCCTAGCCGCCGTAGCCGTCCTCTCCGCCTGAAGCGGAGCAGCGCAATAATTGGTTGAACCCATATCGAGCTGGTCCCTGGCCAGGGGGTTGGTCATAACCCCAAAAGCGAACTCCGCCGGGCCTAGGAATTCGTTCAATTCGCAAGCAGTAATCATACAGGGGTGGCCTTCGCCCTCAGTGAGTTCAACCAGGTCGGCCGAGAGTTGACGGACTTCCTCCAAATCCTCAGGGTGAACCTCAACTTCCCTAAGCACCCTATCCATGCACTGACTCTTCTTGGCAGCGACTTCTTGATGCTTAACAGCAGTATCAGCACACAGCTTCTCAATACTCTTAGGCGGGATTTTGAGTTCCGATGCACACTTAGAGACCTCACCTCCGTGGAGAACCTGATGAAGATCCTCGTCACTTGTGAGTCCACAGCTGGCCGTGAGCCTACGCTCGAGCTCTTCACCACCGAACTGAAGCTGCTCCTCCTTGGTCTGCAACTTCCTCCTCCTAGCGGGGGTTTGTCCCTGTTTGGCGTTCTTTTTGTTTCCCATCGCGAGAAGTCTCCTTCCCGCGGGGTGAATAGACAACAACCGATGCGCCCCCTGCTCCCTAGCCAGTTGACGCGGAGACTTAGACTCTAATCCCTCTTCGGCAACACTTAGGACACGGATAGAACGGGCCCTCGCCCTCCGCATGATCGGCATCTGAATATTGATAACAGCTTGAAACGGGGAAGGAATCTCACCTAGCTTCTCCCCATGAGTGTTACACGCCTGGAAGGGGGTGCGGATCGATCCTCCAGTCTGAGCATCCAATGCGTCCATCACGGCCTTGTCGGGGGCGGCGTCAAAAGCCTTGGCGGCCATATCCGGTTCCTGAACAGCCCCCATAATAATGGCTTTCTGGCGTTGGTTCATAGATCCAGCAACCGCTCCCATCAACTCCCTAGAATGCTGCCCAATCTCGTGCCTAACACCGCTAATCGGATCCGGATCACTCAAAATACGCTGCGTAACCGGCCCACAGGTCTGCTCGTCGAAGATCTTTTTGATCTCATGGCGGGTTTGGTTCCAGTCATGCCTGTCATTGCCGAGCGTGTGAGCCATCTCATCCAGCATTCCTTGATCAACACTCCCAAAAAATGCGTCGTTCTTAAAATAATCGACCCTCTCCTGATCAAGACTATCTCTCTCCGTCCTGTCGGGCATCGCCACATACCTGCTATCCGTCATCCACGGGTCAGCAGTCATAGCCCCTGCCGCCACAGTGGTAGAGGAGGCCTGGAGATCCCTCTTAACCTCTCCATCCTTAGTAGGTTTCTCACTCAAAGCACGCCTCTGACGCCTCCTCTGCCTCCTAACTTCAATATCCTCTTCGACCTCACGGAGCTGGCGACGTTCGTTATCAACCCTCTTCAACATACGCCTCTGCCTCTTCCCGAACCACTCCTGAAAACCGGATTCACCCAGAGCCCTCCTCTTCTTTTCACGAAGGTTCCTCTCCCTCCTGAGGGCACGCCTCTGACGGCTCCTCCTCCTGGGATCGTGGACCAAAGTCTCTAACAAGCGGCGGACGCCGCACTCCTCGGAGTTTTCGGCGAGCACCTCGGTATCCGACCTAGTTGCTTCCTCCCTGGAGAGGCAGCCATCCCCAGTCATCGCCGGAGCCGCCCTGCACTCCCTAAGACCCCTACGGGACGTCCTGTAATAAGTCTTAGAGCCGTCCGCGGATTGGAGACCCCTATCGCGGCCACGGACCCCGAAAGTGTTAGCCATACGACCACCAGCGTCTCCCCCCATGGGAGCGCGGCAGTGGTGCTCCTCGGCTCCGTCATCACGAGTGTCGCGAAGGTTGAAGGTCATCGGCGCGATACGGCCGTCCGTCCCTCTGGTTCCCATAAAGTCCGTAAACTCACGCTGGTCGACGCAACCGTCATCGCGGCCCCTAACGTTGGCCATAGCCTCATAGTTCTCCCTTTCCCTCTGACCCTCACTGCCCCCCATTTCCTCACGCTCAACCCTCCCATTATTATCCCTATCACGGGTGTCCCTCATTTTCTCAGCGCTCCTCCTATCGACCTCAACACCCACACGGGAACGGGTTCCCTCGAACTCCCTCCCCCTGTAGACGGCCGCAGTTCCTCTAGTGCGGTCCATCTGCCTGGCGTCCTTCCTGGAGTCAGCCGGGCGGGGCGGTTTGCGCCTAGTATCAGCCAAATTCTCGCTCGTCGGCATCGTCCTCCTGATAACCCTCTTCGCTTCCTCCCTGGGGAGGTACCCGCTGTTGGAGTGGTCCATATTCTGCATTCTGTTGCGTACCTGACGCCTACTCCTAGGTTCCCTCATCATAGGACGCGTAACAGCCGTCTCAGAATACCTCCTCCTAATCGAATCCACGTGGACGTGGGTCTCGATACGACGGTTGGTAGAGATAGCCCTAGTTAAGGCCTCTTCGGTGGACATAACGGGTTGGCGGCCGGAAGCTTGGAGGTGACGTTTGTGGAAGGTCTCAGACCTGAAGAATTCGTGGTCGCCCAAAGTCCTCCTCCTATTACGCTCCATACGGGACTTCTCCTCAACCGAGAGCTTCCTCATGCCCGGGTGTTCCCCCTCAAGATCGGTCTGAAGCTCCTCAGCGAAGTAAGCCATGCGGCGTTGACGGCGCATGTGGCCGCCCCAGACCATGGATTCGACATCAGGATGAGTCCCGTTCACGATATCTTCGATCATGATGCGCTCGGGACAGATCCCATTCAACCCCATCTCCGTCTCGTCGATGAAGGTGTCGTTGTTGCAATCGAGAGCCATGCTGTGCATGTGCCCATACGATTCAGGCATGTAATCAGCAGGAGGAGCGACGGTGGTGGCGCCTGAGGGGGATTTGGGCATATATTCCGGAGGGGGAGCAACAGTGGTGGCGCCTGGGGGAAATTAGAGAGAAATGGGGAAATGAGAGGGAAATGGAGAAATGAGAGGGTCCGAAGGGTGAGAGTAGGATTCTATCGTATGCCATTCACCATTCTCATCTTGTCTCATCTCTCTTACGGGTGCATCCTCTTTTCCATCCAGCGCTTACCTGCAGCCGGAGTCGGCGGCATATAGGTCGTAAAGTCCCCGGTGGCGGGATCGATGTTGGCCGGGTCCATATAGTGGAGACTTTCCGGGGGCAGCATCGCGGTGGTCATACCCCCAGTGGCCACAGAGTAGGCCATATACTGATCGTAGGAGCAGCTCCCGTCGGTATTGTTACAAATCGAGTGAATAGGCACAGGGGCGGTATTGCCCAGACGAGCGTGATCCGCCGTTCCGGAGACGACCTTAAGCTTGAGGACGCCGGATTGGCACTTCCCCGGACCAGCGGGGCAGGGAGATTCGGCGTAATGACCCATCTTCTCCATTAATTGACGGCGGCCTCCCGCGGGAGACTGCGCTTTCTCGGATAAACCGGAGGGCCAGTAAATCCAAATCGAGTACTCGACCGGGAGGTGCTTAGGCTTCTCCCAAACCGGGGCACTCCAGTACATGTCCATGTTTCCATTAGACATGTAGGAGGCGTCATCAGAACCCGGAGGGGCGGGAGAGTAGTCCATACCATCACCGTAATCAGGCCCGAGAGGCATACCGAGGGCGTCCACAGGGGGGGGAACGGTGCTGGCCATCATCGCGTCGTCATGAGAGAGTCCACGTTCCCTAGCGTCGGAGTAGCTCTTCTTCTGGTGACTCCTCCTAGCCGTCCTTTTCGCCTTCTGCTCCTTACTGAGGGCCCTACGAGAACGAGTTCTGAGGGCAGGCGGCGCAAAAGTCGCGTATCCTCCCATATCAGCGGGGATATTAACACCGGAGGATTCCCATTTCTTGCGGTCCTTCTTGCTCATAGGAGGGGGCGGCGGGATCGTTTTCTTGGTGAAGTCGACCACGGTCGGCATAGGAGGCATCCCGTCCGCGGGGGGATCGGCGTCGTAGTAGTAACAGGAGACGACCTCCTCACCCTCCCAGGAATCCCACTGGAGGGAAAATGATAAAATTAGGGGGGAAATGGGTGGAAATACGCTGAATAGGGAGAAATAATGGGGAGGAGATGAATTCGACACCGGAACTGATCAATAACAGACCGAGATAACCAACCGAACCGATAACCGTCGATCGTATTCGATTGTATTTTCATTGATTGAAGTCATATATCCTCGTAATAACATCGTTCTTACCCGGGTTTCATCCTCACAACGTGACCTACCTTCTCACAAGACTGAAACTTGCTAAAAGACGCGGGTCCCCACGACATCGGGATATTGGCTCCAATAATGTTTCCCATTTCGGTCGGAGGAAGAGTGAAGATGTAGTCGAAAACCTCCTTCCCGAATTTTTCGGTGGAGGCCGCGGCGACTGCTACACGGAGCCCATCGTTGGTCGTCACCTGCCCCTGCCCGATCTCTCCACACTCTTCGGTTCCATCTTCGTTTTCGCTACAGACCCCAGTGGCGGGCGGAGGAGGCGCCGCAGCCGGCATCCCATCTCCCGGGCCCATATCCCAGTTGTCCATGTAGCCAGAACCCATGTTCCCCCCTTGTAACCTCCTAAACTGAGCCTTAATACTAGCCAAAGCCCCCGTATCAGCTGAAGCCAACAACCTGTTCTGCGCAGAGGACGGGAGAATGCCGTAGTTGAGCTCCTGCTCCTCGAGCATACGCCTACTGCTGCTACTCTCCTTGGGGCGCATATCCTTACTAGCCTCGTTAGCAACAATAGCCATACAGAAGGAAAACAACGACAAACAGAAGATCAACACCAACGCCCCGGCAAGCATCCTCTTCATGAGACGACCGGAGTCATTCATGGCCTCCTGAGCTTTAGCCGCCGCTAAAAGCTCGCTCATAGAGACACTCCCACCGCCGTCTAAATCCCAAGTAGCCAAAACCTCCTGGACCTTGGGGGGGAACCTGGGGGAAGAGAGGGAGGAGGAATCGGAGAAAGAAAATGGGAGGTGGATGAGAGAGATTGGAATTGGAATTCAGGGGGGAACGGGGTTCGATCGTATCATTCATTGTCATCATATTCTGATTCCTCTTTAATCCTCCTGTCAGAGTCGGCTTACCTCGTGTAGTCGAGCTCCACCGCATCTGTTTTCCTGGCGTCCTTCTGTTTCGCCATATAGTCTTACCTCGTGTAATCCAGTTCCACGGCATCTGTTTTCCTGGCGTCCTTCTGTTTGGCCATATAGTAGACCTACCTGGTGTAATCCAGCTCGACGGCATCTGTTTTCCTGGCGTCCTTCTGCTTGGCCATATAATCGAGCATATCCTCGATTTCCTCCTGTTCGAGGCCGTCCCCGTCGGTATCCAGCTTCTGAAGAGCAGATTTGAGCCATTCCGGACAGTTAAGACTCGAAACGTCCACATTCGTCTCCTCAGAGTGCTGGGCGTGCTTGGCCCACGCTCCGGTTGGGGCATGACGGCCGCCTTGACCCCCTCTCGGGGAACCGACAGGGGACTTGCTTCCCGTCACCGCCCCGTCCACAGCCACCTTGGACTCGTACTTGTCACCCATCTTGTTGGATTAACTAGTACGGTGCTGTCAAGGTAAAATAAGTAAGTGACAGTCTTAAGACTAAAAGACTAGGTTGTGCGTAAAACTAACTTCCAAATAGACTTAGTTCGTGCAGACAGTCCTCCAACTTCTAGATCACCGACCGTAGAGTCAGCAATCAGGAACCCGAAAAACTGAACGGTCCGGTGCAACGCTGAGGGATGCTAGACCGATGTGGTGTTACTCCTTGTAAGTAACTGGCCGAGTGTGTTACCGTTATAACAGTAACAACGTGTGTTGTGCTAAACACTTGAGTTTTCCGACTGAAAACTCTTCTTCTAGAAACTTCTTCTGGATGACACGCGACCCTTATAGTTGGGTCAAGCGTACCAAATCAAGTCTTTCTTCTCTAACTAACAATAACTAACTTAGTAGAAGACACTGCTTTTCCAGCTCCTCCCGAGCGGTCTAGACTATGAGTCGTCTACTAACAACTTCCTCTCGAACCGTCTCTGTTCTCTTGGCCTTCCGGGCCTCACAACATGCGACGTATCCTTTATAGTAGGAAAACGCCGGTCTCTGTCGGGGGACAACCAGGGCGGGAATAGATGGGGAAAATGGAAGGGGAGAGGAGTGTTGGTATCGGTGGTGGTTGGTGGCTCGGTTGTCGTGGTTAGTATCCCGGCGTTATCCGGTATGGTTATGAGACCCCTTATGGCGGGGTATAGTATGGCGTATAGTATGGCTCGGGTCCGATATGAGGGACCCTACGGAAATTCTTTCTCTCGGCGGAGGAGCGCACGCTACGCAACGAATCTCAGATCTCTTCTCTCAAAAACGATATCATTCGAACGCCGCTGGATCATTCCTCGCGGTGAGAAAACCTCAGCTCTTAGCCCCTCAACGTCAGGGGTCAACGTCTTATGCCCTCGAGATCGGGGTCATTCTCTTAAACGATTCTTCCTGAAAAAACGCCGGTCAAACGTTCTCTTATTCGTTCAAAAAACAGAGTCACCTCTTGGGAGTTCTATTCTATCTGGACAGCAACGAACATCGGTCGTATTAACCGAGAAAACGAATAGTGACTTGGCCGATTTAGGCCGCATTTGGGTCGGATTTTACACTTCGCTACCACATATACATAAGGGTTTTTTCTGATCGTCTCGCGGGCGAAAACCGCTCAATTTCGGTGCAAAATTCGTTTCTCTCCATATGAATTTTCTCGAATGCTTGGTTGCGTTGATTGCTTACTAATACTAATACTGAGACAAAAACGGTTGATTTCTTCATCTAAAACGTCCCGTACTAATGATTTACCTATGAAAAATACTTCTTACTGCGCCTAATAAAGTGCTGACTGAAGTCTTAATTGCGGTCATGGTATACAGGGGAGCTGACTCTGAACAGTGCTACTGCCAGGCCTCCCTCAGGTAATTCCTTGTTGTAATTCGTGGAAAATCGCAGAAACTGAAGTGGGCCCGAGTACCGCCCTGTGAAACATCTAACGCACGAGTGTTAATCGACAAAAACTACTTCGATATTTCTTCTTAACGGTCAAAACATTACCAGCTAACTACAGGAAAATTCAATTCATTCAGGTCTTTATTCGAATCCGGATTTCGGATTCCGCACTCTAAATCTTATCCTGAATCTCATCTGATCATCGCTCATTTCTTCCTTACTGCCCCGGCCTCAGCACCGAGCTCCTCAACACGGGCTGCCACGGCATCCTTGTTGGTCCGGCAGTTCTGAGGGTTTTCATGTGTTCTAGACGGGCAATAGCATGCGCACTTCCTAGATAAGGCACTCCAACACTCCTCACCCCCCCATTAAGCCCAGTCCCACTCCTTCCCAGCAGAGGTCTCGGACCGGATTCGAGCTGAAAGGGCTCCGGAGGCACAGGTTGGCCATTTTCATCCAGGTTTTCTCTCATTGGGGGGACGACGCGCTGGGAGACGCTTCCCGAGCGACTCCCACAACTCCCTGGCATTTCCAATCCACTCGTCTCACCGTCGGCTCTTAACCGGAACCCCCCGGGACCTGCAGCAGTACCAGGCGTCCCCACCCCCATGATTTGAACGGCCACATTTTGCTGGATTTGGTCCGGATTATAGAGAGGAGTACGCCCCACCGAGATCCCCCTCCCCACCTGCGTCGGAGTTCTCGCCAACAATTCGCCCGCGAACTGGTTTACTTGGGAGAGAATAGCGTTGGGATCGGGATTGGACTTTTTGATGATGTTTTGATTATTTAGGAGCCCTGGGGTGACAGTTGCACCGCCGAGGCTCAACCTGCTCTTAGAACCCGGTTGAGACGCCGTAGGAGTCTGCGTCGAAGTTCTTGTCAACACGCTTCCCATCTGGCTACCCGAAAGATTCGTCGTAGTTGGTCCTACCGAGGAGACGCGGGGGGGAAACGCAACCGAGATTTGACTGGGCCGGCCCCGGGCCGCCGAGGTGGGCCGAGAGGAGCCGGCAGCGACCGGTGGCCCGACGGTAACAAAGGTCGGGGGCCGGGCGAGGAACGGTCCCTGCGGACGTCTGGGCTGTCTAACACCCTCCCGAGTTGCAGTTAAAGGTGAAAGTTGCATCGGGCTAGAAACCGTCATATAGGACCGGGTAACGGTCGTTTTCGTCACGGTTCCGTAGCCAGTAGTTGACTTGGATAGGGGGTCCTCGATGTGGATTTCCCCCGTCTTCGTCAATGCATGATTCTCGCCGATACTCAGAGATAAACTCGAGTTTCCCTTAACAATCCCTTCGTGAACCGAGCCGTCTGGGTTCAAAACCCCCTCTTGACCCGGGATCGGATCAATCCCCTGCGATTCACTTGGAACCCCGGAATCGTGGGGTACGCCCGCGGTCTGCTGTTGATTCGATTCTTCCTGATCCATCTCCCCCGCAGTGTCCCCACAAAGCACCTTTTCTGCCTCTGATTTCGGTTTTCTACTGCTATCGACCTCGGCTCCATCCCCTACAACCGAAGCATGAAGCACCGTATTCATCGTCTTGACTGGGCAATAAACCTGAGGAACCTTTCTCCTAGCTTCTAACATGGGGGATCTGGCCCGATTCCTCTCAACTAAACCACTTAAGAGAGGGGAGGGAGGACATTCACCCAATAAAGGTTCGTCCCCAAACGGGCTCGGTCTTGGGGGGGAAACAGGAGGAGCCCCCGGCGGCGTCCCCGAGTACCGATCTGGAAGCACATTTTGGACCAGACGAGGCATATCGCGGTCATCACCTTCTACCCGCTGCTGACTCCCCTCTTCACAGTCCTCAAATTCCGTTCCTACTTGAGATGTCTTACTGCCCCGCACATTGGCCGCAGAGCCTCCCCGCCCTTGTCCCTGTCCTTGTCCCTGCGCCCTGATTTTCAAACCCTGATCACCGTAAGCCTGGACCTGCCTATTATCTAGGATCGGACTTGCTAGCACAGGGGCTTCGATCTTTTTCGTGATTAATGGGCGGGCCTTCTCCCGAGCCTGGGTCTTCAACATCGGTAACACGGGGCTTAATTGGGGAGATAATGGAACAACCGGGACGATGGCCTTCTTTTGCTTTGGCTTGACTCCGGTTGCGCCGTCTTCCGCGCTATTACTCGCAGATTCGTCACTGTCGTCTTTTTTAAGAAACTCTTGTAATCTGCGGCCGATAGAGGCTATTCTCTGAGTAACCTCCTCGTCCACCGATTTCTCCTTCTGGCCGTCACAACCGTCTTTCGGCACTCCGTTCCCCGAGTTACTGTTTCCCCCACCCTGATTCCCTTGATTCCTTCCGCTCCCGATCCTGGCCCCTGGAACCCCGTTATTGAGCGACATAGAAGCCGTTACTTCTTTGCTGCCGCCCGAAGCTGGCGTAGGCATCCCCGGGGTTGGCAACCCCGACGCGAGACTGCTCGCCCCAGCACTATTCACAGGAGCAGCCGTCCCAGGAGCCACACACCCAGATTCCCGCTCCTGCCTCCTGTTGTACTCCTCAACATAGTCGCGTTCTAGACCGCCGTGAGCCTGTTTGCTCGGCCGGGTAGACGGATACTGCGAAGCATGTTGAGAATTTGCGTCCCATTGGCTTTCGATTTCGACGTTAGAAGAATAAATGGAGGAGGGCTTACTACTCCGGAAACTGCCCCGCTCCCGGGCCTGACCCTCAGCCTGCCCCTGTTCAGCGTCCAGATGGTTGAACGAGACGCGGGTGTTTGTGCCGCAATTGTAATTACTCTCGGTTTCGGCTTCCGGTTCTTCACCCAATCGGTTGGTATTACCGCTTTTATCAACTTCCACTGACTCCGACATCCCTCCGTCCAGCGTGGAGGAAAACGGGAGCGGATTCTTCTCCAAAGCAGTAGCAAGAGCATGAGGTGACGGTCCTACACCAGCTCCGTTTCCGTTTCCGGACGGCAGCCTCCTCATGCCACCCGCGGCGCCCGCCTGGCCCTTGGGAGCGTCCTCTGGGCTGCGTCCTAAAGCGGGTTTCTTAACAGCACCATCGTCTCCCTTCCCGCTAGAGTAAACACTCCCAGTATAGCTATTCCTAGCCAAAGGCGTTGTGGGTCCTCGTAAAACGGATCGGGCCTCTTCATCACAAGCTAGCTCCACTAATTTGTTGCCAATCCGATTGATCTGGGTCCAGAAAACCTCGTCCCCCCGGTCAAGCTCCGACAAAGCCTCACAAGTGTCCCGCAGATTCTTGGCATAAGCCAACGCAGCTTCCTGGAGCGCAAAGGCGTCTATGGGGGAGCGATCCCCGGCGACACTGCTGGCGTTTGTCATCGTGTGGGAGGGCAGTACAGAGTACAGGGTGGGTGCGATTACTGGGGTGAGATTACAGATCTGAGATTACTGAGTGCTTAGAGTGCTACCTACGGTCATGGGATAACGGGAAGGGAAGAGCCAAGTTCGGGATAGCAGCGATGTTTTTAAAAACGGACGCTTAACACGGGGCGATCGCTCGACTCTTGACTCAGACGTAGTAAGTTTCTCATCGATCGTCCTTCGTTCATATCCTCGAGAAAAACCAGCCGGAATTCCAGCGGTAATAACTAACCTCGGGACCGAAAACTGAAGAACGTCAACCAAAATCAACTAAGAACAACACCTTGCTCGCTATAAATCGGGTACACCTGACTGATCGGGTCACACCCTGCGCGTTTTTGTTGGTAAAACTAGAGCTTCTGACTCTCCTTCAGATAGACCGTTGGTAGAGCACGGCGAGGCTCCAGTGCGGTGGGTACACGACTAAAACATCGATGACAAAACTGGACATATGCGCCGGATTCTCCCCACCGCTAGAGTGGGGGGCCGGCAGTAATAGAGCTATTTGGTATTCATAACATGGAGAGCTCCGATCGCAGGGGCTGGAATTCCCTGTGAACGGAAAGAATAAACATTTCACATCGTTAAAACCTCTTTGGATCGATAAAACTCTTTCATGAGATTAGCTTAAAATCGTAAAGATATAGAGCGTTACATGGTAGTGCTGGTACTGCTATAGAGCGTTTCACGGTGTTGCTGGTAGTGCTGTATAGTGCACTAAATCGTTACATGGTGGTGCTGGTAGTGCTTAAGATGACTTCATGTTTCCAAAATAAGAACGGCATACCGCCCCTAAATACAGGCCTATTTCCGGCAATATCGTCTAGAGTGGCATACCACCCTAAAATAACAGGCCTATTTCTGGCCGTCAATATCGTCTAACTCTGACTTTAAATTACCTCGTTTTTGCGAAATAAGAGCGGCATACCACTCTCTAATACAGGCCTAATTCTGGCAATCGATATCGCTAACGTCTAAGTCTGAAGGCGAGGGAATCCTAATTCGGATCCCAAGCGAGGGAATCTTACTTCGAATCCCTCATTTGCACACTCTAATTGATTCCTCTATTTGTAAAATCCAATTGATTCTTCTATTTGTAAACCCCAATCCCCCCGATTTCCACCCCGAAGTTTCCCACAATGCGGGGTTTGATGGCATAAACAGAAAGTTCCGAAAATCCCGCTGAAGCATCAAACCCATTCACGGCATACGTTCGAGATCTCCTCCAGCCATTGACCTGCTTGGTCCA
>JACKZZ010000636.1_pt1 | contig 13155 bp, 10 predicted proteins | sample 8027871 | NCBI WGS metagenome assembly JACKZZ01 (sample SAMN15724774, study PRJNA655200) | protist metagenome | isolation source: fluorescence activated cell sorting (FACS) single amplified genomes of... | place: USA: West Boothbay Harbor, Gulf of Maine | collected 2000-07-19
GGCGCGCGAGTCTCAGCAGCGCGTGTACGGCTATTGCGAAGCGAGACGGGGCGAGTTCCCAGCCACAGACGCGCTTGAGTGCCGGATGCTCCACGAATGCCTGCACGGCAAGCTTGCCAAGACCGGCGCCGAGGTCGTATAGTGTAGTGCCGTCCGAATCGGTGTTGCTACTGCTGCTCCGCGAGCGGTCTACGTCCAAGTGTTCAGCGTCCAGCACGCGTCGTACGCCGTCCTGCAGAATCTCGCCGAAGAGCAGAGAAGCCCCTGCGCGATCGGCTGCGGCCCGGTCTCGTGACCGCAGCACGGCAGTACCCAGGAGCGAGTGGCCGCTCTCCTGACGTGTAGCTCTCAGCGCGGGCATGGTACCCACACGTGCGCTGTGGCGCGCGTGCGGGGCCAGCTCGAAAACGTCGGCCAGGAGCGATGCCGCTGCAGCGGCGTCCATGCCATTCGCAGCAGGCAGGGGCGGTCTGGGTGTTGGTGCTGAGGTTGAGGTTGATGTGCGTGACAGCGCTGGTGCTGGCGGCGCTTGCGGTGCTGGCGGTGTTTGAGGCGGCGATAGCAGTGGCGATGGCGGCGGTGGCGGCGGCGGTGTTTGCGGTGGCGACGGGGCCACCGTAACGGCTCCTCTTCTGTCCACTTCACCAACCGCCGGTGAAGTGGACAGAAGCGGAGCCGACTGCGCAATCGCAGACGCAGGTGCCGGCTCTGCAGGGATAGCAGCAGCAGCAGCAGCAGCAGCAGCAGCAGCAGCAGCAGCAGCAGCAGCAGCAGCGGAAGCAGAGGCTGTCGCATTGGCTGTGGCGGCATAGGCAGGCGTATCGTTTCCACTTCGCGACAGAGGTGCTACGGTCTGGTGTGGGGTGAAGTGGGGGCGGCGTTCAACCTGCTGGCCGCCGCCGCCGCCACCACCACCGCCTTCGTCGCCGCCGCTACCGCTGAGGCAGAAGAACTTTTTCATTCGAGCTCCACGCCAGGGAAGCATACTTATGCGCTAATCGGGGCAAGGCACTCACCTGGCAGTTGCAGTCGTAGCCGATGCGGAAATCGGAAACCTTCTCGCGGTGACACGTCTCTTTTCCCCCGGGCGTCCATCACGCCATTCGCTGGCACTCCCATCCGGGACCCCGACCCCTCCGGCGACCAGTCATTGGATCGCAATAACAAAGCATCAAAAGAACTAATAATGGAGGTACGTCATTTTCCGACTATATATATCGAATTAATACACGGTCACATGGTTTTTTGTGTCGTGTACTAAGTACATGTGCTGTTGTGCACGTGTTCCGTCCCAGTTCCCCGCCATCGCCGTCCGGAACATTCCGTGGCGTCCGGCCCTGCTTCTCACGCCACGATTTTCTCTCGTGCCGCTCGATGCAGTACGATACACTCCCGCCGTCTATTGACGGTCTAAGCGAGGCAGAGCAGCGTGCGTACATGGAGAGGCTCGACGCGCTGCTCGAACGCGAAGAAGCCGCGCAGCGCGAGCGCGCCGCAGCCGCGGCCCGAGAAGAGCAGGCCCGCCTGCAACTGCGGAAGCATGTATCGGCTGTATACAAGCCTCGGTATCCGGGCATTCTAGCGTCGTCGGATGCGTGGCAGCTGGTGCCGCGTGCGCGGACGGTGCTGAACGGAGCGGCAGAGCTGCAACGCCGCGCCGCCGAAGCAGAAGCGGAAGCGGAAGCAGAAGCAGAAGCGGAAGGCGGGGCCGATGCGGAGGCAGCAGCTGAAAAGCGAGCCCTGGCGCGTCGCCTGCGCGCGCAACGGTGCTCAGCTCTGCGCTCGCTGCTGCGTGAGGTGCAGCCGGGTGTGTTTGCTGCGCGTCTGTTGTCATCGCGGACCTGCCGGCGACTGCGACGCGAGGTTGCCCGTTTCCAGCGATGGCAGCGCTCACCGGGCGCTAGTGTGGGCGGCGGCGGGCGCGTGAACTCAATGCACCGGCACGGGTGTGTTGTGGATGATATGGGAATCAACGCGGCCGCGACGGTGCAACGACTGGTTTCGGAGCTGGTCCAGCCGCTAGCCGAGGCCGTGTTTCCCTGGGTGGCGGCGGCAGCGCCAGCGCCGGCCGCGAGCGAGGTGGGGCATGGAAAGAGAGAGAAAGAGGGAGAGGGAGAAGCAGAGGGAGAAGGACACGGGGAAACGGGTATGACCGGGCAGAAAGAAGACAGTCAACGGCACGTGTCGCTCGGAGGCGGTATGCTAGACTCTCACCACGCTTTCGTCGTGCAGTACGCTGCTGGCGGTGCCGGCGGTGGCGGCGGCGGAGAGTGGGTGGAATCCGATTCCGAAGATGATCTTCTTCAAGACGACAGCATCGACGGTGCAATGGACTGCGACAGCGACAGCGACAGCGACAGCGACAGCGACAGCGACAGCGACAGCGACGCAGATGGCGAGTATCGCACCAGCGACGCCAGTGACAACACCTCCCCTGCCTCTGCCTCTGCTTCTGCTTCTGCTTCTGATTCTGCGTCTGCGGAGGGCGACCGCGCGTTGAATTTCCACGTGGATGACGCTGACGTCACTCTGAACGTGTGTCTTGGCCGTCGTTTCCGCGGTTCGCGCCTCTTCTTCGGCGGGGTGCGGTGTCCCGGCCACATGGGGACCCCGGTGGCGGCGTCGGAGGCGCGGCGCCTGCGGCACCTGCCGGGCGTGGCGCTGCTGCACCTGGGGTCCCACCGCCACGCCGCCGAGCCCATCGCGCAGGGCAGCAGGCAGAACCTGATTGTCTGGTGCAGGTCTAGCCAGTACAGGCGCCGGCTCAACGCCGCGGCGGAGGAAGTGGCCGTCGCAGCAGTTATGCACCGCCGGTTTCAGCAGCAGCAGCAGCAGCAGCAACAGGAGCAGCAGCAGCAGCAGCAGCAGCAGCAGCAGCAACAGCACCGAGCGCCGCACCAGCAGCAACAACAAGGGCAGCAGCAGGAGCGTGAGCCGCCGGAGTTCCTCTGTCCGCACTGGTGTGGGTGGCCTGCCGCTGAACGCCGCCTGCGGGCGCGACAGGACACCCTGTACGACGCTTCCGCGCTGGAGAATATGGCCGATTGCGACGCCGATTGCGACGCCGACGCTGACGCTGAAGCAGACGCTACCGGTGGCGGTGGCGGTGGTGGTGGCTGCCACGGTGGCGATGGCGATGACGATGGCGATGATGGCGACGGCCGCATTTCCACCGCTCTATGGAGCGGTGGCTGCTGCGGTGGTTCCACGAGTAGCAGCAGCAGCAGCAGCAGCGGTGGTGGTGTTGGCAGCGGCAGCCATGGTGACGCGGATATGGCTGTGCCGGCGCTGGAGCAGACGCACGGCGCCGCCAGCGATTCGAATCCGAATCCGGATTCGCATGCCCCCCATGGCAGTGCGTCGGACTCTGGTGTAGGATCCCAGATTGCTACATCTGGCTCCGACTCTGGCTGCGAGGGCCAGGGCGGCGCATTCGATGCGGGCTATGATGCAGAGGCGGCGCTGCAAGCGTGCGGAACCCCGCTGGCAGCCGCACCGCCGCCCTGCGGCTTCTGTCCGCTGTAGTGGTACGCATGCGGCTCATAGATGGGAAGGAAAGAGAGAAAGAGAGAGAGAGAGAGAGAGGAGCGTCGGAGGAATACATCTATACCTGATCCTTCATCGGGAACGGGAACCCGAACCCGAACCCGAACCCGCTACTTTGGGCAAGCGGAGATCGGTGTCGAGATGTCATTTTTTGCGATATACGCCAGGATCATGCGGCGGAGGCGGCGCATGGTACTGTTTTTAGTTGCGTTTGCGGTGCTGTATATATGGTCGTCGTCAAATTTTAAGCTCCTGGTGGATCGCGTAGGCAGCATTACCGCGGCGCACGTGGCTCATACCGCTGCCGCGCCCACGCCGGCGGCCGGTGAGGCGCCGCTCGGCGTTGCGCCCGCGGCGGCGCCGCCCGGTATGGCAAATGATCGTCGCTTCGCCGATCTGAAATTGACCGTTGCTGCACCAGCGCTGACGGGGTCACCGCCCGGCGCGCTGGTCCCGGGCATGCGCGCGCCTCCAGGCAGTGACACTCCGCCGGCTCCGACGCCCGCCGCGGTGGCGGAGGCGGTTGCGGCTGCAGGCGCGAAGAAGCAGGAGTCAGAGACTCCTTTGGGAGCAAAGAATACTATCTCATCCACGCCGGTACCGACGCCTGCGCCTGCGGCCCTGCTGCCTGGAATAGCTTCGGAGCCTGCTGTCGATGCGTCTGCAGACACCGCTACGGAGGCTTCCGAGCAGGCTCGTGGTTCTTCTACTTCAACTCCTTCAACAAGCACTGTGCCGGCGGACCGCGGGCCCGTCCTCGATGATGACGGATGGGTCGCCGCGCGCAGGGGCGGTTTCTTCGCGGCGAATGTGGAGCCCCGCGCGGGGCAGTTCCCTCGGCTGCCGACCGCGGCGCGCTACACGCTGGCGCAGTGGTTGCGCGGGCTCTGGGGACTGCGCAACGACAACGAACACCTGCAGGTGATCAGCCCGGGATCCCGCCGCTGGAACGCCAGCATGTCGGCGCGGTACAGGCGAGGAGGCCACTTCCGCCGCGCCTACGCCGACATTCTGCTGGGCGAGAAGCCGGCGTGCAGGGCTCCTCGGTTTTCGATTATGGACCACGAAACCGGGATCATGACCTCCAAGTGCCGCTCGACGCTGTCGCGCAAACCGATTATCTATTCTTTCGGTATCAAGAACCTGCCTGTCTTCAGAGTCTACCCCTGGCGCTCGCTTCGCATGGGCAAGCCGGTCGACAACTCGGCGCTACAGCGGAAGCTGCGAGGGGGCGTTGACGCCGAGCTCCTGCCGCCCGAGAGCGAGCCACGGGCGGTGGCTGCGCAGCTGAAGTGGACGCAGGCGGCGCTCCCGCAGCTGCTGGCTGAAAACGACCGCCGCGCTACGGAAGCGGAGCGGGCCCAGCAGGCGGCAAACGCCACTAGCTCTGCTGCGGTGCCTGTCGCTGCAAGGCAAATGCATACGCAAACGGAAACGCAAACGCAAACGCAAACGCAACCGCCAGCACTAGCACTAGCAGCTGCGGCACCGGCACCGGCACCGGCGTCGTCATCGCCAACGTTAGAGCCTGTGGCGGCCCTGCCTACATCGACGCCCGTCGAGCAGCTACCGGTTGTGCCAACGGGTCTGCCCCCGCTGCCACCCCTACCACCGACGCCGTTTGTGCCGCTGGCACCGACTCCGTTTGTGCCGCTGGCGCCGACGCCCTTCGTCCTTACGCCGACGCCGTTCGTGCCGACGCCGTTCGTACCGACGCCGTTTGTGCCGCACATTGGCCTGCCGCCGCTGCCGCCGCCGCCGCTGCCGCTGCCTTTGGACACGCCTCTGCAGCCGCTGGCAGATGTACCTGCCCTGGCGCCGACTCCGTTTGTGCCGCTGGCGCCAACGCCGCTCCTCATGACGCCTACGCCGTTCGTGCCGACTCCGTTCGTGCCTACGCCGTTCGTGCCGACTCCGTTCGTGCCACTGGCGCCGACACCGCCACCACTACTGCACCCGCTGCAGCCGGTTGCAGGCGCAGGCGCAGGCGCAGGCGCAGGCGCAGGCGGCGGCACTTCGCACTTGCGGCGTTTGCTGGTGCGGCACCGCCGCCACAAGCCGCGCACCCGCCGCAAGAAGAATGTAGTCAAGGCCGCCGGCATCACGGGCGGCGGCGTTCAGACGGCGCTCGGTGAGAAGCCACACAAATATTCCTTCATGGCCTACAGCGAAGACGACCCGGCGCTGCCGCGGACCAGGAACGGCAGCGTGATATCGAACCACGAGCTGACGTACGCGCTGTGCGAAGACCCGGACAACCCCGATTTTTCCCATTTCAACATGCACCTGCGGTTCGTTGCCAACTACACCCTGGCCTCGACGCAGCTGGCGATCATCGAAGCCAACTACGGGCCCGAGGCGAAGAAGGCTGTTTCTCCGGCTTCTCCGGCTTCTCCGGCTTCTTCCGCGTCTTCCGCGTCTTCCGAGTCTTCCGCTTCTTGGGTTTCTCGCGCTTCTTCCTGGGCCTCTTCGTTGGCGAAAACCGCTACTGGAGCGGCGGGAGCCGAGAAAGAGAAAAAGAAAAAGAAAGAGGGCGAGGAGGGCAGGGCCTCTGCTGCAAGTGCCCAGCGGCAGCGGCCGACGCCCACGCGTCCGCCCAACATCCACATCGTTGTGCTGGACTCCTTCTCGCGCTTCTCGATGCTGGACAAAATGGTGCGAACAATGTCGTGGATGGAGAGAATGGGGCGCGATACCGGCGCCGGGTATGTCGATTACGACGACGATCAGGAAGACGCTCGAGACTTCGACCTCAACTCGGCACGCGCTGAGAAGGAGAACTGGAGCGATGAACCCGACGACGACGGCAAGCTGGTCGATGACAAGGCAGAGGACGAAGCGGACGCAGACAGCGATGAAGAGCCAGACGACGAAACAGAAGATGACGACGCCGAACCCACCAACAGCAAAAGCGCTGCGGCTAGTCGTCGTCGCCGTCCGCGGCGCAAGCGCGTGTTCAAGCGGTCGTCGGCGCAGGTGTTTCAGTTTCCGCACTTCAACTCGGTCGGGCCGGGCACGCTAGGTAATATGCCGCCGCTGCTGGCCGGATGCATCTTTGCGCAGCGGCAAACGTGCGCGCCGCACAAGAATCTGCTAAAGGTGGCTGCTGAAGAAGGATACGTCACCGCGTCGGCCGTGGTCATGGACATCTACGGCATGTACACCGGCGATGCTCTGGGTGCACACCACCAGTTCCACTTTCAGGGCGATACCGGCATCAATTACGGCGACACCGTCAATGGTGAACGGGGTTGCTACAAGCGCCGCAAGTGGTGCGTTTTCGACACCAACCACGGCAAGCCGCCTTCCTGGTGCTACGGAGGTAAGCTTCCGCACGAGTACATGATGCCCTACATGCAGGGGTTCTTCCGGGGGTACCGCGGCCAGCCGCAGATGTCGCTGCAGCACTACTTTATCGGGCACAACGAGCTGGACTCGGGCTACATTCTGTATGATAAGGCGCTTCGGAAGATGCTGGAAGAGGATATGGACCTGGAGAACAGCATCGTCATACTGATGGGCGACCACGGCAACTACCGCTCGCAGTACTTTATGAAGGCCTGGGACGGGTTCGTGTCGGCGCGCAACCCGGCTCTCTTTCTGATGGTGGGGAACAACTATGCCAGCGAGCCCTGGGTGCGAGCTCTGGTCGGCAACCAGCGTCGGCTGGTCACCCACATGGATCTGCACGTGACGCTGAAGCACATGCTCGACGCCTTCAAGACCCGCTACGCGCGCGAGCGGCTGCCGGTGTACCGCCGCGAGATCCAGCGCGGGCGGCCCAGTGCGGAGCTGGAGCGGTGGAACGAAACCTACTGGGGCGACCAGGGCCTGCGCGGTCTGTCGCTGCTGGAGGCGCTGCCGGACGAGCGTACGTGCGCCGACGCGCACATTCCCGATGACCAGTGCCAGTTCTCCAAACTGCGGTCGGTGACTCAGGCCAAGTTCCGCAAGGTCTTCGGAACGGGTGCCAAGCTGATGCGATACGTGGCCAACTTTATCAACGAGCGCAGCGAGTCCGGTCTCTGTCATTCCATTGAACCCGATCACCTTGTGGTGTATTCGCTGAAGAAGGCGGTGGGCCACTTCAAAGAAGCAAACACCGATCTGTTGAATACCAACATGCCGCGCACGGGGTATTACTTCGTAATCGGCACGCTGCACGATCCGCAGGCGACCGCGGCCATTCCCGAGGCAGCGCGCAAAGCGCCGCCGCCGAGGCCCGCTGATGCGCCTCCCGTGGACTGGGGCGACCTGTCTGTCAGCGGCAACGACTTCATCGAGGACGACGGGCACGGGGGCTACCCGAGCCTGGACATCGCCGCGTTCCCGCAGAACGTCAACATCGACGACCGGCTGCTGTGGCGCGGGCGTGTGGTATGCGCGCTGGACAAGGCCGGCCAGGACACACGATGTGCGGAGATAGCCCTGGATGAAGACATCGGAGAGCTGAAGCGGCAGTCGGCGTACAACAAGGAGACCTGCCGCTCAGAGTTGACGCAAGAAACGCAGGCCGCCAAAGCACGCGACCAAGCCAACCGCCGCAAGAAAGGCCCGAAGCGGATGGCGCCGCGCGCCGAGTTCTGTATCTGTCGCGACTCGAATGCCATGCCGCGCATCGCCAACTGGACGCTGCATTCCTGGCAGGCCGATCAGTGGAACGCCAAGAATGACGACGCTGCCGGTGCCGCCGAAGACGACGTCTCCGACGAGAACTGAGCACCCGCAAGGACTTTGAGTAGGATTACGCTATATAAACCTTATGAAACCTTATCTCCAGTGTATGCGAAATCGAGAAGAAGACGGAGAAAATAAGCACAGAGCGTGCGATCAGCAACGCGGTGGGATCTCTATACGGCGATTAGACGGAGAAAATAAGAACACACCGGTTCCTTGACATCTGGCCGTTGTCCTTCAAAAGCGGCTTCTCAGCGGCGGGCCGGCGAGCTGCGGTGATTTTCCCGCCAACCGAAACAGACTGTTACCACGCAGCCGGTAGCGATGTGCCGCGCTGTTCGATGTCTGTGTTTGGATATTGTGTACAATTAAGCGGGGATGGAGGGGAAATTAGCGCGCGGGTATCCCGAGGGCGCGTGCGCAGGCGCGCTGGCGGCCGCGCTGCCGCCGCCGCCGACCAACCGCGTGCTGGCCGCTGTGTTCGAGCGGCGCCTGACGTGGTCGCTTGCGCGCGTGCTCACGCTGCCGTGCGTCGGATTTTCCATGTCCGACTTGCTCGCCGGTGGCGACGGCGGCGCCGGGGACGCGGCGTTTCGCGCATTTTTGCACTCGACGGTTGTGGCGGTGCGTCCCGCCGCGCAGGCGGGCGCCGGCTTCTTCGGCAACCGCGGCCAGCGGCGCCGGCGTCGTCCCGCTGCAAAACCGGCGGATCCGGATGCGGCAGCGAAAGCGGTGGCGGTGGGGGCGGCGAAGGTGGCGACGGCGTGTGGTCGGCGTGCGCGGCGTGCGCCGAGTGTCGCTGTCACTGTCGGTGCTGCGTCTCTGGCAAACCGTCTGTCTCTGTCGTCTCCGTCTGGAGCTGAAGAGGAGCACCGGAATGGGAATGGGGAGGCGGCCGACAGAGGATGGAAGGCGGAGGCGGAGACGGAGGCTGAGGCGGCGGCGGCTGCAAAAAGGGTGAAGGTGAAGAAAAAGGTGAAGAAGGAGGACGGGGAAGTGGAGAAAGATGATGACAGAGAAGAGTATCGGCAGCAGCAGCAGCAGCAGCAGCAGCAGCAGCAGCAGCCTTTCGGCAGTAGCAGTAGCAGTAGCAGTGGCAGTGGCAGTGGCAGTGGCAGTGGCAGTGCTGGCGGTAATCTCGTGTACGACCACTCCGCGCACGCCGACGCTCGCTTAGGGCTCGTGGAGAACTGCGCCGCAAGGCCATTGCAGCAGCAATTTACACCGTCGTCGTCGTCGTCGTCGTCGTCGTCGGCGGCGGCGGCCTTATCGCCGTCGCTGCCGTGTGCTGCTTGCTTCGCAGAATGGGTCGGAGTGGCACCGCCGCGTGCGCCACCACGCCGCGCGCCGTGCCAAGCGGCAGCGGCAGCGGTAGCGGCGTGCGATGTGGTCGCCTCGCCGGCCGCCGCCAACGCTGTGCGCCACGTGACTCACCGCGTGATCGGCCGGCTCGTGCGTCGTGGCGACTCCGAAAAACACGTGCTGCGCACCGGCTTCAGCCGCATCGCCGAGCGACGCGGGGCCGCCATCCACGGGCAGGCGCACGTGCACTGCTACGAGACGAACCACGCCGTGGAACGTCTGCTGCGGTCGCCGCACTGGCGCCGTTTGCTCTGGCGTGTCGACGAACACGTTGTGCACTGGCTTCTGCTGCACACGCATGTGTTTGTCGCCGCCACAGCCGGGCACAGCGGCTGCGGGTCTCTGTCGCCGTCGGTGTCATCCTCGTCGTCGTCGTCATTCGCGCCGTCGCCGTCGCCGTCGCCGTCGCCGTCGCCGTCGCCGTCGCCGTCGCCGTCGTCGTCTTCGCCCTCCCCTGATTCTCCATCAACTCCCGGTCTCGCATCGCCATTCGGCGTATCGACCGCATCCGGATTCGTCTCGTCGACATCGACATCGACATCGACATCAATGGCATCGACATCGCTAACTCCCTGGGGTCCGTCTGCGCGCGCGTCGCTGCTGCAGCTGTCTGGTCGGCCTCTGAACGACCTGGTCAAGGCCGTCAAAGAGGAGCGGTGGCGCAGACAAACCGGACTGTCGCAGGAGGGAGCCACAGAGATACAGCAGCAGCAAGAGCAGCAGCAGCAGCAGCAGCAGCAGCTGAAACAGCAGCAGCAGCTGAAACAGCAGCTGAAACAGCAGCAGCAGCTGAAACAGCAGCTGAAACAGGAGAAGAAGAGAACAAACACAACAGACAGCACCACGCGCAGCAGCGCGCGACACAGAAAGGCGCTTACCTGCGCCGGCGAGGCCGCCCCCTCTGCGATTAAGAGCTCGGTCTCGGCGTCCGTCAGGACAGCGTCGCCCGAATAGCAGCAAGATGCGTCTTGTTGCTGCTGCGGTTGCTGCTGCTGCTGATGCTGCTGCTGCTGCTGCTGCTGCTGCAGCCGCTGCTGCTGCTGCTGCTGCTGCTGCGCTTGCTCTGGTGGTGGCGCTGACTGCGAGGCCGTTTCGCTGGCCGCCAGCGAAGGGGACGGCGATGAGTGCACACTGTCGCCTCCGTGTAGAGTGTCCATCATCGCCAGCGTAGACGCAGACGAAGCAGATACAGCGGAAGCGGCAGAACCATCGGAATCAGCAGAAGTTGCAGATACAGCAGATGCAGCCGATACAGTTGATGCCGCCGACGCAGCAGACGCCTGAGACAAATTATCTGCCGGCATTCCCACCGCTGTTGCCGCTGATGCTGTGGCTGCCTCCAGTTTCGTTTCCACCCCAATTTCCGCTTTGCCTTCCACGTCCCCCTTGGCCTTCGCCAAGGCCTGAGATGGCGAACTTGGGACCACAGGCAGCCGTCCATGCCTTACTAGCACGCGTTGCACCGCGGGTGACAACGGCGCGCACTCACGCAGCAGTGCATCGTAGCGGCAGCCGCGGTGTAGCCGCAGAAGACGCGCCAACCGCGGAATCAGCGGCTGCAGCGCGCGTGGAATGCGAAGCGGTGTGCGACGCGTCATCGGCGGCGGCGCTGTCGCCTGGCCCGTGCGGGCCGCGGCGTCAGCGGCGGTCTCGACACCGGTGAAACTGAAGGGTCGGCGATGCGCCGCGGCAGCTGCTCCGCCGTCGGGGCGTTTGTTGGGCGATCCCGGTCCCGCCATCTCCGACGATGACATGGCTCGACCCAGCGACGAAGAGCGGCGCGGAGAGCGCGACAGAGACACTAGCGCCGGTCCGCCTTTTACACCGACCGACGACGAGCGGCGCGGCGGCGACAGGCAGGTAGACGGTGATACTGGCGTTGATTGACTGACAGACGCAGAACGGCGTGGTGATAGTGACGACGACTGTGCCGATGACAACGACGACTGTGCCGATGACGATGATGAAGACGATGATGATGATGATGATGAAGACGATGACGATGATGATGATACGGGTGCGGACGGCGCGGTGGGCTTGCCAAGTGACACTGAACGGCGCGGCGGAGATACTCGTGACGACGACGACGACTCACGCGTAAAGCCTGTGTTAGGGGCAGGGTCGGTAGCGGTAGCAGCAGCTGCACCAGCAGCAGCTGCACCAGCAGCAGCTGCACCAGCAGCAGCTGCACCAGCAGCTTCGTGATCTGAAGGGGCATCTGGTCTCGGTATTCGGAGCCCAAATATGTGCGCCGCCAGACGCCGGGCTCCTGTGTGCGACGGCGACGGCCAGAAGAGAGGGAGGCAGGAAGAGAGGAAGAGAGGTAGAAAGATAATACGAGGTGAGGTAGAGCCAGTGAAACATTGCAAAAACGACAGAGCACGCGCAGCAGCGAAAGAAAATGGAGTTGGAATGTGCGTTCAGTTTGAGCAAAACTGTGCCACGGGAGGAGGCGACAGTAATGTAGTTGACCGAGCGGCGAACTCGTATTCTACGCCACGAGTATAAAACCGATCGCCATGGTCAGCGCGATGGAATTAAGTTGAGTGGCGCCCAGGACGTGCCGCGCTAACAGCGACAGCCCCAGGAGGGAAGAAAGAGAGAAAGGGAGAAAGAGAAGGGAGGAAGAGAAGGGGGGAGATACACGAACGAGAAGAAGAACGCGACGAGATAGCAGAAAGGAAGAAAAGAAGGGCATACGACGTACCTCTGGCTCCGTGTCGAGGCACACCCGGCACCTGCAGCAGCGCTCGCCCGCGCGGGTGTTGCAACGCAAACGCGTGCATTCGCCGCCGCGCCAGCGGCGGGAAGCGACTCAGCAAGCGAACATCAGGGTGTGAAGTCAGCGCCGCCGCCCCGGCTCGCAGCCGCTGCCGTGCGTCCGCCTCAGCCGCTGCCTCGTCCCGGTTGCGGATGCGCTCACGAAAGGCACCTCGCAACGCCGCCGCTGTGCGCTCCGGCGTGATGTTGATGCGCGTGTTGAAGTGGCGCGTGTCATCGTGGAAGCGAAGGAAAAACCGCGGTTCCAGCGACCGCAGCGCGTCGCGCAGCCCCATGGATGATACAATGCCAATGCCAGGGGCCCCACCTGGTTCCGGCTGGCTTCAGCGTCTTAGACGCTCAGAAGAGGCTCAAGTGACCGACCGGTCTGCCCGTCCTGCAAGCACTCGCGCAGGTTGCCGCTGCCCGCTGCCCGCCGGTCGGGCGCTGTGAGAAAGAGAAGCACACACGATAGGAACATGAGCAACATCACGGAGAGAAGACAACGCACAAAACGGGAACGAGAACTGTCAAGTTTAACCTCTCTGCAGAGAGGAAGAGAACCAAGAGTGCAGCAAAGCACCCGAGCCTAAAAGTGTCGATGTTTGTTAGTCGCTACTGCTGCTGTAGCCGCCAAGGCCGAGACCGGAAACGGGAACACCACCGCCACCATCGTCATCGTCCTCCTTCTCGTCATTCTTCTTGTCTTCCTTTTTCTTCTTCTTCTTCTTCTCTTTCTTCTTTTTTGCGCGCTTGGAGCGAACAAACACGCGCGGGACAGCAGCGGAGGCAGCAGATGTAGCAGTCGGG
>JACKZZ010004035.1_pt1 | contig 13153 bp, 9 predicted proteins | sample 8027871 | NCBI WGS metagenome assembly JACKZZ01 (sample SAMN15724774, study PRJNA655200) | protist metagenome | isolation source: fluorescence activated cell sorting (FACS) single amplified genomes of... | place: USA: West Boothbay Harbor, Gulf of Maine | collected 2000-07-19
CTGTTGGCGCCAGGAGCAGCAGGAGCAGTAGTAGTGGTAGTGGTAGTGATAGTACTGCCATCACTGCCGGTAGTGCTTGTGGTGATGGTGGTGGTAGTGGTTGCCTCCTCTTCCTCCTCCTCCGGGTAATCGAAGGGGAGCAGCGGCTTAGACAAATCGTACCTATATATATGTGAGTGTGAGTGTGAGTGTGAGTGTGAGTGTGAGCGAGAGCGAAAGTTGTAGACATCGTGTTTGTTTGTTGGACCGTAACCAAAATAATATGTGTATCCATTCGAGAGATACAGAAGACCTCTGAATATTGAGCTAGAGTGTTGTGATCTATTTATTTCAAGAGATGAGAGAAGGGATAAGAATTTGAATGAGATAAATTGCGTCCATTTTAAGGATTAACTTAAGTAAATTTATGAAAGTTATTTTTTGTTCGTTTTTTTGAGGATCAATTCCATTAATAGAATATCTCCAATTTTTTTACTTGTCATGAGCAATCGGAAGGCAATCAAGTATACTGATGGCACCTCGCCGCTTGAGTTACAGGACGTCTATTAGCGTTCAAACACGAAGGGCTGGAATTAAATTCTTTAACTTCGCAACTAAATTACCTTTCCCAATGGAAGGGTAGACCAGGATAAAACGCTTAGAGGTTGGGGTAGGAAGCAGAGCTGAGCATACCACACTGGCCAGCACCACTGTTGTACTGAGAACCACGGCCGAGGAGGATGTAACCAGCATCACCCCAGGTCTCTCCCCAGGAGTTCTTGACCTTGTAGAAATCAGTTCCGGACTGAGTTCCGTAACCAACGGCGAGAACACCGTGATCGAGCTGGGCACCGCAGTCACCGGTGAAGACACCAGAGGTGTAGAGCTGGAAGTCCTTCTGGTCGGCCTGGATGGCAATGGAAACGGGCTGCTGGGCAAGGGCAGACATCATAGCGTCATCGGAGTTCTTCTTGACGTCAGTGTGAGACTTGGGGGCGACGTTGGCGTTCTTGGTGCACTTAGACTCGTCACAGGTACCGGCCTTCTTGGTGGTACCAGAGGTATAAGGGTAGTCGGCCTCAGTGCAGACTCCTCCGTTCTTGGCAGCCCAGTCGAAGGCGTTGTCCATAAGACCACCATTGCAGCCCATGTCCTTTCCGCCATTCTTGCGGTTGTCGCAATCAACGAAGTTCTGCTCAGAGAAAGACTCAAGAGTACCGTACTTGATCTCGTAGGCACCCTCAAGGGCACCAGTGGTGGAGAAAGACCAGCAGGAACCGCACTGGCCCTGGTTCTTCACGGGGGTGACGGCACCCTGAGTGGTCCAGTCAACGGAGGCGGGGGTGTCCTTAAGGTTGGAAGGGGCGGAGTGGGTGAACTCGCCGTGGGCCTCACCGGTCATAAGACCGAGCTTGACGTAAGAGCGGTACTCCTCAACAGTAAGGTGAGAGAACTGGTTGTGGCCAAGTCTCCAGGACTTGCCCTTGGCGTTGTGGGCCTGGATGTAGTCCTCGTTATCGGCGAAGTTCTTGAGCATCTGCACGAAGTGCATGCCGTTCACGGGCTTGACCTGGTGGGTCTTGAGCCAGTTGAAGAACTTCTCCTCGTAGAAGGAGCGGTCGTGCACGTTGGCAGACACGGCGGCAGCCTATAAGTTAAAGAAAATCAAATTGAGGAAGATATAAGGAAAAAAGCAAGGAAACGGTTAGAATGGTCACTAAAAGAAAAAGAACAATGATGCAATGAGTTCTAATGGTCATTCTAAAGAGTATAATACCACAGACTACACTTGATTTCAACTCCTTGCATGTGAACGGACAAAAGAATAAAACAGAAGGCGTTGACTTTTTTCAACCCTTTTTAATTCATTCAGATTGCCATGAAAACACATACAGTTTCAACACAAGGGTAGTATTAGGTAGGTAAGAACAACTAACGCAACAAACATGCGAAAAAACATTGAGGGACACCGAGTTCAAGCAGCAGAAGCAAAGTCTTCGGCGAAACTACTTTGAAGGGTGCGTTCACATGGAAAAAGAAAATTAATCAAGACAAATTGTCGCTACAGGGGAAAGTACTTACAGCAAGAGCGACAAGAGTAAGACGAAGAGCCATTTTGATAAGTTTTAAAAGCGATAGAAGCGATTGAAGACCAGACCGAAGTCGACTCAGTCACTGGGAACTCCAAAACTCGAAACCCCACATTATTGAACGGACTGACGGTTCTCACCCCAATTTATCCCGAATTTCTGAAACAACATCGGTGATGAGGAATTGTTGATGATCGTCGTTTACTTCGAGTGAGTTATATTTATTTCAACTGTATTACTATTATTTATTCAATGTTAATATGTGCAATGTTATATATCCAATCACTTCCACCCACTTACTTTACCCCATTTAAATGATTAGAGCATGAAAGCAATGTCAGTAAGAGCCACGCCGTTACCGAAGTAGGTACCACCGTACTCTCCCTCACCTACAACAGAATAGAAGTGATATCCACTCCAGAAGTTATTTGCAACATAGGCTATCGTGTTAGAATCATCATATCTCACACTCCAAACACCATTAGGTAAATCCTTATCTATGCAATCAAGGAAATCACCTGATTTGACAATTCCTGGCTTCTTCAATAATGCTAATCCTTGCAATTGCTCAGGGTAGCGCATGTGCATGTAAGCACGGAGATCACCTGCAGTCTGGTAGCTTAGACCCTCGAAGAACTTGTTCTGAATGACCTTTTTCGTTGCATCTACTACTAATGCGCCCCTGGGCACGAGGCTGCAGTCATGGTCGATCTTTGCTACCACACGTGCCAAGCGGTGCACCTCGCGGAAGCGCTCCACGGGAGGGGCATCGGGATCCTCTGCTTCCTGCTCAATACCGTTATAGCCGTAAAAAGACGGGTCTCCAGTGAAGGCAACCTTGATGGCATCCGCCTGTGTGGTGTAGTCTGCAGTAAGTGCGGGCATGGCGCGCAGAACAAAGTCAGAGCCAGAGCTGGGGAGAGAAGAAGGAAGAGGAAGAGGACGGAGGGGGAAGGAGGGTTAGTGCACGTTCAGAGACTATCATATTTTCGTGCATGAGTGAAAACAAGCCAGTATTCACTGATAATGCCACTTCTGGCAAAACTGTTTGGCTTGTCAGTGGCAAACAATAAGGAACACACAGCGGCTCTGTGAGCCTCTTACATGCCCCATTATTGACAAACACCAGCTAATAAAAACAAGCAATGTGATGCGATACCAAGTCACCTCCCGCGGCACCAGCGCTTGCGGCAGTGGCAGTGGTGATCTACAAAAGGGCAAGACAGGACAGGGATACGACACAATGCGGGATACTTACCAGAAGTAGTACTTCTTCTCCGGGAACTCTGTGTTAGGGTTTATGTTGTACACCACCAGGTAATCCTGGGTGCTTCCCTCAATCTTGCCCCAAAAGCACATTTTGCCAGTGAGGTTCTCCTCGAGCTTGCGCTGCATCATAGAGACCTCCAGCCCGGCGTACTCCTCCGTGGACAAGCCCCTGCCTGCCATGGGCCCCACTCGGTGCAGATTCTTTAACTCCATGATTCAATGAGAACTACCAAAGCACGCACTGTGAGGCTTTCCTAATTCTTGGAAACGCCGTGTGGGCCCCTCTCGAACGGTCCCAGTCTGAGCGAAAACAAAACCGGAGGGAAATGCCCTTTTCGATCCCAATATTTTCCATATTTTTTTCATTATATTGTGTTCAGTTTACCTTCCATAGCACGCAGTGAATGCATGCAGTTACACTGAGTGTCTCGATGTTCAGATCAAAACACGATGGTTGCATTTGATACGCGTTTTCACTGACTCTGTTAGCTACTAAACCTCCTCTTCGCAATCAGTTTAGTCTCTAGCCGACCAAAAGCTCGAGATACACTAATTAAGAGTTTAACAGAGCTAGAACTAGCAACTAGCCAGCAAAGGAACATGAAGCTCTTCTCAGCAGCGCAGCTACTGCTACTGCTGCTGCTCCTGGCAGTTACAACCAGCCTAGCTACGGCTACACCTACTGCTGCACCTACAGCTTCCCCGACTGCTACACCTACTGCTGCACCTACAGCTACGCCCACTGCTACACCTACTGCTGCACCTACAGCTACGCCCACTGTCACACCTACTGCTGCACCTACAGCTACGCCCACTGCGGTGCCATCTTATGCACCCACGCCTGCGCCTACTGGGGAGCCTACAAGGGAGCCAACTGGACAGCCGTCTCGAATACCTACTGGGCAGCCAACCACAATGCCAACCCAGCCCACGGGAATGCCTACAACAGTGCCTACGAGAGTCCCATCAGGGCAGCCTACATGCCAACCTACAGGGCAGCCCACTCGTGCCCCTACGGGTACCATTCCCACTGGTGCACCTAGTTCCGTCCCTTCTCCATGGACAGACACCAGAACTGCACCAGTAGATTTTTTCAGCCAATATGGTGGGTCCGCCATTGGGGTATTTATTGGCTTCTGCTTCCTGTCTAGCCTAGTTTACATGTGCTTCAGCACTAGTGTGTGCGAGCTCAAATGCTGGTCCCCAGAATTGGCCACTCGTGTGCATTATGAAGAAAAATACCGTGCGGAGGCCGACAGGGCCACTTTTAGAGAGGTTTACAAAGATGGAAGCAAGGATGGTCACGGCGGTGGTGGTGACGGCGTACTCGCACAGGTGATCAGTAAAGTCACTGGAATGTGCAAAGCCGCAGCAGAGTTATCTCTTGTGCCCCGGGAGCGGGACGATGTCGACCACAGAACAGATATCTTCGAGCGACGCATATTAGTGAGTAAGGCCAAGCTGCGACTGAAACAAGGCGTCGCAATTCACAGTTATTTAGCTTCAGGTATAGGTACTTTAAACAGTACCATTCGTTCCGAGGAAGAGGAAGGCAAACAAGGGTTAGGAGCTTTTGGAAGTAGCATGAACAGTAATAGTTCAACCATAAACGAGACTGTGAAGCAAGCGAGTCCAGGTAAGGGAGCCGACGATGCTCTGCTGTTGTGAGCGAGTTGCCTGCTGCCTGTACTCGTGGGTAAATCTCTGTTGAAGAGTGAGCGAGGTGCAATAAGTGCGTTGCATAGAGATGTGTGGACGAATGGTTGTGAGTGTGAAAGTGTTTGTTTGTGGTGTTATTTATTGTTTCTTTGTACTTTGATGTAGATAATCAAGATGAGAGACAAGTTTCTTAACTACATTTTCTTCAAATAAAAATACATGACCAGTACAATATAGACATGCATGCGAAATATATGCATTACATGACAACACAACCTCCATCATTTTTCTTTTTGGCGTTTTCTGTCATTCCTTTCATCTCCTTAATTAAATCATCCTTCACGCCTTGCATACTCTTCATCAGCAGATCATGTTTGGACTCTTCGCCCTTGTCGCCTCCCTCGCCTTGGTCGCTATCACCGCCAAGTTCTGGGTAAATTCTTCCTCCCTGTGAAGGTGCAGCAGACATAAGACTGGACCCTTTGCTGCCAGCGCGCGAGATGACACCTCCTTGGCCTCTACTGCCGTTATGATTAAGTTGGAGAGGAGACATTCTATTGCCTGCCTTAACCCCCAGAGAAGAGGCAGGCGAGTCCAGAGCCTGTGCACTCGATGCACGAGAACGACCTAGTGTACTAGCATCTACGCTACCGATCACAGAGGGCTCATCCTCAGTTTCAGGACCCACATTGCTCAAGTGGGACCCATGGGCAGTGTTGCGGGTTCCATCCATAAGATCAACACTTAAGGGTGTGGGTATCAGTTCCATAGGGGCGATAGTGTCTATACTTGGAATCTTGGTATTATTCCATTGTATGCGTGCTCTAAGCAAGTTATCGTTACCATTACCCAAGGCAGCCTCTTCCATAATTTGGAAATTCCTTAACATCTCTTTAATTTCATCGAGACGAGGTTTGTACGAGCGGTCTAAGAGATTCAATGAGAAGGCATCGATCACATGGTGGAGACGCTCCAAGGTTGCATCTTGACGACGAATAGATTGCATTTTCCATTGGATTGCAGCTAGCGCTTTCTGCGTAGATTGCAATGTATTCACCCCTTCGCTATCCTGATTCACACTCACTTCAGATCTCAGCGCAAGCAAGCGTTCTTCAAGATCTCTATAGAGGTTGTTGTTTTTATTCACCTCCGCCTCTCGGTATTGCATGGTGCTTTCCATAAGGCCATCCACACGCGCATTGTTGAGCTTGATGCGCCCCTGCAGCGCTCGGATATGCTTTGTCACCATCAGTGTCACCGCATTGGAGTCCACACTCCCACCCCCGCCGATAGTAGTACCACCACCAGCACTCGTGGCAGAGAGGTCAATGGCTGCTATGGCCTCCTCGAGGTACTGCAGGTGCGACTCAGACTCCTGCTGTCTCTTCTTGACCCGCGAGGAAAGCACAGCACTCTCTTCTTTCACAGCCGCCTCCGCTATCAAGCGATGCCTTAGTAGCTTTATGAAAACGATGCGCGATTTGTCAACTTCGGCACCTCCTTCCGCCAGTTCCATCTCTACTGTGGCTAAGTTGTGATCAGTTCTATACATAAGTCTTGCAGCGCGAGTGTCCATGCTTGCAGAAGCGTCAGCATCAAGGCCGCGAGATCTGATCTCGTCATATCTTCTGTTGCGCTCATCACTCATCTCTTGTCTCAGACTATTTCTGGCATTTTCTAAAGAGCTGAAGTGCTTATGGTGCATATGTTTGTGTTCGTGGGAGGCGTCAAAAGAGTGCTGTTGGTTCTTCTCCTCTTCCTCGCCTCCGTTCACAGTTCCATCCTCCAAGACGCCTGCAGGCTGAAAATCTAAAGATTCAACAGAGTTCTCTGCAATGTCTGCGTGCATATCAGTGGGAATAACACCAGTCACCGTGGAGAGGTCATCAGCGACAACGCTGCCTATCATTTGCATATTCATATCAGGTTGCACGCCATTACCAACGAAGGCAGAGGTAGGCCTAGTTGCTCCGTTACTAGCATAGCCATTCGCTGCATTGCGTGCTGCCTCGTCTTGATATCGATTGCTGAATTTATTAGAAGCAGCAATACGCGCACTGACACGAGTGGAGTTCAGAGCATTTGCGCGTACGTCATGCAGTAGAGCTAGTTGCGTGCTCGCTTGATTGAAAGATTTGCGAAGAATGGAGAATTCTTCTCTGAGACCCATTGCTACCTGCAGCTCGTGCTCCAGTGAAGTCAAGTCTCGCATGAACTCCTTCTCACACGCCATCTCTACTCGAGGCACACTCAGAACACAGCGAATTCCCTTCAGATCATAGTATGCGTCGCGAGCGATGCGCTCTTCATGCGCATCTCCCATTTCTTGCATTGCTCTATCAAGTAGTGTCTCGAATGACAAATTTAAGGAACGTAGAGCAGCCTTAATATCTTCAGCATCGCAATCCAGATGAAACATCAAATCTCGCATAGCACGGAATTCTGGGATACTAACGTTCCCAAGCTCCAATAGAGTAAACAAACGTTGCTCCAGTTCAGCATGGAAAGCATCACCTTTCACCATGATGCTATTCACAGGTTTCGGCTCTTTCGCTCCATCCTGCAAACGAGCATCTAACGTGCCGTATTGACGCATAGATTCCCGTATATTTGTCATGGATTCCAGACCACTCCACGACAGGCACACTTCACGCAGTGCACGTGCTTCTGATTCTTCAGTCATGTTCTGGGCACTGATCCAATGACGTAGCGCGGCTAAGCTTTTTTCGTTTACAGACAGCGTGTTGACAAGCTTATTCGCTGCAAGCCCTAGAGTGTGTTCGATGATGCTAGTGATGCCAATGCCATGTACATTGCCATCCAGGGTAGATAATGCAACTTTGTAGCCGTCATTGTTCACTGTTTGATAGCTGTGAGGCGCTTGTTCCATATACTCATTAGCAACCACTTCCCACTTCATAGCCTTCTCCTCCACAGCCACGACAAGCTCCTCCAGCTGCTGAATTCTCAGACGCGGTGCTCTGGCAGTGGCTTGTTCCGCGATGAGTTTTTTTGACTCAATAACAGCTTTGTTCACAGTTTGTTCCAGACCAGAGGCTCTGGTAGATTCTTGTATGCGCAAATCAGCAATTTCTGCCTCTGCTCGCACAAGGAGAGTTTCCTTTTCGAACAATTCGTGGTTCAGATTGTCAATATTAGTGTTGAGCTGCGCGATGTGAGCATCCCTGTCCGCAATGTCTAGCACTCTGTCAGCTATTGTATTTCTCGCATTTTCTTCGTCTTTCTCAGCAGTAGCTTTGACACGTTCCACTGTTCCCATTAACAAAGTCAACTCTACTGTTTTCGAACTGATAACACTTCTTAATTCAGCAGTGACATTATTTAATGCAAGTTTCTGCGTTTTTTCAAAGTCTAACTGTTCCAACACTCTAGCATCATTGAAAGCTTGCATCTCTGCTTTCAAGGTACTGACATGCTCATCTTTTTCCTTCAATTCTTTGAGTAGTTGACGCGTCCTGCTTCTCTCTCCATTTAGGAGTTGTAAAGTAAAACCATCGTTTTGTGTCATTTCTAGTTTGTCTTGGTAGTGGTGCCAGTTGTGTAGGTATATGTCAGTCTCTACCCTATCCTGCTCGCGCAGCGCCTTCTGCGCTTCTAATTGTGCATTAAGATCGTCCTCACGACTCTTTGCTTCCGCTTCCATTTCTTGCATAATCTCAAACAAGCTCATCTTCTTCTCCCAATCAATGAGTGCTGCCTTATTCTTATTATCCTCAGCAATTAAATCTTCATATTTTATAGTTAGCTCTGAGTGTAACTTCGACATGTGAGCGAATGTCGTGTTGTGCTCGTTGACTGCGGTGTCATATTGACCTGTTATAGAGTCAATCTTGCTGTTTTTCAACACAATAGTGCTTTCTAGAGATTCTATCAAATTATTTGTTACTTCTAATGCATCTGCGTGAGCTTTGTTGTCTGCAATGATTCCTTCTTTCAACCTGCTCAGCTCCCCTGCTTGTTCAACGCACAAGGCAAGCTTGCCATCGAAGTCACTTTGTAGAGTAGAGAGCTGCCCTTCCAAGTTTGCAATAATATCCCTACATTCAGAATTCATTTGATTCTTTTCATCTATTGACGTCTCTAACTTGTGAATGTGATTGGAATTATCCACAATCGTCTGAGACTGCTGCAACAGCTTTTCGTTCATCTCTTTGCTTTTCAAATTTAACTCCGCCACTTTGCGCACTTCGTTGGCATATTTCATCTGTATACTCTCATCTTCTTCATCATTCTCCAGCATGGCATCCTCAATTTCTTTCAATTGTTTTTGCAAATACGAATTCATTGTCTCCTTGGTGAAGAGGGCCGCAGTGGCTTTTTCTAGCTTATCATTCACTTCATTGTTAGTTTTCTCCAACAGGGCAATGTGATTCTTTGTGGTGTCATCAGCATTCTCAGCAGCATACTTTCTGTCCGCCTCAACTTGCTCAGTGAGTGCGTTCAAGGCGGCGACGGCGGTCTCTTTCTCCGCTTTGAGAGTGGTGATTAACTTGGTGTGCGCGTCGTCTCCGCCTTCTAACTGCGCCTTTAACTCCGCAAAGCGCGCCGCCTCAACTGCCAGCTCCTGTTTCAGGCGCTCCTCCACGCCCTCCAACGCCTTGAGCTTCTTGCCTAGCCGCGCACGGTCTTGGCGCCAGCTCGCAAAGCCTTCAGCAGCGTCATCGTCATCCAGACCATCCTTGTCACCACTGCCTGCTCTCCGGAGCTTGTCTACTTCGGCTTGCAGTCTCTGCGCCATAGCCAGACTCTCTTCTGCCATGAGCTTGCGCTCAACGAGCAAATCTGTCATGACGCCCTTCTCTGTCAGCAGCGCTTGCTCCCTCACCTTGAGAGCCTCCACTGTCTCCTTGGTTTCCTTGAGGGAGGTTCGCAGGGTTTTGATGATTTTTTCGGCTGTCTTCGTGTCGCCGTCGTCCCACGACTGGACGTCTATTGGCCCCGTTCCGTCGGTACCAGTGCCTCCTGTCATGATAGCAAAGGCCTCATCATCAGGACTAGCAGTGGACCGCAGCATTTGCCGCACACTAGGGTGCCCTGTGGTATTGGGACGGCCATTGGGGCCAGCCATCTCTTCTTCTACATACTGTAAGAAGACGTCGTTATACGTAGCCTTGCTTCCACCAGGTCTGAAGCTCTGGGGAGAACCATTAGCATTGGTAGGAGCTGCCACTCTGCCATTATCACTCTGCGAACTGCTTGGTCGCTTGGGACTACTTGGACGCGACTTTGAGCGCTTAGGCGAGTTGGGCCGTGTCATATTTCAGTCAGTTCTAGATTTCAATGCAAATAAGCCCGAAACCACTCCTGGCAACTGCCATATATAGGAAGTGGCATTTTTTGGTGCAGCCGAAACCCTCCCTGCTTCCGTGGGACTGGCAGTCCGCCCGCATCCGGTCCGGTCGGTCCATGGTGAAAGTGGTGGTTGAATACAGATAGTGGAGGAGGTGAGGGCGAGAGTGTCACAAATCGTCCATTTAAATGAGGGCACAGAATGAAATAAATTGCCACGAGAACAAACAGAACACATAGATACACTTCTCTTCCTACTTCCTACAGTTCACCAAGCCTAGCCATCTCCTCCCTCTTTGCCCTATGCTTCAGCTCCTCCTGCTGCTGCTCCTGCCGCTGCTGGTGTTGCTGGGCCACTTCTTCCAACAGCTTGGCCCCTACGCCCGTCTTGGCAGCCTCAATACCGATCGCCTTCAACTGCGACACATCGCCCGTGGACATCCTCGAGCGAAAGAGATTGAGTGTCTCTAGCGGCTCCAGCCCTCTCGAGTCGGCTTTCGTCGCTTGGATGTGCCTGTCTGTGCCTATGATGTGGTCTGAGAGCAGGTATGTCCGGACACTAGGCAGGCCCGCGCCTGCGCCTTCGAGCACTAGGTGGAGTTTGCCCCACTCTACCAGGTGCACCACCACCGACGCACGCGACGCACTACTACTACTACGTCCACTATCACCACCAATACCACTGCCATCTACGCTGGCATTATCATTGGCATTGTCATTGGGCAAGAGGGTGCCACACTCGAAGGCGAGCCATTCTCCGAGCTGGAAACTACTGCGACTGCCACTGGTGATACTGAGGGTTTGCTCAGGGTTCAGTTTGACGCAGTCGACTCCCTTGAAGTGTCTCGGGGTGGTGAGCACATTGCCGTCGCGGTCCACACTGCGACATACTGTGCACATGCGGCCGCTGCTGTCGTTTACCAGAGATGCTCCTCCACCTGATACTCCGCCTGCGGTAGTGGCTGTGGTGCCAGCAGCGTCAGAGGATCCTGCTCCTGCTGCTGCCACCGCTAGCAGCACTCCGACCACCAGAAAGTAAAGAGAATAAACAGCTTTTTGCTGCATCATATATGATTTGGCAAGGTTCCATGAGGCAGGAAGCATAGAAATGTTCACGAATTGCGAGTATATCCCCTGTTCCTGTCCGCTTGCTCTTTGAAGGCAGGAAAGCAAGTATATATTAGAAGGCAGGAAAGTTGGCCTCTGGCCTCTATCGTCACATGTCATCACTTTCTTCAAATAGTTAAACAATAGTATACAAAATACGTTGAAAAATATACACATATATTACCACACTCTTCCGCTACTTTTGTTTACTTTGTTGGTGAGGAGTTCGGCGAATGCTTCTTCTTGCCCTTCTTTTCTTGTTCTTTGAGCCACTCGTCGTAGCCCGGATCTCCCTCCTCAAGAATGTGCTCTCCGTGTTTATCACGGCGGTAAATCTTATCCACTGCTGTGACCTCCGCGTCCAGTACGAGTGTGCACCTGTTGATGCCTTCCATGGTCTTGTTGTCGATTTTGAAGGGACAGAAGTCTTTCGTGTAAGTCTGATTTTCCATTTCCCTTTTACACAACCAGTCCTCAACACTGTCGCCATTTTTGCCATCATATTCATCGTTTTCTTTAATGACAAAGAATTGGAAGTTATCTCCTTGATATTGTGTATTTAATATCATTCGTATATCGTTATTGCGACAGATATATTCTCTCATCACAATGATTGGACAATTGAGGTCTAACTCGACCTTGCCGAGTAGCACCTCCCCACGTACGCCAAGGTCCATGAATAGATGAACAACTGTCTTTTCCGCTTCATTGTCTGCCCAGAAATCGTATGTTAATTCAATAGATTCATCTCCGGCCAGAGCTTGCGCTCTGTTGCTCCATGTCTTGATCAACTTTCGAATAGCACTGAATTGTTTCCCAATTTTCTTGGAAATACTTCTACGTAAAGCAAAATCAAAATTGAAATGAGTAATACTGCGTGTGCTTTTGAGCATAGCCCACTTGCGCCTATGTTGGTTTGCTGCATTCTCTCTGAACCATGCACCTGTATCCGACTCTTCATCGAATAAATGAGCAATTTTCATATTTAATGCAGCCACTTTGTGCATATTGATAGCACCGATCTGAATCAGTTTTTGAGAGAAATAGGAAGTAATAAGCTTTTTCCCCACCTCTTTAAAAGGTTTGATGTAGAAAATAGAAGGAATGACTTTACTGCAGGATACGAATTCCATGTCAGGGAGAACCCACGGTCGATCCATGCAGATATGATCATCACTACCGTGACCCTCCATGATTTCAAGATCCAACTTCTTGTGGCGAGTATCCTGATAGTCGATGTCCTCCTCATCAATGACCTCATCTACTAAAACTTCTTCTTCCTCTGCGTCACTGTCTTCCTCCTCGTCGTCATCCTCATCCTCATCCTCATTCTTTTCTTTTTTTTCTTTTTTGTCAACATCAGTAGCTTCATGTAAATCAAGACAGAATTCATCTCTGGGTATCACTTGAAAGGTAGCCCCTTCGATCATTATGATATCGTATTCCCCCAGCTCGTTCACCCACTCCCCATAATAAGGGTTAGTAATCTTGGGATCAGGTGGTGGCGGTTCGACGTATTCAGGAATGATCGCCTCGCCAGTTTCAGGATTGATCTCAAGTGAGTTGCCGAGAGCATCGTATGCCCTGCCCTCACCATCCAGCTCCATATCTCCATTGATGTCTCTCACAGGCAGACGCAGCTTTGCTTCTGCTATCTTGTCTTCTTCTGCTTGTTTCCGTGCAGCAAATAGCTTCTGTTGATGGGATCTGTTATCATCACGCCTATCCATTGTCTTGCT
>JACKZZ010004705.1_pt1 | contig 13148 bp, 9 predicted proteins | sample 8027871 | NCBI WGS metagenome assembly JACKZZ01 (sample SAMN15724774, study PRJNA655200) | protist metagenome | isolation source: fluorescence activated cell sorting (FACS) single amplified genomes of... | place: USA: West Boothbay Harbor, Gulf of Maine | collected 2000-07-19
GATTATCGATACAAGAATTAATGATCCGACAACCGACAGCATTGTCGTCAAGTAAGAGTCAATCAGCGAAGGCAGGTACTGGTCAATATACCTAACATGTCATCATGCACCAAAAACCGCGTCAACTCAACCCCAGTTTTTTAACTAGATTTGGCTCTTACATCATATTTTGACTGAAGAAGGTTGTGAAGACGCCACTGGAGGTCTTCGCGTGGAAGCGCATGGTGGCGCCCAGCGACACACGCAGAAGCTTCTGAAGTGCGCAGAAGAACATTGGGCACAAGAGGATACACCGAGAAGAACGCTAACCTTGTGAATGCTGCCTGCCGCTCTGCGAGTTCCAAAAGCGAAAAGAACGATCCGGCTTACAGCTGCAACCGCGGCGACGCCCCCGATTCCCGCGTACACTTTCATATAAAAGCCAACTGGTTCGTTATAGGCCAATCGGGACCACTGTTCCAGCCACCAATCGGCCCCCACCAGCGAGGACTGCGCAAGAAGATATGCCAGTGCAATGACTAGAAGGAACCCCCAACCTGCAAAAACAGGGCGTTGATGAGGATCACCTTTTGCACTCGGCAATGCAAGCCCAACCTCCTTGAGAAAAAGCATAGAACTTATAAATTCTGAAAGGAACTCCTCCACCGCTCGCTCGCTTGGGTTTTACTTGGGTCCCTTCTGGAGCAGAAGCCACCTCTTTATCTGCAGTTTCCATATGGATAACAACTTCAGTGGTTTCCAAATTAGTTTCTTCATCATCCTTCACCACATCGGTTCCTTTCTCCTCCTCATTCGCCTCGTTTTCAACCCCCACAGTCTCTACTTGCACACCTTGGGCGCCATTGGTTTCCAGCTCTCCCCCGCCAGAAGTTTTCTCGCAAGCCTCCTCATACTGTTTTTCACCTTCTTTTGCCTCTTCATCATCTTCTGCCATGGTCTGAGCAACCTGCTTCAGAATCCCCATAGTCTTAAGCTCTGTGTAAGTGCCCTCGTGCGTGATGGTGCCCGCATCTACCACCACCACCTACACGAAGTGAAAGCTCTCATCAATGTGTGAAGCTGTGATCCAGTGCATGAAATGAGCATATCCCATCGCTGCGTTGGCAATACCTTGTCGGCAGCCTGCAGGAACCTCAGTTGATGGGTCACAAGCACGACGGTCTTGCCCCGGAGCAGTTTCTGCACGCAGTTTTGGAAAATGTGTTTTCCAACATGTTGATCAACAGCAGAGAGCGGGTCATCCTGAAATAACAGTTTTTGCACGTGTGGTATGCATTTTATTCAGGCACAAGGAGGAAGCATGCACCAGCAAAAATATGTCCGCATCAGAGTAAACCGCACGGGCTATGCTGATCCGTTGCTTTTGCCCACCGCTAAGCTTTACGCCTCTCTCTCCGATCATCTTATGCAAAAACGCAAAACAGGAGATTGTTCCCAGGCAAAATAACTCAGCGAATTGGAGTGGAGTAGAACCGTTTTGTGGCCCATCGGCAGAATTGCAACGTCGGGCTCCAAGGCACAAGCCTGGATGACGCGGCCGTACTTGCTGGCGTCGAAAGGCAGACCAAAAGTGATGTTGTCCTGAAGTGTGCCTGTCCGAAAAGAAAGCGCAAGTGAGAAACGGAACAAAGAAATGCACGTGAGGGGAAAGATGAGGCTAAATCACTCACCATCCTGCATCCAAGCAGTTTGGGGCACATATGCGATTGATCCCTTCAATCCCCTCCTGCAGTGCTCACCTGTTGGATTGGTATCTAGCTTCAGATCTTGCATCACTCCAAGCAACGATAGGAGAAGAGAGGTTTTGCCGCTGCCGGTGGCTCCCACCACTTCAACCAATTGCCCAGCCTCCGCGCGAAAACTGATGCCTCGAAGCTCAAAGCCACTCTTCGCTTCTTCGGGCGAGTCGTTCCGAAACAAAAGACAACCAGTTTCATCGGCTTTACCTTGTTCTTGGTCTTGCTGCTGCGCAGCCTGCCTCTTTTTGCTCCTCTTCTCCTCTTTTTCCTTCCTCTTCAAGGCCTTCTTCTCGTACTTGGACAGGATAGGAGGGAGCTTCAGCGATACGCCATAGTGAAAGTTTCCATTCTCCACAAACAGCGTGCCCTTCGGAATAGAAGAGTCGTTCTCCATCGGCTGGTTTTCGGGAAGGAGCAAGAATTGAGACAGCCGGCGGAAGGCCACGACAGCGCTGGCCCAGTTGGAGATCAAAATGGGCAAAATGACCAGAGGGATGCGCACGAGATTGATGAGCGAAATGGTCCCAAACACAAGTGAGGCTTCGAGCTCGCCTCCTTGCGCGGCATATCTACATGGACACACAACCAACGGCATCATCAAATCAGAGCAAAATGTGGTGGGAAATATATGCACCTCTCAAATGCGACAATGGACATCAGAATGGGTGTCAGGAGAAACGAGACGAACAGCAGAGCGCGGCACACAGCAAGTTGAAAAATGTATCGCAGCTCTGTATTGCGGATGGTATTGATGTTCTCCCCCAGCGATTTCTCCCAGTTGTACATTTTCACTACCCCAATGCCAGCCAAAGTCTCCTGAATTGTCGTGACGCGCTTGTCTGCCGTGCTCTTGACCTTAGTCTCGAGAATTTTGATGCTGTCGTTGACCTTGATCATGGTGCCAACAGCACATACCAGCACCAACATAGAGCAGATTGCGGGAACAGCACCGATAAAGTAACCCATCATAACACCCACCAAAACGGCAGTCACTGGCGCAGACCAGAGGTTGTGAATCAAAGTTAGCAAGAAAAAGAGCGACTGGGTGTCGTGCACCAGGAGCGTGGTCACTCGGCCACTGAAGTCACGACGAGACTTGTTCTCCAAGCGCAACATCTACAGCCAAATAAGATGTGTGCGGCTCATGGATGTGACGGCGTAAATGGAAAAGGTAGACCTTTCGGTATATTGCTCCTGTCAGAGCCGCGCGAACAGTGCAAGACGCCCTGCAAAGCCGCTCCTGGCCAATATTTTCCATAAAACCTGAAGCAGAATTCCAACTTAGCTGGAACCAACACAACATACCAAAGGGAACTTATTCACCACTGACTAGGGAAGTTGCAAACAGGATGAAGCATAGGGCAACAGCGAGATGAAATCCATCAACCCCGAAGTCTTTCAGGGCAACATACGTAACGAGACGCTTTACAATAAGAGGGGAGACCAGCAGCGCAGCCCTCAAAACCAACTCACAAAAAGCTATCGAAACAGTAATTGGCTTCAATCAATCGGGCCCATAGAACCCGCGATAAAGAGGATTTACCAGAGTAGGCCAAGTGGTGTTTTATCATCCGAGCATAAACTTTCACAAGGCTTGGCGAGCGGGGATTTTCGAGCCTAGGGTGTGCCGCATTGTATCTGGCAACATGATCAAGCTCCTCTTTCCATCTTTTCTCAAACTCTTCAGAAACAACCGCAGAAGAGTAGCGAGAATCAAGGATAGGAAGGTCGCTCGCTTGAAGGAAAGGAGTCGTGAGGGCTTTTTCCACTACGGGATTCATGTAGAGAAAAAACGCCTGGGAGCAGCAGCTTCGCTTCGAGAAAGCGCCATCTTTAAAGAATGAAACCCAACGCAGACGTTCAAAGGAAGACAACATGATACGAACAAGGCCGCAAACCTTTATTTCGTCTCGATAGGCCCGTTTTCATAAGACCGACGAAATGGTCGCGTCTTGCGCCCGCGAGCTTTTTCCAAAGTTGCACCAATAATCTCCCAAAGTGTTAAAAAAAATGTGGCTCAAACTACTTATTAGAGATGCTTCTGATGACTGAGAAAATATTTGAGTCAACAGCAAGAGAGGCCAACAAGCGAAGAGCTAGCAAACACTATGCACCTCAAGCCCTACAGGCCCTACAGCCCTACTCATCAACGGTAGGCATATAAAGACCTTTCACGCGAAGGCACCAGGACTGCTTTTCAGCTTTTCATCCAACCTTATACGTTGGAGGTCCTAGTCTGTCTACACAGTACTAACAGGTGCTTGAGACCCCGCCCAATCTCGTCTTACAAACAAAAAGAATATCCTCTTACAACTGTTTACCTAACCTCGCTCAAAACATTATCTAAACGGTAGGAGAGAGGATTCAATATAGAAAGATTACTCCCCATGTTTAGAAACCCCTACTTATCATATTGAACTCACACTGATTCAAGATGCTTTTCGACCTCATGATACATTCCTGTTGTCAAACCTTTGGGTCCCCTCCTCTTCCATGTATGGTTGCGGGCGGTGTTATTTGTTGTTCATTTGGTTTTTTGTCGTTAGTCAAAAGAGCCACGAAGCAGCCCAGCATCGATCACCATGCGTAGTCAAATCGAGGACCTTTCCAATCTGCTGGTCCAGACGATCCTCTCCGCAACCGCCTGCCTTTGCGAGACGACCTTCATCGATGCCACTGCTCTCAAGAACGCAGTCTCAGATTGGTGCAATCAAGCCATGGAACCCGACTTCACGAGAAGCAACTTCACGTCGCATGGCAGCATCTCGACTTGGAATGTCTCTGCCGTGGCTTCGATGAATAATCTTTTTCTCAATCAAGCGGACTGCAACCCGGACTTGAGTGGATGGATTACATCAAGCGCTACAAATATGGAATCTATGTTCTACGGCGCCACGGCATTCAATCAAGCTGTTCCTTTTGACACGTCGCGCGTTACAAATATGGAGTCTATGTTCTACGGCGCCACATCTTTCAATCAAGCTGTTCCCTTCAACACTTCTAGCGTGACGAATATGAAGTCTATGTTTAGAGGCGCCGAGTCATTCAATCAAGCCGTTCCCTTTGACACTTCAAGCGTTACAAATATGGACTCTATGTTCTACGGCGCCACATCTTTCAATCAAGCTGTTCCCTTTGACACGTCGCGCGTTATAAATATGAAGTTTCTCTTCCGCAGTGCCACGTCATTCAATCAAGCTGTTCTTTTCAACACCTCTAGCGTGGCATACGACGGTTTAGCATTTATGTTCAACGGCGCCAAGTCATTCAATCAAGCTGTTCCCTTTGACACTTCGAGTGTGATTGGCATGAAGTATATGTTCCAAGACGCCACATCTTTCGATCAAACTGTTCCCTTTGACACGTCGCGCGTTACAGATATGGAATCTATGTTATACGGCGCCACGGCATTCAATCAAGCTGTTTCCTTTGACACGTCGCGCGTTGAAAATATGGAATCTATGTTTAAAGGCGCCAACTCTTTCGTACAGGTTGTGGTCCTTGGTTTTATTGATGTTTATCGGGATATTCACCCTCACATTTGTGTTCAAATTTCAAATCAGGACGTTTCCAAGCTCGACACAAGTCGTGTTACGAGATGCTCGAATTTTTGCTTGCAGTGCCTCTCGCCCCCCAACTGCACCCCTTATACGGTATGTATGGCGCAGCCTTCCATTTGTTTTTGTTTTGTATGTGACCCACATTGCTGACATCCCCTAAAATTTTCATTTCAGCAGCAGCCAACGCCCTCTTCTGCAACGCCCTCTTCTGCGCCCTCCTTTAGCACCGCGCCGAACTGCTCCCCCATCCTAGAGTCTTCGGCCTCTGCCGCCAGCTTGGTGAGCGTCTGCCTTCCCGTCCTTCCCAGCGTTTGGAAGGGCGAATCGCCTCTGAGCCCCGTGGTAAGTCATCAGCCACGAAGAAGAAGCCATGAAGCCCCACAGACTTGATTCAGCCTTGATTGAAGCGTTGTCTGCTTTCGCGTTTGCCCAGGTCAACATCACCTTGATTGACGCACGCGACCCGAGCGATCCATCTACCCCTCCTTTCACGGTCACCTTTGACATTCCTTTCAAGCCTGACATTGATGTCGGCGACTTGGACGTTGAAACGGTTACTGCTTCCCGAACAGATTTTGTTCAACCCTCCTTCATTGCGCTTTGTGCCGATGTGTGTGATTTTGTTTGTTTGAATTTGTGTGTGTGTTTGTGTGTGTGTGTGTGTGTGTGTGTGTGTGTGTGTTTGTGTTTGTGTATGTTTGTGTGTGCAAGTTCTCTGTTTGTCACCACAAAAATGGGTTGTCTTTCTGTCAAAATTCGTCGCGATATTCCCGTTTTTTCGCCGGCAATGTTCAGCAATACTCCTTAAATTGAAGAGGATTTGTGCATGGGGACATCGTGCTGGACTCGTGTGTGAGGCTAAGAGGGTTTTCACTCACTTGTTCTTGTTTCCCGATGTTATTAACTCTTGTCAGTTTGGTAGCAAAGCTTGTAGAAAGGAAGGAACTCGAGCAGGAGTAACGTAGTCTAAGCTTGCTCATAGTTTATCAACAAAAATCGATTATGCTACATGTGTCGTTTTGAGAAGGGTGTGAGATTTTGTATGATTTACGAGGATGCGATGCTAAAACATATTAACATGAATAATAACAATAATGACATTATCAACCGTTGAGGATTAGTTTGTACTTAAGCATTTGTGTTCTTGCTTTACGGATAATTCGTGCATAACATTACCAACCGATGAGGCTTAGTCTGTATTTAATTTGTGTTCGTGCTTTACGGGATGCTCAGCAAGATGCATACAATTGTTTCGGCCTCCCACGGCACTGACTGTGGGGTAATTTTGTGAAACCACAGAATTGCCTTTTTGTGCAATGGCATGGCATACAACATAGTAACAGTAATACATGTAATGACCGAGCTCCACCAGATGCTGGCCGGCGTGCGCATGCATGCAATGGCGTGTGTATATGTGTGCTGACCTGGCATGGTATGGTGTCCTACATGCACGTATAACATGACATGCTTGCTGGTCAGAGGAGGCCTCTGCTGCAAGCAGCGCAGCATTCATTACATGTAGTAGTCGAGCGAAAACGCACACGGCCGCGCATGGCGTACGTAGCGTGTACGCCATATAATATGTATGTATGTCAGTCATGTAATAAATGTCATGTCATCGTGCTGTGTCGATCGTAGGCTAGCTAGCTGGCCCGCCCGGCCCTTATTACGCCCCTACATACTGGCTGGCGTTGCGTTATGCACTGTAATGTAAAAAGGCCGGCCGGCGGCCGTTTCATTATTAATATGTACATTAACATGTACAGTAATACATTACATGTAATGAAAATAGAAAGGATTGGCCAAAAGGATTGACAGAGCAGCCATTATCCAGCCAGTCAACCGACCGAGAGGCGCAGTCAAGGCGGGCCCGCCAGACCGACTCGCTTCGGCTATAGGCCGCCGCCAAGGGCATTTGATATGAGCGACGTAGCACTTGTTTGTCCCATCATAGTTGCAAGTTGGAGCGGTGTTCGGCCATGCATGTTTACTAATTCCAGGTTGGCTCTGGATTTGACCAGCAGACGAATGACGTCAAGGTGTCCTTCCATTGCAGCCACATGCAAAGAGGTATATCCATCCTACAATGTTCAAGTTCAAAGTGGAAAAGTTGAAACAAATGCAGACTTACGCGAAGCAATTAAAGCATAAAACCCGAGTGTTGGTCGCATTGGGATCCCCGCTGTGCATGGTTAACAAGAGCTTGCAAACTTTCGCATTGCCCACCTCAGCAGCTCGAAGCAAAGCTGGAGAACCAGCACGATTGACTTGAGCAGGGTCTGCCTTACTCTCCAGCAGCAGTTGCACCAGACTACCCTGAAAATCGCATGCTGTTGCTACGAGCAATGGAGTATCACCTTTAGAATCGGTGAAGTTGACATCAGCACTTTGACGAATAAGGAAGCTGACACAATCTAGAGCGCAGGACGAGCAGGCGAGAATAAGAGGAGAAGCTCCGTGGGAGAAGGGGTCCGCGCAGTCAACGTGAATTCCTCGCTCCAAAAGCAGTTCTAAAAACTCTACTGGTCCGCCCCTTTCCGAGGCAGCATGAAAGGCAAGGCGTCTGCCTCCAGCAGCAACTCCCTTTTCAGGGCTTCCTACCTTTGGAAGAGACCCCGACTGATTTGAATCAGCATGCCTGGCATTAGTCGAATGCTGTTCCTCATCTTCTAGTAAATCATCCTTGCCAATTCGATCTTGCCTTTTACCGCGCACGACTTCCCATCCAGGATATAACGCTCTTCCAGTTCCCTTTAGTTTGACAAGTAGGTTTCGTCCAGCCCCGCCACTGTTAGAATTCTTCGCCAAAGGCCCGGCAGAAGTAGAGTCAAAGGAACAATCAGGATCTAAAATGGCTCCAGCTTCCATAAGTGGTTGGAGCAAGGACACATGGCCTTCTTTTGCTGCTAACATTAGCGGTAGTACTCCTTGGTCACCTTGATTGGGATCTGCTCCAAACCTGTCCACGCCCACAGAGATAAGTAATTAAAAAAAAAACAACGACAAAAAGAACACACACCACACACACAAACACACACACACACACACACACACACACACAACGTGAAGACTAAAAGAAAATATAAATGAAGGCTTACTCCAGGAGGATACTTGCTACACTAACGTGTCCTTCTTGACACGCAGCCATCAATGGTGTTATGGTTTTTCGAAAGCTAAGGCGATTCCCGGTATCTGGCATGACCTTTGCTTCCAAAAGCACTCGTGCACAGTCCAGATGACCACAAATGGAAGCCATAAAAAGCGCACTGAAACCCTGGTTGTCTTCTGTCCAAGCGTCGCCACCAGCCGCCAGAAGTAATCGAACGACATCAGCGTGGCCGTTGCGGACTGCAAGCAATAGGGCTGACCTGCCATCTACATCCCTTCTGTTGACATCAAAAAGAAATTCTTCTTGAGAATGGAGCCGCTCATCCGATTGCTCGTAAGATAAATTTGCTGGTGACGAAAGCAGGCCAGACCCGGAGATTTTTCCACTTGGTGCCTCGGCTGCGGCAGTATCGATGGATAATGTCTGAGAAAACTTTTTGTCGCCACCAATTTTCGGAGGGATCCTGAAATTCTTGCTCATACTTCGAGTCATGCCTGCTTCCTGCTCTTCCATTTCTTCCTCTTCTTCTGTGATGGTGCCTACCTTGCCGATGGATGAAATGGTGGAAGAAGCTGAAGGTGCACTGAGAGAAAGGGGCATGGATTTCGACATCGACTTGCTGGTGAGCACCGCCTGAGTCATTCCCTTCAGAATGCTTCCAAGTTTGGGTTCAGGAAGCTTATCATTCCGCATTTTTGGCCTTTGCGCGGCTACTTTTGAAGAAAACTCATTGTCATCAAACAACTGTTGTGAACGGGCAGCACCGAACTTAGGTGCAAGCGCATGTTTGAGGAGAGTGCGTACTACTTCAGTGTGGCCAAGTGAAGCCCCAACGTGGAGTGCAGTAAGCCCACACACGTCTCCCTGGTTCAAATCACCACCAGCAGCCAGCAACTCGGCTACGACTCCCCTGTCTCCTTGTCGTGCAGCATACATTAAGGGGAAGGCTCCACTTTTTGAAACTGCATCCGGCGAACCCTTCAGCATCAGGAGAGATTTCATTACGTTGGCATCGCACAACTGTGCAGCCACGTGAATCAGCGAGCAGGCATTTTTTTTCGAGCCAAATATGTTTGCCCCCAGCTTGCGCGAACCTTGACCCAAGAAGTGGCCAACTGCTTCAGACAGCACGGTTGCACGAAGCCTTCGCACACGGTCGCTCTCTAGCCAACAGGCAGTATCAACTGCATCTTGGCTTGCTATTTGGACACCAGTTTCAGGTTCAAGCTCCAGCGAAAAGTTTCCATTGACCACGCCTTGGTGCGCCTTGAGTTTTGCGCCAAGAACTGCCACTCGGTCCGAAACGCTGGGAGCTCGGGAGCGAGAGAATGGTAATTTAAGCCTTCCTTCACTTTGCATGATCGAATGCTTACCCAACACTGTCTGGATTGCATATGCCACCCGGCACAATTGCATTTGAGTGTCTCCGCTGGACAAGCATAGCACTGGATCCAGCAGAGCTTGCGCCTGAAGCAGCGTCTCCCGGTGAAATTGAACACTGACGTTCTCGACCTGACTTCCTAGACTGGACGCCCACGGCATGCCTCGCAGCAGTGCTTCGCAGATATCGCGACATTGTTTCAACCCTGACATCCACTTTTCTCTGTCCTTGACACGCTGCAGACTGAGCTGATCAGCGCGCGCTTGCGCCTTGACCCGGGCCTTGTCTTTTTCAGCCTCACGTTGTTGCTCAACTTTCTTCCGTTCTTCTTTTGTGAGTCTTGTGCGAGCTGCTGCGTCCGCTGCTTTGCTGATCGAATTATCTGACGTTGCATCATCCCTTGTCGTTGGAGCCACGATGGCGTCTTTTGCTTTTTCATCGATGTCTATTTCTTTTTCCGATGAGAGTTTCTGAAATTGAGTGCTTGTTGAGAGAGCTCGCTTGAGAACTCCCCAACCGTTTTTAGAACCCGGAGAGTTATTTGGCTTTTGCGTGAAGAGACTGGCCAGTAGTTGGGCACCAGAACTCGATTTTAGTAGGGCGGTTGCCGTCAGGCACTGAAGTTCGAGTGCTAGCTCCCACCGCGATTTAGCTAGCAAAGGCTGCAGAATATGGCCTTGAAGACATATGCCTGACGGGGAGTGGGGTTCTGATAGCAAATACTTAACCAGAAGAGCTGTATCTCCTCGTCCACCTGTGGTATTGGCAGCACGAGTGGATGAGGTTCGACGTGCGCTGGCTTGGAGCTTGGCGGTATATGAAGCGCGGGTTGCTGTGGTAGCAGCCGAATTCAGACTTGCTGAACCTAGCTGGCTGCGAGAAAAAGTGCGTGCATCAGCTGTTTGAGTCCTTGACGTCGAGTCTGCAGCAAATCCCCAAAGTTTATGAACCTCCATTGAATCTGCATCCGGTTCACCATCCAGACCCTCAGCTTCATCTTCCTCTTCAACTACCCGAATTCCCACGGCCTGTGAACAGTATTCGGCTATGCCCCATAGCCCTTGGCCCCCGCGCTGCTGAGTTTTAGCAATTGAATCAAGTACCCGCAGCCAATTTTGTCCCTGGACAGGTTCTTCGCTGGAAGTATCGTCAAAACCAATGTCAACATCCAACGAGAAGTCACTGTCGACGAGACCAAATTTTTGGCGAATTTCATGTTCAATCTGCTGCCAAACTTGAGATTCCCCGACCTCCATTTTTCCAAGAAACCCGATGACGCGAGAAAACCAGACGCGTCGTATGTGTCCCGTTGAAGAAGAAGACCCCAGAGAACCATTATCGCTTTTTTTGCCTCTGGAATTTTCAGAGTTCCCCCCTTTCTCTTCAGACGAGACGTCCATAGGTGCCTGATTTTGAAATCGCACAGTCTTTTGGTCACCTCTGAAAGACTCGATTCTCGGGCTTTTGCTAGTCTTATCGGTTCGGGAGCTCGGGGAACTGGGCAAGCGGCTGCTGCGAGGTGAACGGTGGCGGCGGCCCGAACGAGTGGAACGAAGTGAAGTGCGTGATGATTGCTTGTTGAGGAGAGGACTTCGAGGAGGGCCATCCTGAAGGCTCACAAAATTTGCGACAGGTTCAGAATTTTTACGAGAGAACCGAGACGAGCTTGAAGAGGAGCCTCCAGATGACGACGATTGTTCGTTTTTTTCCTCACTGAAACTAGAATCTGTGTTCATGGTCGGTTCAAATATTTCCCTTAACTTCTTTTTCAGCAATGTTTTCGCTGCTCTTTTGGCCGCCTCTGCCAACAAAGCAGCATGTACACCCTGTAGAGCAGCTCGCCGCTTTTCTCGCACTCGTGCGGCATCGGCAGTTTTGTCCACGCCATAAGTGTTTTCATTACTTATGGCGAGTCGTCTTTCGCTCTCGAGCTCTTTATAAAGTTTCTGGATACGACGTAGTACACGAAGCAATAAACGGAATGGCACGCGGCGTGCGTGGAAAGACCGCGACACTTGAAGGACTCCTGGTAGCGTGTTGAACACCCTATCTGCAATGATGGCTGCAGAAGCATCGACACCTTCATCTCCTTCTAAAGCAGGCGACCCTTCTAACTGAGTCTGTTCCCAGAAAATGCACAGCCGCCGCTCAACTGCTTTCAAAACGTCATCGCTGGTGGTTCTTTGATAACTTCGTTCTAACTCAACCAAATGAGAGTCTTCAACGACGGCCTCTTTGGCAGCTTGTACAACAAGCTTTGGCCAGCACACCAAAATTGCTTCTACAATATCATCCAGATTGAGCGAGTCTTGTAAAGTGTGAGCGACTAAATCGTCAACTAGCTTAGTTACAGCCGGCTCATTTTTCGTCTTGTTCTTCGCTCCTCCGCTGTTCATGGAGTGGTCCACTTCCACTCGGCTATCCAACTCGTCGTCGAAAGGCTGAGAGAAGAATCCATCGAGTAACTTGCCTCCACTGCACCCGCAGTTTGGCAACAAAAAGAGTTGACCATCGAATCCTACCCTGACCTCACAGGATTGGGCCCAAGTATTTGCTTCTTGCTCGACTCGAACGCCCCAGGAATCCAGTGTAGGAGGAAGAATTCTTTTTGCGATGTTGGTTGCGGCTGAGCAGATGCAGAATTCGGCGATGTTTTCGAAGGCTTCCGCCTCCAGTGTTACGCCCCCTTCTTTCTCTAGGATGTGGCCTTTCCGCAAAGACAATACACCTTTTGTAAATGGTGCTGTAATACCAACAGGCATGGCTAGAAACGCAAAGCCGCCCATCTCAAGCAATGCTAGAGAAGGCACGATGAGGGGGAGTTCTAGCTCGAAGACTGTCTGCGCCCACCTTGCATTCTTCCTCCACAGCGCCCGTGCCACAACACGCGCCCTCTTATCGTCGCGGACCAGTCCCCCGAATTTCCATCTTTTTTTGGTTGAGATATTGGCTGTGCCTGGCAGGCATGCGAAACATCCCTGCTTCATACAACTTCCAAGTCCAGCAGGATCGCAACACACTGAATCCTGGATCAGGTGAAAACAAATACCGTGACTTATTGCCTGACCTTGAGGGCACTCAAAAAAGTGTTTTTCTTCAGGGAGATCACAAGGGCCTCGAAGCAGATGCTTCAGCCGCTTGTGGAAGCTTAATTCATCTTCAAAGGCAGCAAGGGTATCCTCTTCTGATGACGAAGACGACGAGGAAGACGAGGAAGCAAAAGAAGATGGAAGCAGAGATGACAGGGAGCGGTTTAAGACAGACTGACGATATGGAGAAATGGATCGGCTGGATGTACGCCTCTGTCCGAGTGCCATGGCACGGCCAGATCCTTTATCAAAAAGCTCAACCAACGCTGC
>JACKZZ010010038.1_pt1 | contig 13144 bp, 5 predicted proteins | sample 8027871 | NCBI WGS metagenome assembly JACKZZ01 (sample SAMN15724774, study PRJNA655200) | protist metagenome | isolation source: fluorescence activated cell sorting (FACS) single amplified genomes of... | place: USA: West Boothbay Harbor, Gulf of Maine | collected 2000-07-19
CAGCATCTGCACCCAGCAATGGTGAAGTTGAAGCATTTTTTGCTGATTTCGATAGTGCACCAGATGCTGATTTAGATGCTGCTACGTCTAGTGCTAGTGCTGCAACTACTGCAAATGATTCATCTGCAACAGCTACCTCAACAGTAGATATAACAGCACCTGACCCATTTGCTGAACCTTCGTCAGCACAAGAGGCTGGAAAGAATGAAGCATAGCGAAGCATAGCGAAGCATAGCGAAGCATAGCGAAGCATAGCGAAGCATAGCGAAGCATAGCGAAGCATAGCGAAGCATAGCGAAGCATTGCGAAGCATTGCGAAGCATAGCATAGTCAAGTTGTTATCATAGGGGACATGAGGTATTGAGATTGATAGTAATGGCAATGGCAATAGTAATAGCAATAGATAGTAATAGTAATAGCAATAGATAGTAATAGTAAATAGCGATCAGGAACTAAAAAGAGAGTAAATAGTAAATAGTTTCTTGACGCATAGGCGAGGTTGGAATACAATGAAATGAAATAATAAAACGAAGATAAGATAAAAACAGAAAATGAGGTCAAGGTAAAATAACCCTAGGGTGAGGTTAGGTTGTTATAGTTAAAGTTATATTGGGAGGGGCGGGGATTAGGAGTATGAGTAGGAGTAGGATCAATTGTTTAAAGTTATTTTTAGTGATTTCAGTGTTTTTTATCATTTGCTGCCTTGCCTATTATAGGATAAGATAAGAAGTGAAGACTTGTAACAATAAAAAATATCGTCTATCCTGTCACTGCTACTATTAACTGCTCGGTACTACCTAGCAAGGTACGGGCAACTATCTACAATTCATGTTACATATCTTACATTTCATATTTGCATGGCTCGCTTCAGTCTACATCTATATCTACATTTACATTTACATTTACGTTTATATTAACACTTACAGTATATGTCTACATGTTGGCAATTTCAATATTTGCTTTTTCACGCTCAGCAGAAGTTAGTTGGCTGTACATTTTACGTGATGATTTTTCCCATTTTCTCGTGTCTTCTACACTTAGCGTTTTTGCTTTTACTTTTATGGATGATGATGATGATGATGATGATGATGATGATGATGATGCAGTTCCAGCTGATTTTGCAAGTAAGTCTTTATATGCTGCCACTTGTTCAGCTTCAGCTTCAGCTTTTTTTTGTTCATCATACGCTTTTGCTTTTTTATGAGGTGTAAGCTTCTTGGTATCAATTTTTTGTGGCTGTGGTTGTGATTGTGACTTTGATGGTGCTGGTTTTGTTTTGGTCAATACTGTTTGTGATTTTGAAGGTGCAGGTTTAGAAAATGGACCTGCTCTTTTGATACTGTTTTCAACAGCAATCTTACTTTTAACATTGGGTTTTCTTGTTGGTTCCATGAAAACTTTTACTTGGCTTGTTTTTGGTCTTTTTGAAGGTTGTAATGAAAAAGATGATTCTTTTTCTTGTTCTTTTAATTTTGATTCTTGTGTAGCTGCACGACTATTAGCTGTACTTGCTGCAGCACCTTTATGTATATTCTTTGCTTTTGTTAGTGTTTGAGAAGTAGCACTCATATTCATTTCAGTAGCTGAACGTTTCTTTGATACTACTTGAGTGCGCATTGGTGCAGTCTTCATTACAGGTTGTCTATTTGATGCCACTGACTTTGGCATTGGCTTTGACATTGACGTTGAAGCAGATGGTTCCTCTGGTTTCACTGGTGAGTCTAACTTGTTTTGTATTTCATGCAAAGGGTGATGAACTTGGAACCAGGCGTCATCATTCTTCTGATTGCTAACATTATCTATCAAGTTGATATTGAACAAATCAACGCTTGATTTGCAATCAAAATCGAAGTTAGAAATCATTTTATTCTTTCAACGTATAAATTTTTGCACTTTCTATTTGTCTTGCTAATTGGAAATGCAAAAATACTATTTGAAACACTATATTCAGCACCAACCGGTATTCTGATTTGGGACCCACCTCCCACACCAAGAGGTTTCGACCCATTTACTTTAAATAAAGTGAATTGAACCACCCCAAATATATAACAGTTTGCAAAATTTTGCATTTGCATTTGAGAAAATCGTGTAAAAAAATTGTGGTAATTCTTGAAGATATATCTTTAGTAAAGTACCAGCCAGCATGGGATTAGAAGATCAATTGGAGGGAGCAAAAAAGGTCAAGGAGGATAAGGTGCGTGCTGCAGCTGAAGCCAAAGGAGAGGATCCTGATGAAGCAGTCAAGGCTATGTATGCAGCTGAAACTGAAGAAGATAAAGATAATAAAGAAATAACTAAAAGAAGTTCCATTTTTGGATTTCTAGGTATGGGTGGTGGTTCCAAGACTGCTGATAAAGAAGACAAAGGAGATACTGATGTAACAACAGAAAAAAGTGGTGGTGGTATGTTTGGAAGTATTTTTGGTAGAGGAAAAAAAGAAACTGAAGTAGTAGCAGCAGCAGAATCAGGTGGAGATAAGCCTGCTGATAATAATAAAGAAGAAGGAAAATTGCCATTAGGTGTATCCTCTGGAGCTTTAGCATCAGCAGCTTCTTCTTCTGCATTTATGAAAACCACAAAATCATCAGATGACGCAGCTGCAGCATCGGAGGCACAAGCTGCCACAGGAGATGACGGTTCAACAACACCTGGAAAAAAAGTTTGGGGTGTTAAACGCATGCTTGGTTTAGGAAATAAACAAGCTAGTGGAAGTGGAGAAACAGAAGAAGAAGAAGAAGAAGAAGAAGAAGAAGAAGCAGGTTTACCATCTGAAACTCAAATTACAGAAAGGAAAAATACAACGATGATGCGTTTAGAATCTGATTCTGATTCTGATACTGATACTGATACTGGTACTGAAGAAAAGAACAAAGATGAAAACGTAGACGAAAAAGAAGTAGATTTAAGTAAAGTTCTTGGTGGTCTTGAAATTCTTCAAAAAGCAAATAATACAGACAATGATTTCAGGAAACCACCGATAACACAATCACACAGCATTGATATAGTTAAAGAAAGTTGGGAATCAAAAGATCCCGATTTCGTTGAAGCTGATCGTTTAGAAAGACAACGTGTATGGATTGAATGGTTTCAAACAAATGTTTCAGATATATCATCTGCACATGCATTAAAATATATTAATCTATTATGGGATGAGCACATCACAACATCATCTAGATTACAAAAACGTTTAAAAAAAAATCCGAATACATTAATAGATATTGGATTTCATGAAGAAGATGCTGAAGATATAGCAAATGCATTAAATGCAACTGAAATAGTAGCATCGCCATCTGCAACTACTACTGTAAGTGAAGTTGAAGTTGAAGTTGAAACAAAAGTTGATCCTCAACCAGAACCAGAACCATTACCAGAAGTTGAAGCGCTAACTGAAAATGAACTTATTGCAATAGCTGAAGTAATGCAAAAATATTTACCAGAAGATGCAGATAATTATGTAAGTATGGTAACAATAGATCCATTAACAAAATCAAATTTACAATGGGGCAATAAAATTGTGGGTTTACTGTTTAGTTTAATAAGCAGTGATTTACCATTTTGGGTTCATGGTAAAATTTTATCTGTATCTGAATTTAATCCTTTGACATGTCATCATGTCAGATTATTAGATGGTATGGAATTTGACATCAATTTATCTTCATTTACTGGATTAAAATTAGAGTTATGTGATGCAACAGTATCACATTTGATGGCAAAATCTAATACTGTTACTAATCCTGAACGTTTACCACGTAGTATGTATTATCCTGAATTAGGTAGTTTACCTGTTAATTCATCAAAAGGTTTAAGCATAGATGCATTACAAAATCGTTCGAATAAATTACAAGAATTAACAGATAGTTTAAGATATCAAATTAAATCAACTGAAGATAATATTAAAAAAAAATTAATTCAAATAAGAAAAGATGAAGAAAATGGCATATTTATCAAACAGAAACAATCACCATCATCATCAAAATTAAATTCACCTAATACAGCAGCAAGGGAACTTTTTGGATCAGCATCGCCAACTACAGAAACAGTATTATCATCACAAGTTCCTGTTCAACCTGCACCAACACCGGGAAGGTCGCGTAGATTATCAATCCCTATAGATCCTAATGCTCCGCCGATTCCAGCTGAACTGAGTCCTTATGAAAAACGGGTTGCTGCTCAAGCTGGAGGAACTCCATCACAAGTTCCTGTTCAACCTGCACCAACACCGGGAAGGTCGCGTAGATTATCAATCCCTATAGATCCTAATGCTCCCCCACCTCCAGCTGAACTGAGTCCTTATGAAAAAAAAGTCATGGGAGTTAATTCTTAGAAATGAATGATGAAAATGATAAGTAGTGAAGTGAAGAGAGAAGAAGTTAAGCAAAAAAAACAAAAAAAGAAACAAAAAAAGAATTATTATATTGTAAGTAATCTTAATTAATTATTAAATGGCATGGATATTCAAATAACTATTAAATTAAATTTGCATACCACCACGAAGACGAAGTACCAAGTGAAGAGTAGACTCCTTCTGAATATTGTAATCAGAGAGAGTACGACCATCTTCTAATTGCTTACCAGCAAAGATAAGACGTTGTTGATCTGGTGGAATACCTTCCTTGTCTTGAATCTTTTGTTTGACATTGTCAATAGAATCAGAAGGCTCAACCTCAAGAGTGATAGTCTTACCAGTAAGTGTTTTGACAAAGATTTGCATACCACCACGAAGACGAAGTACCAAGTGAAGAGTAGACTCCTTCTGAATATTGTAATCAGAGAGAGTACGACCATCTTCTAATTGCTTACCAGCAAAGATAAGACGTTGTTGATCTGGTGGAATACCTTCCTTGTCTTGAATCTTTTGTTTGACATTGTCAATAGAATCAGAAGGCTCAACCTCAAGAGTGATAGTCTTACCAGTAAGTGTTTTGACGAAAATTTGCATTTCTAGAAAAAGGAAAAAGTGAAGTTGAAGGAGTAAGGTTAGTTTACTGGCGATTTGAACCTTCATTTTAATTTGTAAGAAGCATTATAGGTATATAATAAGTTGATTGAAAAATTTTGAGTGAGTTTAGATGTATTCAGGATTGAAAGCCTCTAAAGGAAGTCATGGAAGAAGAAGTAAATTTGTGTGACAGAAGAACACCTTTCAAATTGATTTCTTTCTACTTGAGATTTATCACACAATAATTTGTTCTTGAAAAGATTGATTTGAAATGAAAAAACACTCACTTTGTTTATAGTTGTTCTTCCTTTATGAACTGAAATTTTGTGGGTTAAACATTTTTTATATCCCCTTTCGGTTGGCTCATATGATCGAAAAGTTCACCATAGACAGTTCTTCAAGCAAGAACGTTTTAGAATCTAGTACAAATAGGTTTCACTTGGTGCATTCAATATGTCGCAACGTATTGTTACCCGAAAGGGGGATGTGAAAGCACGCAAGGAGGCACAAAGTGCTTTGATGGGTGTCAATTCTGTACGGCAGACATTTAATCAGCGTAAACATAAAGCAGATATATTATATGATGCATGGGTGACTGAAAAGGCCAAAACTGGTCGTGCTCGTGATGCATTAGATGTTGCTGAATCGAATCTTGCTGATGCACAAGAAGTGATTGATCAAGATTATTTACCTGAAGGTGCTCAACCACCTGCTAGAATTCATAAACGTGATCAATTAGCTATGGTAGTAGCACAGTTACAAGCTGCATTAGAAGCACAAAAACGTAGTCAATCAAGAGCATTTGATGAAAATCATCATGCAGAATATTTAGTATTTGAATCTGCAAAAGATTTACATAAACGTCTCGATATATTAGAAGATGCTGATACTGTAACAAAAATTGGTAAAGAATTAGATGAAGTGCGTGCAAAAGCATTAAGTAATTTAGAATATGCACGTGCAAAATCATGGGAAAAAGAACAACAACAAGCAATAGATGCAAGAGTAGCACAAATTGAAGAATTAACCACATTAGCTAATAAACAAACATTGCAAACAAAAATATCACATAAAACTGCTGTAAATAATTTAATTAAAGCTGGTACAAAACGTGATAAATTAATTAATAATATATTAGATCATGAAAGTATACATCAGGATGATAGAACAGAAGCTGTATTAGAATTAAAAACTAATACAGATAATGCTAGATTAAAAGCTGCAAAACAAAGTGATATAAAAGTTGGTAAACAATTAAAAGCAGCAAAACAGTTAGAAAATGAAAAAGAAATTTTATTATCAAAAGGAATAAATCCCTATGTGGAATTTAGAAAACGTGAATTTGATTCAGAAGCAAAAGCATTAGAATTTAAATTAAAAAATGCAGTTATTCAAAATAAAGTTAATTTAGCAAATGAATTAATTGATGAAGAAATTGATGGTTTTAAAGAAGATGCTGCTGATGCGAAATCAAGATTTTATGAAAAACAACATAGAGATGCACAAGGAAGACATGTTAAAGAAGAAAAAACTACAGAATATATTAAAAATGTCATGTCTGGTGGTCATGAAGTGCTTGATCCTACTGGTAGAGCACCACGTGTTGATCCATCACAAGTTACTAATATACGTGATCGTTCATTTGGTTTAGGTAAAAGTAGCAGAATACCAGATGCATCAATGAAACGTATTACAGAAAGTGTTCGAAAAAATTTACAAGTTGATGAAGAAGATTTAGGTGAGTATCAACGTCTTGTTACTGGTTTATTAACAAAAGAAGAAAAAGAAGCTCTTGCTAGTAGTAGACCAATAACAGCAAGTGGTTTAACAGCTGAAGAAAAAAAAGCTATAGCAGTAGAAAATGAAAGAATTATGAAAAAAGCTGAAGAAATGAATGAATTGAAATCTTTAGGACCAGTTAGTGGTAAAATGCCTGGTACAAGTAATGCAGCAATGACAGTAAATTTAGAAGATGATGATGAAGAAAAAGATACTTTATTAAAAATTGCTGAAATCGATGCTGGTGGTGCTGTAGCTGGTGAAAGTTTAGCGACATTAAGTCCAAAATATAAATTAGGAAAATTAGGTACAACACAATTTGAAATTAATTCATTAGAAGCTGCCAAAGATGAACAAAGAAAACGTTTAGAACAAGGTACAATACAAATTGCTGGTGGCAAAGAATTCAAAGGACAAGGTTTTGTATCAAAACCATTGAAATTAGAATTTATTGATTTTGAAATAGGACAAGAATATACAAAAATATTTACATTGACAAATGCATCATACACCTTCAATAGTTTTAAAATATTAGATTTAGATGATAATATTATTGATTTTTTTGATATTACATTTGATAAACCAGGAAGAATGAGTGCTGGTGTAAGTTGTCCATTAACTATCAAATTCAAACCAGAAATTAATGAAGATATTATATCATATGTTAGTTTTCAAACACAAACAGGTCCTGTGAAAATACCATTAATATGTTTAATAAAACGTTGTGCACCTAGAATTATAACACCTATGATTGACTTTGATAAAATGGTAATTGGACAAATATCATATAAAAAAGTAGAATTGAATAACACTCAAGCTATTGGTACAGATATTAATGTTTTTTATGTTGATGAAAATAATCAACCAATGGATGTTGCGGAAACACGTCCAACTACTGCTACTGCTATTGCTGCTGCAAATTCAGGTGATGGTGGTGATGGTGATGGTTCAATTGAAGTTGGTACTACTACTGGTACTGCTACTGGTGTTGATGAAGAACAAGTAGATCATACAATACCAGCTGAATCACAAATTGATTTGAATGCAAGAGTAAGAAGAACAGTAACAAAAGTATTAAGAGCAAAACAAACAGAATATCCTTTACCTATAAGTTTAAAAAGCTTTACACATCATATTGATGGTTACAGTACAACAACAATGGAAGTTATTTGTGCACCTCTAAGTGTTGGTATTATTAAACAAAGATTTTGCGTTGAATATACCAATGTTAAAGATAGTGATAATAGTGTGGATGATTTAGGTACAATAGTAAAAAGAAAACAATATTTTGATGTTAATGTTACTGGTGAAGATGTTCCTATTTATTTAGCAGATGAAACATTAGATATGCGTTCATGTATGTATGGTCGAGTATATAGGCAGCGTTTACAATTAATGAATCGTTCAAGAACAGCATATAAAGTAAATATTATCATTAAATCACCTTATGATAAATATGTTGAATGTAATCCAGCTATGTGTTTTGTACAAGGTAAAGGTTCACAATTTATTAACGTAAAATATACACCAACAATTGAAATGTTAAATGATTTAGGTTATTATACTTTACCACAAATTGAACAAGGATTTCATTCATCAGCACTAGTTACTGTACCAATACAAATAGATGTAACTAATCAAAATTTACCGGTTTATTATAATATATCTTCATATATAACACCATCAACAGTCAAATTAAGTCATAGTAAAATGGATTTTGGTACAGTATATGTAAATCAATTTAGTACAAATATTTTAACTTTAACAAATACATCAATGTTACCACAAAAAATTGCATTTGTTAGATTAAAAAAAGAAATTAATGTACAACCTAATGATGGTTTCGCTGTATTATTACCAAATGAATCGCTAGATTTCCAAATATCATTTTGTCCCATATTGTCAGTGCCATATAATTTTGATATGATAATTATGACAAGCTGTAATGATACATATAAAGTGAAAATAATTGGTAATGGTGTTGAACCACCTTTACAAATGTCAAATAGTGTTATAACAATGAGAACAACGGGACCAGGTGAAAGAGTTGTTGAATCATGTACATTTACAAATACAACAAATGAACAACAATTTATGGAAATATGTGTACCAGATTCAAGATTTACCTGGTTGAAAATTTCACCGACTATACTTGATTTAATGCCAGGAAAATCACAAAGAGTTGAATGTGAATATTGTCCACCAAGGGATAGTAATACATTAGATCCACATGAATGGCATGAAAATTTAAAAAATGAATTAATGAAATCTAATTCAGTTGCTAATGCAGCTGGTGATGGTAATACTGAAGGGGAACCTCAAGTTGATGATGATTCTATTGTTGCCAATGCTAAATCACCATTTGATAGTTTTACTGAAGCTAATGGTTGGGTATGGGGTCGTGGTATGTTTGGTGAAATTCAATGGGTTAAAGCTGGTGCTGGTACTAAAACACATACTGTTGCTTCTGTTACTGAAAATATTCCACAAGATGGAGAAGCTAATACTGAAGAAAAAGGAGCTGATGCTGATGCTAATCCTGATACTGAATCAAAACCCAAATCACTTGATGTTGATGTTGATGTTGATGCTGCTGAAAATAAAAATAAAAACCAAGATTATATTCCAACAGACTTACCAGCAAATGAATGGGGTGTGGGAGGTAGATGGACTATGCCAATTTGCATACTTGACAATAAGAGTAATGGTTCAAGTGGTATTAATACTAGTATGAAATCATTATCACCTATGTTTATGTCAGTTAATACAATGGTAACATTGCCACAAATTGTATCTGATGCAACAGGTTTAAATTTTGGACAATTAAGTTTAGGTACTAGAGTTTTAAAATCATTCAAAATTATTAATAAAGGACACAATAAAGTAAATTTAAGTTGTAATGGTATTAATGCTGTTGGTTGTTTTACTATTATAAGACCACCAAAATCCATTGGCCCTGGAGAAGTGAAACAAATTATGATAGAATGTTTATTATCTAGACCCGGTATGAATGTTGATATGTTAGAGGTAACAAATGATATTAATGATGGTGGACACGCATTAAGAATTGAATTGCGTGCACATGGGTTGAAACCGTTAATATCATTAAATGGGGTGTTACCACCACCATCTAATTGGAATGATCGCTGTGGTATAGTTGATTTCAAAGATGTTGTTGTATCAGATATTGTAACACAATCATTTAGTGTCAAGAATAGTAGCTCATTTGCTGTTGATGTGAATATCTTAAGATCATCAGGTAAAGGCTTAAGTCCAGCACGTCAAGCTATGTTAATAGAAAGAACAACAAGAGGTTTACCAGTCATATCATATAGACCAGAACAATTTAAAGTTAATGCTGGTGACAGTATGGATATTGAAGTAACATTTTATAGTGATTCTGAACGCTTTAGACCTTATCGTGAAGATTTAGAAATTGTTGTAGGTGAAACAGATGAAGTATTAAAAGTAGGTGTTGTTGGTAGAAGTCGTTCAAGACAGGTCTTCATATGTCCATCAAATCCTACAGATGAACCATTTAATAAAGTTATGGCACCAGGAGGTCAAGGGGTATATCCAACTCAAGATATCTTATCAAAATGTTCTAATAAGGATGTTAGAGAAATGGATCAAACAACAAAGAAATTTTTAACACTTGGTGGTACTGCTGAACCACCGTTAAAGTTAGAATTTCCAAATCCATTTGCAGATGATGTTGATACTAATTCTTATATTGAAGTTGCACCTGGTGCTGCTGCTGGTAGTAAAAGTGGTAAAGGTGCACCACCACCAACATCAGCTGGTGCATCACGTGCGCAAAAACGTTCAATATTAGTAACATGTGCTGGAATTAAAGATGGTCGACCTGGAGGTGGTAATGGCACATATGAAATTAAAATGTCACCTGAAATGATTGAAACAGGATTTTTTTCATTGAGTTCTGATAAAGGTGCAGTTAATGCTGGTGCAGAGACTAATGTTGATATTACATGTACTTTACCTCAACCAAGAGGTATGGGGGGATTATCTGCTGGTAGTTGGAAGAATTATACTGCTTCTGTTGCATTGACTGGTGGATGGTTCAAAGAAGGTGATGTAGCAAGTATTGAAACTAAAATAATTTTACAAGTCTTTGTGGGATTATAAATCTAAATCTCTCTTAAAATTCAATACTTAAACGTCTCAACAAGCATCAAGCATCAAGCATCAAGCAAAAAAAGGGAAGTGAAATCATTTGTTTTGTAAATTTGTATGATCAATAAAAAAAATTTACTCCAAGCCTTAAAATTGTAAACTTGTTCTCATAACACGACTACTTTGATGATAACACGAAAAATAAACATAAACATATATTTTTATTTATACAACTTATAAATCATTCTATAAAATTACATGATTACATATAATCTACTCTTAACAAAGCACTTTGCCGATTATCTTCAACAAACCCGTTACCATCAATATCATTTTCATTATTATTTAGATTTGTATCCTTTGCTGTTTGCACTCTGTCAAGTTCATGCATAGCTGTTATATATCCACTAGCTTCACCAAGATCAACAGTTTTTTCAACTTTAATTTTTGTTAATGATTTTCTCTCAGCACGTGCAGCTGCTCTTGCTGCCTTTCTTATTGCTTTTTGTTCTTCTTCTGTCAATATCAATTCCTTTTCTGGGCTAATTTGTGGACTATTTAAGTTTTGATAATAGATACTAATGTCATTATCATGCATTTCTTCACCTATTTGTTCTTCAACATGTCCTCTCCAACCGTCATTTTCTAACGATAATTCAACTCTTCTTACCTCTCTTTGTACAGCATTTTCACCATTTAATGGACCATTTTTAATTTCTTTAATTAAATTCATGGCATCACATTCCATATGGATCAAACGCCAACCTTCAAAACACATGTACATGAAATTATATAAACATTTTAAACCAAATTGTACAACATATGGTTCTTCTGTACATTTTCTTAATGTTAATGTTATCCATGGCCCACATTTTGCTCCAACACTTTCTCTAGGATCCCTTTCATGTGCTAATTTACCCATAATTTGAAATATAACCATTGTTAATTCACTACTACGTTTTGTTGGCCTTAATACTTTAGTATTTGGAACATGTATTCCTTTTACATGTTGTTCTTCATATGCATCAAATTGTATATTGTCTAACATTGTACAAAAAGACTGACATTTTTCTTCTATAATATGTTCTGTCATACCAATATCAGCCCTTTTTTGTTGTTCTTCTACTGTTACATCATCCAAATCTTCAATTAACATGTCTTCTAAATCATCTAAACTAACAACAATTTTACCTTTTTTATAATCAATAGCATGATCATTTATAGATTTTATTAAAATTTTACTTTCATAACCATAAAAAAAATCAACTCTTAATAAATGATTTTTAAATAATGATAATAAAGCATAATTAATTGACAATGTAATATTATTACCGTATTGTTTTAAACAACCCCAACATTTGATACATTCATATAAATAATGCATTACTTTTCTTACACCTAAATCTACGCGTGTTGAACTTTTAGGACCATTAATATCATTATCATCACCACTTTGTGGTGCCATAATTATATCCATTCTTGGTATAGCATAATATATAAATAATTGTACTAAATCATCTTCATCATAAGTTACCATGTAACGATACAATTCTAACCAATTATTATTTTTATATGTTAAATATAAATCTTTGTATTTCTTTATTTTATGAAAATTATCATCAAACCATAAAATTAAAAACAAATAATCCATGTCAACATTTGGTAAATCTGGTTCACGTTCTGTCATTGGTGGTGTATCTACTTTTAAATCTAATTTTTTTTTAGGTACATTTGTAGCTTTACCAAATGCACTAGTTTTTTGAAATAATGGTCCTGATGAAAATGGTTCAGCATCTGGTCTAACATCTTTTGGTGGTTCTTTAATACTTAATGGATGCGCTAATAATGGTTTAAACCAACTTGTTTCATTTGTCACACGATCTAAAAAATAACAACATAAATGATTTTCGTCGTATATTTTATGATAACGTTGATTATGATATTGTCTCATTCTTCTTCTTTGTATAAAACCTCTTGCAACTGCTGTTAATAATGTACCAGCAAGTTCATGTGTAATATCTTTAGAATATTTTCCTTTAACCCATTTTCTTTTTCTATGTGTTGACGCATACCAGTGGTCATATAATGTATGCATAACAACAGGTGCTTTAGAATTATCACGTAATTTCAAATGTGAATCAACTAATGTCCATGTACTTCTATTTCTATCAGAAATTTCAACATCATTAATACATTCACCTGTATATGGACAATATAAATAATATGAACCAGTAGTTAAATCTTTTCTTTGTTCAAATGTATTTATTTCAATTTTTTCTATTAAAAATCTTT
>JACKZZ010004830.1_pt1 | contig 13143 bp, 10 predicted proteins | sample 8027871 | NCBI WGS metagenome assembly JACKZZ01 (sample SAMN15724774, study PRJNA655200) | protist metagenome | isolation source: fluorescence activated cell sorting (FACS) single amplified genomes of... | place: USA: West Boothbay Harbor, Gulf of Maine | collected 2000-07-19
GAATGGTCAACCGCTACGATCGGAAGGAAAGCGTTTAGAAGATGGTGCAGCACGTGATCCTACAGTAGTTAATCGTGGTTTTGGTCAACTACCAACTCGTCTAACTGCACCAATACCCTATGGTGTTAAAGCTATGAAAAATGGTCCACCACAGTCATTATACGATGCAAAACAAAGAGCCATAGTTATCAATGAAGGGCCATTAAAGCAATCTTTTTCAAGTAATGGAAGTGGTAAACCTGCTACAAAACAAGAATTAATAGAAAGAGGTAGAAAAAAGGAACAAATGGATGCATTACAACGGACTAGAAGTACGTCACCCGAACGAAGTCCATCTCCTATTGCAAAAGGTTCTAAAAATGTAACTGCTGGTTTAGGTGAGCGTCCTCAAACTGCAAAGCAGTTCAGACGTTCCTATTATTAATATAATGTAATTTATATATATTGTTAATTTAATTATAAATATTAGAAAATTATAAGAGAAATAATACCACACTAATCACTACACATGCAAATTAATCAAATCGTCATTGTTGTCGACAATGACCACAGTCACATAATGAAAATAGACACATAAATTTGCTGAAATATCATCTTCATTTTGCTTCATTTATAGTCTGTGTCACCAATTCTAAGCTATTTGTGCATAATTGATCTTTCAATGCCCACAAATCATGCAACCACCCACATTCCACTATCAGTGCAAGAAATAACTCATCACAGTCACCTTGCACAAGGCTATCTAAATTAATACTGTTATCTATATTAGGTTGTTCTATATAGTTGTCATGTGGCACACCATTATCATCAATATTGTTATAATTATGCAAAGATGGGGTATATATAATATCTTTATTAAATACAACCCGTCTTGTTGATGGTAACACTTTCCCTGGTAAATTTGCCGCTGGATAAACAGTAAGTGATGTACCGGCTATTATGAGGAGATCACATTGCATATTTGACGTGGTATCATTCCAAGTATGAAGGGTCGTCTTACTTCTAAATACGGTAATGGGTTCACACGAAAAAGATCCCAAGTAACAACAGTTACTGGATCTGCTTGCATTTGTCTACGTTGGGATGCTGTTGCAGTTAATAATTCAGGCCTCAGAGTATCATACATGCCACCTGGACTTCTGAAATCAGGGATCCCACTTGAAACAGATACTCCTGCACCAGTAAGAAGTGCAACACTCTTATATTGATCTGACTTGAGACCACGAGCCAGCTCTCGTATCACTGACAAAGAAGCCATTGCATGGGTACTCTTATAACAACTTTTTATCCGATTTTAAGTTATTGTCCGAGTTGGCTCAGTTTTGAACGAAACACACATTAAAACTTTAATTTTAGAATATAATAGGATATTTCAATAGAATTTAAGTATATTCACATAAGATTAAGTAGAATTGTTGAGAAAATTTATAGTTGATATTATGCACCTTCCATGCCTGTGGATCTTGGGTCTTGTTTTGATTTATACTTCGAGCGCAGCTACTACAGCTGGTTCATCATCCATTGGTACTGGAGGAAGTGCTCACATGAGCTCTTCAACTCTGAGTTTAAGCGAAGAGTTTGAAGTAGCAGCAAGATTAGATGATAAGGAGAATCCAAGCGACAAAGTCAGCACACATGGCTACCAGGAGATGTATGGTACATTTTTACTACCTTTACTTCATCATCGTAATCGTCGTATACGTGCAACACGTCAAGATAATAAACCCTTTAAAATGCTAGAAATAGGTTTAGGATGCGACATGAAATATGGACCAGGTAAAAGTATGGCCATATGGAAGAGGTTGCTTGATCCTTCAGATATTATGTGGGCTGCTGAAGTTGACACTAAATGTGTTACTAAACATAAAAATGATTTAAGATGGTTACAAGGTATTGTCACTGGTGATCAAGCCGACAAAACAATTTTAAATCAGTGGATAAATGATACAAAAGCTACAACAGTTCCATTTGATGTTATAATAGACGATGGTGGTCATGAAAACCATCAGATATATACAAGTTTTATGGAATTATTTCCTAAAGCATTAGGACCAGGTGGTCTTTATTTCATCGAAGATTTGCATGTTAATAGATTAGATGATTGGAAGGATGCAAATAATAATGATATTATTATGATAGATGTCATAAAAGACTGGCAAGAGCAACTAATCACCCGTGAACATGCAAATCTAAAATATTATAAACATATTATACCTCATGGTATTAAATGGATAACATGTTTTCCTCATGCATGTGTGATAGCGAAGTGTTCAATGTCCACTAAACAGTCTCAAATGACTACGAATATATCTGGATTGAAATTACAAGAATTTGCAGAGCCGTTATGTTCTTAAAACATACAGTAATAGTTGTGATATTATAACATAATTATTGACATTACATTAATTGATAAAAGAAAGGGGAGAAATATGCATAGAAATATTTTTGTGGTTCATTCATTCAGAACAAGAAAGAAAAGAATGAGTAGTAGTGAGAGCTGAAAGAAGCGATAGATAATAGTGTTCCTAGATGTATATATTATGTTTAAATTCTGTAATAACATATTCATATTTTAGTCACAATCACATATATACATACATTAGTATCAAATATCATCAACTAACTAACGTTTCAATCATGACGAACATCGTAAGGCCACACGTCATTGTCCTCAACAGCAGCGGCTCCCTCTTCAGCAGCGTTTAATATAATACCTAAAAAGTTATTATCATCATCATCATCATCAGCAGCAGCAGCAGCAGCAGCACTTCCTTCTTCATTTTGTTTCTTTTCTTTCCTTTTTATTGATAATTTATGTAATCTTTTAGCGGCGTTCATTTGACCTTTATTTAAAAATGATAAAAATTTAATTTCTTCGTTTGATAAATTTGGATGCCATATATCGATAATAAGAACAACACGTGGTTGTGATGTGCCTATTGTTATGGTTAGGGCAAGTGAGTGACAATCGTATGAGATAGGAATGTATTAAAATAGGGTTAGAATGCACGCACACACACACATAGACACAATCGCATACACAAAGACAATAGCAGCTAACTACGTACCATTATAAGCTTCATGCTCAAAGCTGTCGTCAAATATAACACATTTATTTTGTTTAATTTCAATAGTTTTATCAGCAACTCGTAGCCAAGCGCATTTTCTGCGACACGGGCATGTGCTATCCACTGTTCTAGGTGCAGTAGTATCATCAGTATCAGTGGCAAGAGCACTACATCGTCCGCAAGTACGTAATGGAAAATCACCCTTATCATCATTATTGTCAACATATAATGGTAAATGACATCGTAATTTCTTATTAGTTGGACCATAATGTGGTGTTACATGTGTGTTGGGTGCAAGTGCACTAAATAAGGCATGAGAATAATGTTTACTTATAATATTTTCGATAGTATTCATAGTAATTGGACATTTTTCAGTGTTTTTATCAAAGGATATGCCATGTAGATATAAATATGAGACATTCCATTGTCCACTATCTGTTGCTAATTGACCATATTTATCAATAGTGTTAGGTATTATAGCTGTAGTTGTACTAGTAGTTGACTTACCGACGTCTTCAGTATCTTTTTGAATAAAATCACTCATATCAGCACAGGTTTTTGAAGATGTACCTACAGTGCTTGATACTCGTTTCTGACTTATTGGTGGTGGTGATCTATATGGCTGGAATGCTTCCTTTCCACGTAAGGATATTAATTCTTGACGAATATCTTCAGCCAGTGCTTCCAATTCAGGTACCCAAGGAAATATATCCATATCACTTGGATTCCAAATGGGTTGAGCATGGAGACCAGGTATTATATTGGGACACCCTGCTTGCCAATTGCGTTGCGGTAACGATTTTGTTGAGTGTTGTATATTATCTTTATTACTGTGTTTCATTGGATCAGGTGGACGCAATGAAGTCATCGGTGGGGCGCCAGGTGGTGGTTTCACTGTCGGTGGTGGCACAGGGGCGCTATGATCTTTGTCCTTCTCATCTGGACACGTTACCTTTGTTTCGACACGATTTGTCTGACTTCCTCCATTAAGTTGACGTAGTAACCATCCTAGTACTCTTGACATCTTTTCAGAACCACCTTCTTTCTTCAATTGTGATCTTAAGTACTCGATAGCAACCGAACTACTAAATGGTGTTAATCCAAAATTTTTAAGATATGAATTCAATCTCTGAAATAATGCTCGAGTTTCATTATCTTCATTTGCTTCATCATCATCATCATTCATATTTGCTTGCACTGATTTATTTGGTTAATGTACACCAATTGTAAGTATGACCCCAGCTTATGTTTTAGTAAGCTATATATCACACTATATGATAGTTACACTACACAAAAGTCAATCTCAACACGTGGATTCGGTCCCTTTCCTCACCTAAAACAATTACGCCGGCACCCCCGCATCAATCAAAACTCCTTTCTCCCCTGCACAGCTCACTTACTACATCTTTTTCAAATAGAAGTCTGGAAAATGGGAGAAAGTGAGTATACGGAGCTGGCGGGTGAGCCAGTGGCTGCCGACGCTATCATTAAGAAGGATCCTCTTCGTTGGTTCATTCTGGCGTCATTCTGTTTTGTAGCAACATTACAGGTAATATCCTGGTTAATGCTCTCACCAATTCAAAGAGAAGTTGGTGTGGCATATGGTGATACATATGACGCAGATTTTGTAGCATGGCAGCTAAACTTAGGGAACATAGCATACATACTGTTTGTGTTGCCATCATCATGGATAACAGGCAAATACGGCGCTAGATTTAGTACTATGTTATCAATAAGTATGGTAGCTTCTGCTAATCTTTTGAGATGCTTACAAACAAATAACGAAACATTTAAAATAATATTACTTATTAGCAGCGCCTTAGCTGGCGCAGCTGGCCCTTGGACTAACATAGCTGGCCCAATAATATCAGAAATTTGGTTTCCTGTTAATGAAAGAGTAACAGCAACAAGTATTGGTATCTTTGGTAATTTTGGTGGATTTGCAATAGCATTTATAGTAGGACCATTAATTGTAGGTACATACAGTGATCAAATAACGCAATTAAGTCATATTGAAAATTTATACCATATCATGGCTGGTATATCAGTATTTATGTGGTTTGTCATATATTTTACATTTGAAAATCAGCCAGAATTTGCACCTTCATTAGCTGCAGCATCTAAACGAGGAGTGAGAGGCGTTGACGATAAGTCAGCAGCAGCTAGTAATAACATAGAAAAAACCAATTTATTAGAAACACCTACTACGGTGGAATCGATATTATATTCCGGTACTACTAACATTGAATCTTCAGATATAGAAGATGCTATCGTGAAAACAAAAGAAGAAAATGGGCCTAAACTTTTAGCACCTTATCAGCTAACATCATATTCCACACCAATGGACTTGCTTCGCTGGGCTGGATTCTTATCAATTTCAAATGTAACTGCCGAAAATAATAATAATAGTAGTAGTAGTAGTAGTACAGAAGAACAAACAGAACGTAGACGTAAAATGATGAAATTTTGGATATTAAATTTTAGTATTGCAATTCCATTAGGAATGATACAAGCCTGGGCAAGTGTATTAGATTTGAATTTAGAACCATTTGGTATCAGTACAATACAATCTGCATGGTTGGGCTGTTATATGACAATGTCAGGTTGCACAGCATCTATCATAATTGCAATATTTATGGATAAATTTATTGGTAGATTAAAGACCGTTGCATGTGCGTGTTTAGCAACAGGTGCAATATTTATGCTCTTATTTGTTATTGAATTACGCCAAGAAGATAACGAAGATGAAGTAACAGGTGTTATAACTCCAAATACGTCTAAGCTATACGCATATTGCATAGGTGGTGGTTTCTTTATAAATACAGCGATACCGTTATTTTATGAATTAATCGTTGAATCAACCTATGGTAAGTATTCATTCCACTCACTTTCAATCACCATATTATGGTACATAAATATGATGATTAATTTTATCCACAAATTGATTATTTTGTCACTTCTAACATTTACTTTTCTTTTCTGATTCCATCCCTTCATTTATTCACCATACTATAATACCATCAATAAAGGTGTTATTACTGAAGCCATTGCCATGTCAATACAAACTATAACAAATACTTTAGTACAAGTTATTATATTAGCCTTACCAACATATATCAATGGTGAAACCATATGGATGGATTGGTGTACATTATTCAGTTATGCAATTGGGTTTCTTATTATGATTGGGTTCAAAGTAGAATATGATAGAATGCAGCTTGATACAGCAACAACAGCAGCAGCTTCTAGTCCTAGTAGTGGAGAAAGAATGTCTATAAACAGTGGATTAACTACATTTACCAGACCAGGGCAAGGAGCTCCTCTGAAGTTAGTTGCTGCTGGATGTGATGGCTGGGGGTATTATTAAACTCATACCCAACTACCTACTTCTCAGGTTCATTATTAGGAAGGATGAAGAGATAATATGATGTGTTTGTTTGAATGCGGTGATCATTGCATGCAGCACATGTCCTCTGTCCTCGTACCAAATGACTTGACTTTATAGCTTTTAATAGAAATAGAATTAAATTAATAGATAACAACCCACTACCACAACCACTCATTCGTCCACTGTCATTGACATCTCATTACAGCTCGATTCGAGCGGGGGCGAAATTTCGGCCGGCGCCCACATGCTAGCTGCTGCTATTTACACGGGCTTTTATAGTCTAATAGCAGCTTAGTACGGTTGAGGGGATGCATTGAAAAGGTTTTCGATGGCTTTTCATGGTGCATTATGAAAATTTTACCGTGGCGTAAGAACATGACGATATGAAGGTTGTTCCTGCTAGTTCGTCTCGTTTAGTGGGATGCTTGCTTGGAGTCGTGGTTGTCGGCGTGTGCTGGATCTTATACACAACAACGACTGCTAGTATGAAGCCGGCACTTCCACCACTGACTCACAGTCAAAATCATGGTGATGGTAGCAGAAGCAAGAATGGTCAAGAAGAAGCCTTCATCTTCAGTGGTGTTTATCACCCTCGTATAGGTGGATCATGGGAGACGTACTCTGGAGCCTTTTTAATTTCACGTACTCGTTTATTATTACCATTAACACAACATAAAATAAAAAACATTGTATCATTAGAAGATACTGTATCCGCGGTAGGTGGAAATCAATATGATCTAGATAGTCATCATAGAATAACAATTATGACACGGGATTATATGGACTTTCATGTACGGCATTTGTCAAGTACTAGTAATAATGCAATACCATATGGTGATAATTATGAATTAAATACTATAATCATAAATCAAATGAAGGCTACTAATATTGAGTATCGTTTGGCTGCACTAAAGAGGCACAGACACACACAGAGTAGCAGTAGTGGTAAAATGAAGAAACAAATATGTAATGAATATTATACATATGATGATTTCAATTTTGGTCAGATAATTCATACCAATCGAACAACCAAATCTAGATCCAACAGTATAAATGACAAATATCATGATAAACGTCTCTTAAATCATACTATTGCGATTATACCATTCAGCACTCGTGCAGCATCTCTAGATAATGATGGTAATATATTCCAATGGAAGATAAGAATATTATATTTCATTAGTACATTTTGGTCAATATTTTATAATATACCTCACATTGTGGTAACTGCAGCAACGAAAAATGATTATGATATATTACAAAAAATAGTTGGTATATATAAGAATAAAAAGAATGGTGATATTTATGATTGCAATATGATGGACACCTACTTCATAAACGAACATAAATCACGAGTTAGATCAACCAGCACTGATGACATGGTTATGCCTATACTACCAATATGGAAAATTATTGATTTATCACATTTATTTCATGAGAATACTACTAGCAGTAGCAGTAGCAGTAGTGGTGATGCAGACGAAGCCTTACGGACGAGCTCGGGAACTCATCGGCTACCTCAGCGGTCATTGCAGTATATTAGTAATATCATGCTAAATGATGAGGAAAATAACGAAGAAGAAGATATTATGAATAATTCATCTAATTATAAAGATCATAATAATCTTACTAATAGAGAAATAATTACATCTTTAAAAGGTATAAAATATATATATTATTCTGAGGGTGATCAAATTATGCATTTAAGTACTGCTGCTGCACGTACTACCGGGAGCAACAGTATTAGTGGTAATACAATCAGTACAGCTGGTCTTCTATTAGATATTATTGATAAAAGTAAAGGTAGATATGCATTATCACCTCATAGAATGCAGTCCTTACCATTACCATCAACATATAGACAATTTTCATATTCAATTGATTATGATAACCAGCGTACAGCGGCTGGTCGCTATGTACGTCGTGATGATATTATGAATAATAAGAATGATGATAATGGTTATTTATATCCAACAGGTGTCAATGGAGATAGAAAGAGTGCTGAATTGAAAAGACCTGGTTTAGATTTATTATGGTATCAATATCCACATGACATTACATTTAGTAACAAAAATGATAGCTCTAAAATTGGAAGAGAAAGAAAAGAAGAGATTTTTCATGAGCATTATGGTTATCATTATGAATCTTTATTAAAATCATCATCAAAGAGAAAATATGTACAAGAAAATATACAAAATATCCAAGGTAGTTGCTGTGATAATGGTAGATATGAGTTTGCTAACTGTAATAACTGGTGGTATTATTGTAAACACTGGGGAGTAGAAAATGTACCTACTTGGATTGAGTTTACTACGGGTGGTGGGTTCACTACCAATACTAAACGAAAATATAATAATTATGCTTTTTATCCAAAGTTTACATATTCAACTATAACAGAACATGGTGGGTCATGTGCCTATAGTACAAAAAAGAAATTATGTCCAATACCAAGTGATGGACAGTGTACAGAATGCATTCATCCAACTGATTGCAGGCATGGTAGTGACACACATACAAATATGGATATTATTATAAGAATGCCGCATATTTATATTCCAGATAAAAATATAAAATATACAAAAAATCTTCCGTGTAATGAATTTCCTCACAGGGAATATCGTGGCCAGCAAAATGATTGTCATGTGTTAGATAAACATACAGGAAAATATCAGAGTGAATTTTGCCGTTGGCAGCAAGAACAGGTGCAAAAGTAGGAAGGGATGTCGTGTCTGAAGACGGTAATATATAGTAGAAGCAATGACTGCAATGATTGTACTTGATGAATATATATGTAAACAATTGGATAAAAACATAGATTTCAAATAATATACATGCCAAATTTGTCTATATGGCTGCTCAATATGTTGCCTTAACACTACACTTAGACCGATACTCACACTCTGATAGAATTACTTCATTACTAGATCATTTACCTGGTTAGTAACTGTGGCTGTATCTTCAAAAATACTAGTTGTATGTAAACCTATTACTAGATCATTTACCTAACCAATTTGTCTTTTTACTATAGTTGATGGGAATGTTCATGTTGCTGCTGATCCTTTGCTTCAGCTATCGATGATCCAAGTTTGTGAGATATGCGTTTGATTTCAGCACGATAAATAGCATTTTCTCTCTCTAGTGTATCAACTTTCGATTTTAGATGGCTGATATCTACTTGAGCAGATTGTAATATGCCTTCATTGGCAACTTGGTTCACTTGGATACTATTTGCTGATTGAGCTGAAACTAGCTCCTCAATTCGATGATTAGCTTCAGCCAATCGAATATGAAGCTCGGAGTTTGCTCTGTTCAAATCAACCACGTCCTTCATCAACTCCTCCATATTATTGATCAACAAAGTCATTTGAGCTACACCATCCGAAACAACTACATCATAGTGCTCGATAATTTTATCTACAACACCTTCATTGGGGAGAGAGTTCATCATAAAACCTCCAATCTTAAGAAAATTCAGTATAATTCGAAATAAATTCCAAGCAGCGTAGATCGCGCCGCCGGAATATATTGTCGTAATCCCGTCAGAAATGTTTCACCGTCTCTTAATACTCGGGTAGTAGTTTATTTTGCAAGCATCAACCATCGACTACACTATATTCAGTGTTTTTCTGTTTGGCTTTTGTTTTGGTTGATTTGGTTATCAAAATCTTCATTTAGCGCTATCTAAAACTTAAATCTCTTGCTTTTGCAATTACTATGAGTGTGATCACCAAAACCGTTCATTTTGTTAAAGGTACGATCCCTTCAAAGAAGGAACGAGTGCCTCACCAAGGGGAGAATCGGGGTCTTCGATGGTTAAAGGAAATAGCTGAAATAGCAGCTACTGCTACAGAGTCAATTCCTCATTATAGTTATTATGCTCATGGTGGCAACCCAGGTGAAGCATCAAAATTATATCAATCTCTATTGAAGCAAGGAAGGCGTGATCTAAATAGCTCAAACACTTCAACACAAAATTTAACCTATTTTTGTTTTATATTATGGAAAACATTAATCCATGGACAAAGACTGGGAAATCAGCAAGTTCAAGCTATGAGACGCAGAAAAATATTAACCCAACAAAATGAATTAACTGAATTATTACAACCAAATAAGTTGAAAATATCATCATGTAGATTATTATATATATATTTATACAGTAATGTATATATACCAAAGTTGAAGAATGCCATCGACGTCTGGAAGGTTTGTCATATTCACGATAGACGAATATTAGGTAAATATTTTCATATTTGGGATATGTATTCATCACAGAGAAAGCTTATGAAGATGAATATTACACAATTTGTATATATTATGAATAGAAACATGATAATACCTATTACTATACCACAGTTCAAAAAATTAGCCATAAAAAAGTGGCTTGCGTTCACAAATTATCATCGACAGTTGCACGGGTATGTTAAATTATGTTTGAAATTGTGGAAACATTACGTTACCGTTATTATACCTATGCATAGACATGATATAATACATGATAATAATTCGAATATTTCAATGCATTCATTGAAAACTGAGAAATATGATGATGATGATGATGGTACCCATAGTAATGTATCATTATCTACATTACATCTTCTTGAAAATAATGTAATATGTGCTATATCTAATGTTGCCAATGAATTAAATGGATTAAGTACAATTCAATTAGCCCATCAGTTAAAACCAGTTATTGACATAACAAAGGGTAGTAGTAGTATTCAGAGCAGCAGCAGCAGCACCAATAATACAAATTTAGGTACGAATATACTGGTATATCAAAATCAAGGTGGTGATAATAATGAAGCGATAAACAAGATTGATTTAGATGCTACTGGTGATGCTACTGTTGGTATGGGTGATGTTACTGCCCTTATGTTCGACTCCTCACTTGTTCAAGATCATGATAATAATAATGATGATAACACAGTAGTGGAAGATAGGGAAGATGACTTACGTACTGTTAGGAGTAATAATAGTATGCAACAGTATCCTGCTGCACATACAGCAGTACGAGTAGCAACGCCGCATATAGCACCGAAACAACATCGATATTCAAGCAAAGATGATGATGTATCATCTATGAGTGGGAATGGAACTCATTCTGATATAAGCAATATGAGCGAATCTCACAGCTACCTAGCTGATACTGCTACTGCTATTGGCGTTGGTTATGAAAATAATGGGACTGTGACATCATCAATTTCAAATCATATGAATTCACCATTAACAAATCAAATTACTGTTATAAAATCTAAAAATGATAATGATGATATGAACATGAGTGTGCTAATGGCATCAGTTGAGAATCATCCACCTGAAAATAATCAAAGAAATTATGATATCAATGATTATCATAATGATTATCATAGTGATAATAGCGCATGTAGTGACAATGGATATCGAGCCAATACAAATGATATCACTGTCAATGATATAGCAAAGACTCAAAAGACTAGTAGCAGTAATAGTAATTTTACACCATTAAGAGAACAAGACAATATGACAAAAAAGAGAATAAGATCACCTGCAGGACAACTGCATGCTCCAAGAGCTACATCAGCAGCAACAAGTGGAAGATGCGTGTCGAAATCACTATTAGTCACACCACCACGTAGTAGCACTGCATCGAGATCATCGAGAACAACACCATTGTCATCAATATCATCTCAAAAATTATTACAAAAAGAGAAAGCAAAAGAATCATTTTTAAGAAGATTAAATAGTATTAAAGTAAATGAAGAAGAATATAATAGAACCCGGATTGCGAGCATTCAACGTTAATAATTAATTAGTCTAAATTTACAAAAATATGATTTAACGAATCATATCTATCTGACCTGAATGGCCAATTGTTGGGCACGAGGAATAGTGGCGCAGATAATGAGGAGAGTAATGCTGGAAAGGTAGGTGCTTTCCCGTATTATATAGGCGTTTAGCGCTATCAAATGTAACGTACATGTAACATACTGCACAATAATCTATCTGTTAATAACAGTCTAAATTTACAAACATGTTTTTTGTGACGATCGTAGATTAAAGCAAATTTTTATTGTGTACCAAGCAATGTAATTTGAAGGGAGCAGTAAAGACTTGTGTTAATTATTCACAGTAGCAATTACATTATATAAGTAAGCCTCCTCGCCGCACTGCCAAGTAAGACAGCCCTTGTGGTGCTTCTATCTCCAGTGGTGGTGCGCTAGTCAGCACCGCGGGGCTTGTTCGATTGATTCATTGATGTAGCTTTGTAGAACATAGAAGTCATATTCCTCGTATATGGAATATCATGGAAGGTAGGTCTACCATTTTGACGTGGCGGACGACGTGGCGGACTGCTCGTGTCCCACTTATCGAGAGGTTGATTGAATGCACTAGCCCCATGGAACATATAACTCATATCATACACACTACTCGTATCCCACTTATCAAGAGGTTGGTTGAATGCACTAGCTGTAAAGAACATACCACGCATATCCCTTACATTACTCGTATTCCACTCATTAAGTGGTTGATTGAATGTACTTTTTACATATTCATTGCCACCGAACATATAACTCATATCAGTTACATTACTCGTGTTCCAACCACTGATATCATCATTGAACTCCTTCTTATCTTTGAAGAGCTTCTTCATATCTGTGACTGCCGACACATTCCAACCAGAGATATGGCCATACTTGGCCTCAGCAG
>JACKZZ010007681.1_pt1 | contig 13143 bp, 8 predicted proteins | sample 8027871 | NCBI WGS metagenome assembly JACKZZ01 (sample SAMN15724774, study PRJNA655200) | protist metagenome | isolation source: fluorescence activated cell sorting (FACS) single amplified genomes of... | place: USA: West Boothbay Harbor, Gulf of Maine | collected 2000-07-19
AATTAAAATAGAGACGACTTAGTAAAAAATAATAGCAGTAAGTATTATTATAGAGTATTATTAAAAAAAATGAAAAATAATAATACCAGGTACTATATGGTAGTATTAATGAATAATTTTATTATTAATACTGCTAATAATAATAATAAGTTAACAAATATAAAGTTTAATGGTGGTGAGTGGTGAGAGAAGGCTGATAGGACTTAGTTATACTACTACGCTTAATTTAAATATATTTAGTAAGTTTACTATTATAATAGATGTATCATAGATCTAGTCGAAGTAGATAATAATAGTATGGATATCAATCACAGGTATAACATTTTAATTTATATTTAATAATGAGTGAGAGCATATATATAAATCACAGGGTATAAAATTTTATTTATAAATTAAATGAGTAAGAGCATATAAATCACAGAGTATAAAATTTTATTTAAATTAATGAGTAAGAGCATATATATATGCATATATATATACACCTTCTTAATTTTGTACGCACGTCCATCCAAATTGTTACGGCGTGTTCATGCCATTTATAATCTATGATAGGAATAATGCTGTCAACTAACTGTAGGGTTATGTATCATAGCATTTCATTCGAACGTGAACATACATGGTATTTTAAACACATACGAAGAACCTTTTACAGATTAAAATAACATTGATAACTCTTAGTCATCTCCAGCTTCTGCTTCTAGCTCTTCCAATTGTTTTAACATATCTGCACGAACATTCGCACCACGCCATACGGCTTGCATTTTAACAGCTGCTATTTTTAGTTTTTCATCTTCCACTATATATTGAGGTACATCAGATGCTTCATCAACATGTAATTGTGTTTCCAAATCTTCAATCATTTTGTCAAATTTACACCTTTCTTTGTACCCTCGCCATAAACATTGAATCTGAAGTGCATAAAACTCTTCTTGTAAGCGATCATGCCTTTCACCTTTTGAATTTGCAATTTCCTCTTTCAATTTCTGTTTCACTTCAACTTCACGTGCTTTTGTAGCATTATTAAATGCGGACATTACATCTGCTGCTTGGTTCGCTTTCTTGTTTGCTATACCAAGTTCATGCAATAATGCATTTGCGTAATCAGTTAACATCTCTGACATTCTGTTTCCTTGGGTTGTACCAAACTCATAGATTGGACCTTTAACATTTTGACCACTGCCCTTAATTTCAAAGTAGAAATTAGAACCTGGTTTAAACCCCCACCTATATACTTCACTTAGTTTGTATTTTTGCAACACACTTCGATCAGTCGGATTAATTAAATATATACCGTTGGTGTTAATACCAAGTAATACTCTTGCTGGTGCACTCTTTAAACAAGTTTGTCTTACTTCGTAAAATAAGCAACCATTGCATTCCCATGATTGACATATTTTTACATATTCCATTTTTGCATTTAAATCATCACGCGATAATAGAGCTTGGTGTTCTTTGTAAATCATTTCCTCCCAATCCAATTTTTCTTTTTTACCGAATAGATTGGCTGGTATAAATTCATGTAAACGCTGTGTTAAAAACCCAACTTGATGTATACTAGGATCGTGTGGACCGTATTTTGCTTGCACGTCCAATGCAGCTAACTTCAGAATTATCGGAATTTCATTGTAAAAATGTGTACCTGTGATAACGCTGTGAAGCGATTGAATATATTGCATATGCAAAACGATTGGATCTGTTTCTATCATTTCCAAAGCAGTGGGCATGAATAATTTCATCATATAAATAATTTTTGCACAACCGTGTTGTACATTTAATACTACTTCACTACGTCCAAGTGCCCGCCTTGGAATAGAACCATTGACAGATTCAAACAGTGCAAAATAACGCGATGAGTTTTCACCACCATCTGCAAAACCCATCCGCCCAGCGATCATATCACATACTTCACCAGCACTAATTTCTGGGTCCACCATTAACATTTTCGACGAGTTATCTAAAAAATATATTTTTAATACTGCATCTCCTTCATGTCCAGTTGCTGCAACAGCTGCCATGTTATATACGTTGTTAATCTATAATAAAACTAAAATAACCACGTAAATCACGTAAAACTAACTGCAATTAATTCTTTCAGTTTTCGTACAATTCGCAAATGAAATATGTTGCTTACATCTTCTTGACGAGAGAGACAGGGAGGAAGAGAGGCGAGGTGTTTGTAACAAATTAACATACCATATGGTATAATAATATAATGCAACTATACTATGCGTGATGAGATACAACAATAATAATAATACCATAATAAATAATGATAACTTAAAAAAGTGAAAAAAGATCTTTGGGATCGATAGATATTGTAGCACTATTTACTATTAAATAATAGTAGGATTTGAAGAAAGGAGGGAAGATATATAGAGAGGAGTTAAAATGTATCCATCCACGTGCTGAAGTTGAGTATGTGCGGTGTTGTGTATAATAGTAGATTAACAAGTACAGCGTGCAGGAGTACAGTATTGTCTTTATGCTACGTAGGTGGCGGAGATGCTTGTGGGACCTATCAAACGAAAACATTTCTATATTTTAATTTAATATTGAATATATAGAATAATATTTAAAATTAGTCAAGTACACTTTAGTATATTAAAATACGTACTTTTCTATGATAGGGCAAAAGTCGTACAAAATGCCCAACTTTAGAAAAACTTATAAAAGGATACAGAATGTATTTAAGGTATGGTGCTTCATATTGCATTATTGCATAGATATATTGTAATTATTTTACAAATGAAAAATGCACACTTGTATATTTAAGGTAGGTTATACATTAATATTGTGATTATGATTCAATATTGAATATAAGCATACAGAAGGTATTTAAGGTATATATAAAGTTCATCGTGTACAATTGTATATGTAAGGTATCTTACATACATTAATATTTTCATTATTATTCCAGTTATAATAAGTAAGTTTTCCCCCGTAATTAAGGTATATGTCATAGCTGTGAAAGGGCTATTTTGTCAAGTAGCCACACTATCGATATAAATGGACAAAATTAAATGGACACAGTATGGGATTATAAAATGAACGCACAATAATGCGATAGCTAACATCAACTCTCGATCCTGTCACTATGTAAAGCGATACACTATAGCATTTTAACGATTTATTATTTATTATTATTATTATTTATTATTATTATTAATAATATTAATATAATGCACATACATTATATTTGGTACATACATATACATACTAATTAACAATTACTGATGCATGTGTGATGTACTTTCTTCTGATAGAGGGTAGCGTCTCACGCCTTTCGTTAGGACTCGCTAATGCATGCAATCTAGGACCAAATATATATGGGGTTTAGACATACTGCGAATAATTAACGATTGCATTTGTACATACATACCACGTTACATTACATTATATTACATACGTATTATATATGCAAAATGAAATACCATAAGCCGCATGAAGTAAGAAAAAGAAAAGAGGATGTACCTCTGAACCGGTCATTAATTAGCATGGAACTTAGCCAATTAAAGAATCGTTGTTGTGAAGCATGTAGAATGGGTCACGTGCACCCACCATTGGAAACATCTGGACAAAATATTGAAAGGCCGCGAAGTGCATTAAGCCCAAATACTGTAAAACCTGCTCAAGTATGGACACCTGAAATAGCACATACGGTAGCTGAAAAATTATCTTCCAGTAAAAGTATACGCCCCTCAACTGCACCAAGTCATCGCAGAAATGTCCCTTTCCTGTCACCAATCGACAAAACTCCTACGAGGAAAAGAAACAGTAATACTAGTCGACCAAAGTCAGCATTTACCAGAGTTGGCAATAAACATAGGTATCAGACGGGCAGCAGGAATGATACACAAGAACAAAAACAGCAGCAAGATAAACGCCAAAACACTAGTTGCTATGACCAGGAATATAAAAACGATGAGCGAAATTATATAACGCCTTCGAAACAAATTATACCTCAGGTTCATAAATTTCAATATCCAGATACATTAGAGAGAGTTTTTTCCCCAACGCTACTGGAAGCCATTGGTCCATTGTGTCGCCGCCATTTATCAAAGGACTATGTATGTATATGTAGTTGTTGCGGAGAAAAAGAACTCGCGAAGGAAAATGAAGAAAAAGCAAAGGAAGCAATAAAACTGAAAGATTTAGCAAAAATTCAGGAAGAAGCAAACAAAGCAAAGTTGCAAGCAGAAAAAAAGAAAAAGGAAGCCGAAGATAGAAGAAAGGCCAAAGAAATGAAAGAAAAATTAAGTATGCTACGTAAAAAAGCAATATATCAAAAATGCACATGTTTCACTAAAAGTATAAAACGATATGAACAGGGAGATAGAATTGCAAAACATTTACCTGGCTGTCCATGTCGAAAATTGGTGAAATCAATGCCGAAGAAAAAAATAGCTTTAACCAAATCAATATCGCAAAGTAGAAATAATTTGCCATTTGATAAAGTTAAAGTGAGTTCACCGTAGGAACAATACCCATAAGTGTAATTATTGTAAAATATAGCTTTTGTGGATATAAATATTACGATCGTAAATTAATTTATATGTAATTTAACATTTTGTGTTTTTCATTTCCCCTTCTGTACATATTTTTTTAAGCTACATAAAATTACTAATAGTCTCATTTTTTTTCATATTTCTTCCATAATGATTTCGACTCATGATATCATTTGTAGACATATTGCGTTTCATTTTATTATTATTACGTTGCTGATTTTGTCGTTTATTTTGATATTTAAACCGAGATTGAACGATACCAGTATTTCCTGGGCCCATTTCTTCATGTACATTTGTGGAGGCAACTAATGGCAAACCTGGGATAGATGATGAAGGTGAATTAAGGGTTGGTGACGCTTCACTATATCTAGAATTCCAAATTGCAGTTGCATTACCACCATAACTATCATCCGTCACAGGATCATTGCTATTATATGCATAATTCTTTTTTCTAGAATTCTTCATTGGATCATTGGGTAATTCCATTGAACCACCTTGCGATGCAAGTACTCGAGACGATGATTGTTCTAACATTTGTTGTGACATTTGAAATGCACGTGATTTCCATTTTTCTGCTTTATTTTCATATTTTGTCGCTAAACTTTTGGTCAGCGCAAGCTCTTCAGAAGTGTCTTTCAATTTTTGCTCTAATTTTCCAGTCCTTACTTGCAAAGCATTTAATTCATTCATATTTTCTTGTAAACTAGCAACTCTTGCCTCTGCAGCTAATCGTTCTTGTTTTAATGCGCGTACTTCAGTTGATTGGATTTTGTCTTTTTTAACTAAAATTTCATTTTCAACTTTCAATTCTCTATACGCGGTCAATTGTGCATTATAACGCCTCAACAACGCTTCAATACCAATACTTTGTACTGTTAGTTCTTTTTCTAACTTGCTATTTTCTATTAGTGCATTTTTACTATCGTTTGATAGTGACTGGAAGGCATCTTCTTTGTATTTTGCATCCATTTCATGTAAACTTTTACGAAACGTTGATTCTAACTGGATACGCAAATTAAAAGCATCATTCTTAACGCGATGACTCTCTTCCGCAAAATTTCTACCGCGTTTCTCTAGCTCACCTAATAATTCACCAACTCGCTCTGTCAAACGCCTATTTGCATCTTCAACGTCACTTATATGTGCATTATCTTGCTTTAAACGATTTATTTCCTCCACCAATAGTACTTCATCGTGTTCTCTCTCATCTTTCAATGCTTTAATTTCCTCCGTAAATAACTTAATCTCTTCCTGTTGTTGCTCTTTAAACGATTGTTGCGCCTTTTTTAAGTCACTTATATGATTGTTTTTTTCACTAACTTGTGACTTTAAATCTGAAATATTATCTTGCGCTTCTTTTAAAGAAAAACGTAGCATTTGTATTTCCTCCTCCGGTGTCATAGGCACTTCGTCACCCTCATCACCGTCTTCTTTGGACGACATACCAATTCCCTAGCCAGTCGCAGCAAAGACTAATAAAAAACTAAAGCGCTGAGCACAAACAATCAAGTGTGCGTATATGCATATACAGGTATTTGTGTGTGTGTGTGTGTACAAATGGATGCCACAACGTTGTCTAGGAGTATACCATCATCTCATCTCAAGAGATTGCAACTGAGCGGTTGTGTATTGTACGCGGCCCCACAACAATAGGCCATAATAATAATAATAATAAATAATAAATAATAATAATAATAATAATAATAATAATAATGTAATAATAATAATAATAATAATAATAATAATAATTATAATAATAATAATAATAATATGCACATATTAATATTATAACGTCGTAGTGTAATAAGGTTTTTTCTATAACAATGTATTATTATTGCACTATTTACTATTGCATCATCACAAAACCCAACAACTACTATTAATTACAATGCACACGTCCGCTACAAACCAAGTACCATTACTAAACGTGCAGAGCCGTTTTTTTTACACGAATATCAGGGTTAGTAGTAGGGTATTACATCCCAGATCATCCTATTCTAATTATCATTATACGCGTCGAATAAAACCCTATAATATAACACGATCTTGGACGACCAGAGTCTGCTGTACTATTTCCTAGAATAAAATGCACCCCACACCCTATCAAACGGCAACACCAGCAAGGCGTTTTAGTTACTCGGCGTTTTGCCTGCTTTGTCCCTGCTATGTTTCTTTTTTTTAGAGTATTATAAATAATAATAATAATAATAATAAAAAAAATGAAATTATATTAATATTAATAAAGTTGCATAGTTTTTATTATTATAATTATTCTTCTTGTTGTTAATTTTTTTTTTATTATTTAATTCCATTAATATTTTAATAGTGTTTTTTTTTTTTGTTGCGAAGAAGAAGTGCGGCGAAGAAAAAACATAATAAATATATTTATTATGTATTTTTTATAAAGCCTTTATTATTATTATTATATTATTATTATTACTATTATTATTATTATTTATTATTATTATTATTATTATTATTATTATTATTATTATTATTATTATTACTATTTTTTTTAGTTGTTGCTTCTTCCTTTTTTCTGAAGACGTCTGCATGGAGCGCGCCTCATTACGGATGCCCATTAACGTAACAAACATAATCAAATATTACATATATATATACATACACACATATATATATAAGTGCGTGGTTGCGTTTGATTGTTTTCCTAGCCACGGGATATATCTGCCACTCCACCCCCATTTGTTGCTGCCACTCTTCTATATAGTTAGTTAAGCTAATAGAAAGAAAATATGTCTGCTGCACAAGCGTTAACGTCTTTAAGATCAAAACATTTAAGAACCATTGAAGTTTTAAAAGAGACTACTGCAGAATTAGATGTATTGAAAAAAAAGTTTGGGAACCGTGGTAATTATATTGATGAAGACGAAAGAGAACGTATTAAAGATAGTGTTAGAAAATTATGTAACGAGGAACTACAAAAAATGGAAGCAGAACTATCAAATGCGAAAGACACTATCCAGTTATTAACGAAAGAGAAAAATGTTGCATATGAAAAAATCAAAGACTTAGAAAATTCTTCAGAGGAAAAAGTAAAGCAAATTATAATTGAACGCGATAACGCCATGGCAAACACAGAGAAATTGAACGAAAAGATCAGCGTAATGAAAGAGGAATACGATAACCAAATAGTTGATATGACAAAGTTAGTTGAAAAAGTGACACAGGAAAAGAAAATAGTAGGTGAACGTTTATTGGAAGCTGAGAATAAAAAAGAATCAGCAATCGCAGAAAACGAACGTTTAGGTGCTGTCATCGAAAATTTAAACAAAAAATTACGTGATTTTCAGCAATCAACAAAAAACCAAAAAGATCTGTTGAAACGTACAAAATCCATGGAAAATATGTTTAAAAAATTAGAACAACGTGCTACCGAATATGCAAATGAGAACAAAAATTTATTAGAAAAGATAAAAGAAATGGAGTATAAATTAGATGCATCTAATGACAGAAATAAGAACTTGGAAAAATCGCAAAATCAACTTAGTAATGCGCTCGAGCATTCCAAGCATGAATGCAAACGCCTGGAAAATGTTTGGGTGGGTGAAATTGAAAAAAAAGAATTTTTAGAGAAAAGTTTAGCTGTTGCAAAATCAGAATGGGAACGTTTAGTGCAAGAAAATGCTCGCTTAACAGATGAATTAGAATTATTAAAAGCTTCTACATCCAATAGCACATCGCGGTTTGCACAATTTGTTGAATTAAAAGAAGAAAATAGTAATTTAGCAAGAAAACATAATAAATTACAAAAACAACATAAAAAATTAAAAAAAGTGTCAAAAAAAGCTGGCGTTTTATTAAGACAACAAATGCCACAAACAGAAAATCGTAATAGTAATCGTAAACCACAACCACCAAATAATGTTCAAACCAGAAATAGTTTATTTCCAAGCAATACTCGTCGCGACGGTAGTAGATAATATTTTTATATTCGCGCGCAAAGTTGTGTAAAAAAAAATGTTTTTTTTTTATATATATATATAAAAATATACTCCAGTCCTACATACGTATATAAATGCATTCTCGTATTTTTTTTTATTTAATCACACAGAGATAAAAAGCCTCTGTTGTTAATCAAAAAATATCTTTCGCCTCTCATCTATCTCAAATTTTTGTTTCAATATTGACAAGTTCTAAATCGTTGGTATCCATTTTCACCGAATCTGAATGGTCAAGCGGTTTATATTTTTTCGATTTCGATTCGCAACAGGAGCAGCATGTACAGCAATAATGAATAAAAAGGCAGAGGCAACAGACAAGCAATAATAAGCCACCAAGGGCCCATAGCAATATAGCAATTTTTTCATCAATTTTTTTCATTGCATCTTTTTTATGATCTGATGCTATATTTTCTACACCAGTATTGTTGTTATTCGTATTCGCAGCAGCAATACATTCTTTCGTCATTGAGCCAGAGCCCTTCCAGCATTCCATAAAACAACTACGTTGAAAAGCTATACTTGCGCTAACTAAATTAATTATGACTGAAGAATTCATACACTTAAAAGTTCGATCAAAATTAATTGACGCAAAATCTCCAATCATATTTACTCCCTTGATCAAGCTATATACTTCAAAAGGATATTTCTCACTGTCTTCATCATTCGCTTCACTTTGAACCATTAAATTAATATTGCCATTTAAAGTAGCATCCCCAGAGACACTTACAAGACCAAATCTTTTAAATGTTGGTCCATACAAAAAGTTGATTGAAGTACCAGGCTCAAAAGATAGTATACCCGAACTAACGTCTAAAAGGGCACTTGAAACTACTGTTAAAGTGGATTGTTGTTCAAATCGCATATTACACCAACTTTGCATGTGCCCCCGTATTTCCATCTCCCCCTTCGTCAAAATAAATTTTCCGTTCGATAAACATATTAATCTAGTCTTATGATGAAAAACTAGTTTTGATAATGATGATGCTGCGACGAAATCTGCCATAGTGAATGATGTATTTGATCCTACATCTATCGTACCACTGGATTTTAATACACCTTCTATTTTGAACTTTGCACCCTGTCTGACAGCAATGCGACTATTATCTTCCAGCTCCAAATTAAACATCGTAATCGAACCAACTTTAACATGTACATTTCGTTTAATTACTACTTTACTTCCAGCAGCAAAATGGCATGTTGAGACATCATCACCCGCTGACGCTGCATTATTTTTCGGTGATTCATAACAAATTTCTGATGTTGCACCATCAAAAGTATTTATATATAGTACATCATTGCCCCACAATGCAAAATTTGATATGGATTTTTTTTTCATAAATAAACTGTAACCATTACTATTTGAAATTGGTACAACATTGAATTCTTTCTTCAGTTCATTTTCATGATTGATAAATTTACCTGCTTTTGTCGTTGTAGATGTCGGTAATGACGGTGTAGTAGTAGCACCAGGAGCAGGTGTATTGCCACCATTACTAGACGACGTTGTTGTTTCTTGGGTCGTTGCAGAGGATGCAGTAGTAGTTGTAATAATATTTGGTGGTGCAGTAGTAGTAGTTGTTTGTGGCGTTGTGGATTGACATGGACCACCACAACATGGTACTTTCCCTGGACCTTTGCTTTCACAGTCTGCTCTGACCCAACCCATACGATCATGTTCATGATCAAACAACACATTGAAATTTGACATCAAGTTGGCCCCAAAAACAAAATCACGATCTTTAAAAAATCCAACACAATACATAATGGGGCGACTTGTACTCAAGAAAAAATATTGCTCTGGCGGAACACAGATATCGACATCACCACCTTCTAATTTAAATGAAATAGAAGGATAGGAATTCATGACTTGTTGCATTGTTAAACTAGCAGGCGGCCCAGCACAGTAGACAGAATCACTAATATCAGCACTACTCCCACCTCGTGGATTATGTACCCCCTTGCAATTATCTTCATTATTGTTACAATAACTTTCAAAAGTTGCTTTTATTTTTGAATGTACCGATGTAGGTATGTAGGTAAAGGATGTTCCACTATCGACTGTTGCAGATGGAACATGAGAGCCATGATCAACATCATTGCCATTAACATAAATTCCATCAATTGCTGTTTTATAAAAACTACCACTTCGGTGCATCACTGTCCAAGGAACTGGACCAAAATTTTTATCGTTTTCAACGGAACCAATGCTGATAAAACCAGTGTGTCGTAAACCCAAACATATACCAAAAATATCTCGCGATAGCTTATGATGGTTGCGTAGATCTGCTATTAATGTACCAGAGCTACCACTTATACCAATAATACCATCAGCTTCTTGTGTTTTAAATGCACTTGCATAGGTCGTACAGCACCCAAAGCTATGCGAAACAGATTCGCCAGCAGAACATGTTTCACCTAAACATATTTGGTCTGATACAATTTTCCCTCTGTTACAACTACCTTCACCATAGCATTGACTATACGTTCTACCAGAAGACTGTGCAGTAGAACTTTCACTGCTTTTAAAGTGATTATGGGACCCACACGAACAACCATCACAAGGAACAGCGATTGTGGCAGATCCAGTATCAACAATAGCAGTAAAAATCTGCGGTGGAGTCCCGATGTGAATCTTCGAATACCAAACTCCATCATTTTCTGCTACAATTGGATAACTTTTTAAATCACGCCTAGATCTCAATGATCTTACACCATATTGTTTTGACAGTGGTAAAATAATCCCATTCTTCTTCTTATTATTATTGCCACTTGTTCTAGTCACACATAACAACACTACTGCGACAATCAAAAATGCAACTCGTACTGCTGATGGCATCATATTTATCATGTCGCAGAATATTGGTATATAATAGGCGTACTAGTATTTCATTTACAACGTTGTTCACGTTGCAGTTTTTCAGTCCGGCAAAGAAGTAGTTAAAGAAGAAGCAGCCATTATTATATTACTTATATTACTTCTTGTTGGTTGTTTTTTTGTAGTAGTAATAATAGTAGTAGTAATTAGACGACACTGAACCCTTTTGCTTTTATTCAAAATTATAATATAAAATGTGATATTTATTATTATTATTATATTATTATTATTATTATTATAATTTGCCAATAATAATAAATAATAATAATGAAATTTATAACATCACACTATATATATAATATTATTATTATTATTATTATTATTATTATATATTATTTATTATATAATTTCAATAATAGTAGACGACTATGTAAGCACCCGTATAACTTAAACTATTATCATCTATAATAATAATAATATAATTATAATACTGTATAAAATTAATTTTATTACTTTTTTATTTTTATGATATTTTTACCTAACATTTTAAATAATCGTTATCAAGCTGAATTGGATTATTATGGGAAGAATTTGAACCTCACATAGAGTCTTGTATATTATTTACGAGGATATTATTAGTAGTACCACCAGTAAGCCAGTAGATATCAAGTGTTAAAGTACGTTTTTTTTTGTAATAGTAAAAATTCATTATTTTTATTTGCTTATTATCATTCAATTTTCTTTTTTCGCTACTTCCATTTGACTTTCATAATCATCAAATCCTTTACGCAAATGATCAAATCCATTTTCACGTTCCCATTTTACCATACTTTCTGGCCTAAAATTTGTTATATATGTACGTCGAGGTTGATTGGTAGAATTTCCACGACTATAGTGACAAGTTCTACCATGCCATATCACTGCATCACCAGGTTCAAGCTCAATACATGTAGCATGTTTTGTATTTTCTGATACACTTTTTGTCATTAAAATATGTGAACCATGCGCAGCACTTTGATGGGGATATAATTCATGTTCATGTGATCCAGCTATAAACCACATTGCTCCATTATTAATAGTTGCTTCATCTAATGCAGTCCACATTGTTATTGCACGTTTATCACTCATTCCTTTCGGCCAATACGCTTCATCTTGATGCCAAGGGGTTTCCGTTTCTGTATTTGCATCTTTATATATTAACATATCAAAATCAAATGAAAAATCTTTTCCTAATAAAGCAGAAGAGATATGAAATCCACACTCATGTAATGGTCCATCTCTTGAATTTTGAATTAAATCAGATGGCCACATAATTTGTCCAACATTTTCCTTTCCATTTTGTTTTCGTTTTTCATGTGATCCTAAATCATGTCTTCCTGGTGTATCTATTTCTCCATTTTGCAAATCATCATGCATTTGTAAATATTTATTTAATGCTGTTTTCGTATCTATAACTTTTTTTACTTTAATATATCCATGTTTTTGAAAATAATTTTTCATTGTATTTATATCTTGATTTGTATCTTTTAGCCATGTATTTACATTTTTCAATTCTGATTTCTCCCAATGGATGCTACTTTGATTTATCCATGGTACATGTGGTGTTGGATTTGTTTTTTCATTCCAACCATACTTGTTGGTGCTGTTGTTAAACGTAGAGAAATATATTTTTTGTATGACTTTATGTTTTGGACATGGCACTTTAATTTGATTTAAGAACATAGTGGTGATATAATATATATATATATCCAGTGACCAACTGTGATGATACTTTTTTCTAAAATAACCACTCTCTAAGTTATGATGATATTGTTCCTAAAGACATAAAGATTGTTTTTTATTTAGTACATATGTGATTTTA
>JACKZZ010012740.1_pt1 | contig 13143 bp, 7 predicted proteins | sample 8027871 | NCBI WGS metagenome assembly JACKZZ01 (sample SAMN15724774, study PRJNA655200) | protist metagenome | isolation source: fluorescence activated cell sorting (FACS) single amplified genomes of... | place: USA: West Boothbay Harbor, Gulf of Maine | collected 2000-07-19
TTGTTTTGATGTGTCGGGTATAGTAATAAACATGTCTTGTGTTTCAGATAATATATTTATTTTATTAACTAAAAGTTTTTCTACAAAAATATTATTTTCATCATATATAACCCAAGCTAAATTATTTATATCACCGTCAATAGCTTCTATATCTATTTTACCTTTTAGATCGTCATTTAAAATACTTAGAGATTTAAATCTACTTACAGGTGTACTCATCATATCTAGACCACCCATCAAGCTTTCCATTTGAACCATCTTATTCCATACTTCTGTGTTTGATGCAATATTCTCCATGCTTTCTTGTATTGTACCTACACTTTGAGCTATACTTTCTGTTGTTTTTCTTGCTAACACAGGGTTTTCACTAGATCCATTCTCTAGTTGTAATTTTAATTTTGCATATAGCTCTATGTATGGAGCAAAGAAATAGCTCCAGTTAACGTCCTGAGATGGTGTATCGTCCTCTCCTAACCTGTAAGAGAGCGAAGATTGGTACTCAGAGATGTAAAACTTGATCTCTTCATTATCTTCTTTGTTTTTTATTAATTGTTCTTTTAATCCCATTTTGTTAATTTAATTTTTTATATATTTTGCAAAATCTCTGTTATTATAAGTATTGCTATATGGACTAGGTGTACCAAAGTTTATATCAAGATCACTAGTAGAGGTCATACCTCCGAAATCTCCAAAAGTATTAGAGCCGCTTCCGGCTAATCCTTTCCCTTAAGTGCTCCTGCTAAATCAGCACCTGCGCCAGGCATTAAACTATCGCCTAATGCTCCAAAGCTACTAGCTATTTGACCAACAGCATTTGCTTTAGCCATTCTAGAACTTTTTCCACCAGCGTTAGCTGTTGTATAACTTTGTCTAAGAAAAGTCATTTTACTATTATCTCTAGCTTCTTGTTTATTAAATTGGAAAGATCTACCCATAGCATCTGCTTGTTGCATTCTTCTACCTTCCTGTATATTTACACCTTGAACCCTTACTTGTTCTTGAGTCTGTGCAGCTTGTAATCTTTCTTCACCACTTGCTCTTAACTTTTCATTTTGTGCCTCTTGCATTTCTATACTTGCAGCAACACCTTTTTTACTCTGTAATGCAGCTTGGGCTAAAGCGGTAGCACCACCAGCACTAGCACCACTTGCTCTTAATGTGTCTAATGTGTTAGCTAAAGCTATATCAGCTTCTTCAGCTTGCATCTCAGCACCAGCGGTTGAAACACTAAGATTATTATATGGGTTACTTAAGTTACCACTAAGATCTTTAGCTAAGGAACTTAAGTTAGAAAAGTTATCATAAGGATTAATTACCTTTTGTCTGTTTTTTTCAAGACTAGACATCTCTGCTCTTGCCTTTTTTTTCTCGGCTGCATACTCTCTCATATTTCTTCTAGCAGCTGCTTTTTTAGCAAATCCACCGACTATACCGCCAATTGCTTTAAATAATCACATAATTTATTCTATTAATACGATGATTCAACTGTGTCGCTGGACACCGCGAATAATTCTCTTTTTTGATTTATACTGTTGTCTAGCTTAAATTTAAATGTACTAAAAAACCCTTTAACACCAGTCATGTTATTTCCAAATACTATTTCACCTGCCGTTGCCGGTGAGTTGTTTATAATGTTTGCAAAGTATTTATTTTCTTTTCTTTTAAATTTATTAGAAAACATTTCACTTTCTAAAAGTGATAGGCTATTAGGTACGTTTCCATATTTAGCTATTGGTGTTAAAGCTATATCACCTGAACTAGCAACCACACTATCTACTATCCAATCATTTCCTCCCTCATAATTAACTGTTTTAAATACTTTTACAGTAGATGGTTTTGCATTTAATACAACTGTAACATCAGAGTCATTTTCTATACCATAAAAATTAGCATAAGGACTAGAGCCGTAGTGACTATATATCTTACCACTATTTGTAGAGAAAAAAGTAGATGTTAAACTAAACATTAGTTTTGGTTGAAAAGTAAATAAACTTGTCCAACCTTTAACACCGTCATCAAATGATACAGTTTTAAATAATTCATTATAAAATATTAAAACTTCGTTACCAGGTATTTGAGTACCTATGTTACATTTAAATGATGATGGATTACCTGACGATATTACAGATTCAACTCTTCCATATAATTGGCCAACAATTTGCCCTGATGTAGTATATTTATATATATACATACCCGCTGTTATATCTGGGTTAGCAGCGTTTAATGTTAATGTTACATCAACACCATCAGATGGTTGGTTATATGTTTGTGGAGTTGCTGCGTTTCCTGATTGAGCACCAAAACCACTTGATCTATTTTTCTTTATAGATAATATGTAGTTTTTAGTATGATTATCCCAACCACCTACAATACCATTAGCAGAAGTACTTGGATCAGTTAATTGATCTCTAAAAAAATCATGCATACCATAACCAGATATTTCTACGATCTGTCCGTTTGTAGATAATTGTAATACACAACCTCTTTTTCTATCAGTAAAGTATTTTCTATAACCATAGGCAGCAAAGCTTAATGGATCTTTAGCTATACCATATTTACCTTGATAAGCTATTATTTGTCCAATTACTAATCTACCAGATGTAGTTAGAGCTGAACCTTCTGCAGAATATATAGCATCTTTATCTATAAGTGCTCTATTTACTTTATCTTCTTGAAATATAATTAAGTTAGTATCTTCTGCATACAGCTTTTGTATTGAACCATGTGCTGGATCTAAACTTCTAGTTATATCTTCTGCTACTGAAAATTCATTAGTTTGATTTACACCTGTTCTAGAATTAAATACTCCAGAGTATATTAAGGAATTAAATCTATTTTGATTACTAGCGTTGTCTTCTACTATATGAGCCTTAACACCTATATCTGTTGATGTATTATTATAACCACCTCTTATTCTTGATTCTTCTATAAACCAGTCAGTTGCATTAACAGGTGTGTATGCTTGAGGTACATTAGCATATGGCGTTGCTGGTGCTGATGGATTTTCAGCAACAACATTTGTTAATTTCTTCAGCCAATATGAGTTAAAATATTTAAGTTCTAAAGTAGCACCCATGTGTTATTATTACTTGTTTTTTGTTATTATTACGTCCAGCCATTTGTTCCAGGAACAGGTCTTGCACAACCAATACAAGATCTAGCAAGTTTATCACTACACGTATTAGCATCTCCACTTATTTTTATACCAGCTGCATCAAACTTAGCTGATGTATCTATCTGGTTAAAAGGTTCTGCGGGGTTTGAGGCTGTTGAAAATCCATAAAATGGTGTTGTGTTACTAGCTGATTGATGTGTAAAAGTACTTGTTAATCCAGCATCTGTATAAAATATATCTACATATTCAGAGTAAGGCATTGGAGCATATTTAGGTGTGTTACCTGTAGCACAAGTGTATGCGGTTTGAGGTGAGGAAAGATTATATAAATAACTTTTTGGAGTTTTATTATCAGTAACATCACCACCATCTTCAACAACACAAGTACTATAGTATAAATCATTTGAATTAACCCATAAACATAATGAATCTGAGTAGGCACCTGCATATTCCGTATAAGCATCTTTAGCAACTATAGCATATTCTCCAACTGAATTAAATGCAAAAGCAGTTGAACCATATCTAGTACTGTTTATAGTGCTATTTGTCCAATCACCATTCGCTTGTATATTAGAACCGTTGACATCATCTATTTGTTGCCAAGTAGCGCTTGAATCTGCTCTATGATAAACAAGCCACTCAACACTCATTGTAGCAAAATTAGTTCCACCAGCTCCAGTATATTTTTGTTGCATGTTACATTGAAAAACAACAGTACCTTGTGTCACAGCACTACCTAATTTATTTATAAAATTAGAATCACTAGTGTTTGCTGAAACAGTTAAGCCAGTTATTTTAGGATTATTAAAATCACTAGCTGTTAAAGTATTATTAGATAAATACCAAACAGCAGTTCTTGTGTTTGAGCTAATTGTATTATAAGGAACAACTGATTGTTGTGTCGCTGGTATACCCGCACTAACTACTCCTTGAGCTACACATCCAGACTTTGAACTAGAATTTAAAGGTATAGCACCAACAGTTATAACTTGTTGCTTAGTAACGCTTTTAGTATTTAATTGAGGAACATTGTTTAATATAGCATCTTCAATTTTTAATTGTAAAGTGTAAACACCTATAGGTGTAGAGTTTGCGGTTTTAGTAACAACACCAGTTGTATTGTCATCTATAGAAAAATAACTACCTGGTGATTGCGAAGCAATACTATATCTTAATCCTAAATTACTATTGCTTATTGAACCATTATAACCTTGTCTTGTAACACCTACGTTATCACCAGCACTAACTATAACGTCTGGCAAAGAAGTACCATCTATAAATACAGGATCTAAATTAGTTAATTCACCTGTAAAAAGTATTGTACTTGTATCACCACCAGAGTTAGCTACGGTTGTAAAAACAAAAGTATAGTTATAAACTTCTTTAGAGCTTTTATTCACAGTTCCAGCTGTACCATCGTTATAACCAGCTGCAGAATAATTAAAACTATTTACTAGTGTTTCTATTTTATATCCTGTACCAGATGTTTTAATTTTAAATTGACTACCAGCGCCTATGTTTTCTGTAAACGTAGAACCATCATATGTTATGTTACCTGTGGCTCTTGTTGTACCTGCTCCATCAACAACAGTGATAGCAACTTGAGCTATTTGAGTATTAGAAAAATTACTACCTTGGTTGTTTTGTGGATAAAATATAGCTGTAACATCTGAGTTAGCAGCCATTCCTTCTGTCTGTGAATAGCTTAATGCTGAAAGTTGACTTACACCATCAAACCCAGTTTCAACATCTGCATTTAAATCAGCAATTAACCCAGCTGTAGTAGTTTCATAAAACAATTGTAATAAACTATCAACAGGTTCTGTTTCAACAATTGATAAATAAGGTTTCATTGTTGCTTTGGTTGTTCCTACAATAGTTGTTCCAGCATTAGACGTGGCTAATCTAGCTATAAAAGGATTTGTTTCAAGTTGATATAAAGGTACAACTGCAGGTGGTGTAGGTACTGTTATATCAGTAGTGCCCATTGATAAGTCATTAGCTGTAGCTATAGTATCAGCGGTCATAGATAATGGTAAAAACTGTGAGCCAGCTGCTGCAGAATTTACAGGAAAAAATTGTACATTGCTCGTTGCTGTGTTGTTATTAACCCTACCATAAAGTTGCACTGAACTTCTAAATTGTTTTTGTTGATCAGATGTTTCGTTTAAATCTCTAGGTATTTTATTTATATTATCATTTAATAAAACAACATTAGCTGTTTTATTGTCTTCATCAGTTGGAAAAACAGGTGGATCCGTAACACCAGTAGTATTAGGATAACCATCTAAGAATCCTGGTAAATAAACATTATAATATTCCTGCTCTTGTTGTTTTACAACAACTTTATAAGAATACCAACCTAGTGGATTTGGTAATGTATAAGCAAATTTAACATCAGGGCTATTACTATTAGAGCTGTACAATAAATCATTAACTTCTCCATCAGTTGTTATTGTATAAGCCGTACCAACATTTGCTACGTTAGTTACTTTAACAAAATCTGTATATTCACCTCTTAAATACGAGTTTAATGTAGGTACATTTGTTTGTCCAGTTGACAAAGTAAAAGTAAATGTATTACCACTTATATTAGTTGCAGTGCCTGTAGTATTAAAACCTTGACCTATTTTTTCAGCATACAAACCAGGTTCACCTGCGTTTGCTGTATCACTTGTTATTGATTCGTTGACAACAACTTTTAAAGCGTCACCAAACCATTGGTTTAAATTTTGAGTACTAGCTTTGTACGGATGGTAAAAAGTTGAACCACCAAAAAAGTTTCCAGCTAAACTTAAGCCTGCATCTACCGATGAAAGAATAACAGATGACTGTCTGCCAAATTTATCTGACAATACAAAACCTACTTGATAGTTTCTGTTTTGTTTTAACGTATGGTTAGGATATTCTGCCCAGTTTGTAAATATTGTAGTGTTTTTGGCTGAAGCGCCAACGTTATAGTTTAATGTGCTAGGAGGAGTGTGTTGGCTTTGATAATTACCATAAATAACCCTGTTACCTGAAACTTCTTGTGATAAAGCTCTAACAGGAACACGATCATAAACCCTTACTGTTTGTCTTTCTGGCAATGTTTTAAATGGCTTTCTTGACTGATAATTATATGTGTAAATATTAGTGCCTTGGTTTGGCCAACTAGTATCAACAACATTTATTGAATCCAAAACTTTAACTGCTCTTGCATCTGACTCTTTATATAATATATCTATTCCTATTATTTTATAACTGTCAGTATCAGCTGTCCCTATTTTAGTTTGTTGATCAGGTAAAGGTATTAATAGTTCTACATTTTGCACACCATTTTCCATAAAAGCAAGTATAGTACTTCTATAAGCAGCATCTTCATCACCATCAAAAAAATAACCTTTTTGTTGAGGTATAAAAGCTGGCTGTGTAAATGGTGCCATAATAGAATACTCTAAGTCATCAAATTTAAATCTATAACTAAATCTAACAAATAAATCTTGAAGAAAATCTGGATCACCAGGCCAATCACCACCTTGATTAAAATCATAAGTAATGTCTTTACCAGTCATTGTGGTAGTTAGAAATGTTAAAATATCTAAGTTTGCTACAGTTGCTGCTGTGTTTATAGTTACAGTTACACCAGACACGTCTGTTACATATATATATTGATCAGCCGTTATACTTGGACCAATAATATTCATACCTTTTTTTATAGCTACGTTAGCTGCTGATAATGTTATAGTTGTAGAACTACTCGCTGCTCCAGCTGTACTTGTTGTAGATTTTAATAGCTGTAAAGGTTCGTATGGATTATACTTAGCAACTGATATTTGGTTTTCTTTTGTATAATAACCTAACGTTTTAGTTACGTTTATTTTTCTAGGTTGATTTCTATTATCTGTCCAAAATAAAAGATCCTCTACTAAGTTTACACCTATAATAGGGCTTGACTTACTAAAATTTAAAAAAGAACCAGTAACTAAAGCTGTGTAATTAGAGTCTTCATATTTATATATCCAATGAGTAGTTTCGTCTGTTAAAAACGTATAAACAATACTATTATTGTTGTCTGTAAAATAGCCTATAATTTCTAAGTTAGGATTTCCTGTATTACTAACCTGAACTAAAGTATTACCTAATATGTTTTCTAACGCACCTATATCATCATCTTCAGACTTACCTACAGATATATTGTTTGCATCTCTATACTCACCGTTAGGAATCAATCGGTCATCAAGATCTTTATTCATCTTGGACCTTAGAAAGCTATTCTTTATTTCAGCCATGTATTAAAATTTAAGCCATTTAGATTTTTGTCTCATCACTTGAACTATTTGATCAAGCTTAATGTTTGATAATCTAATTTTAGCGTTTCTTAGTTTAGCGCTTCTTTCTTTTTTAAATCTTTGTACTATATATTCTGGTACTTTAGCACTAACAGATAATATTGAATGTAGAATATGAGAGTATAAAGCATCTTCTGCTAACTTAGGTATTCTAGCATCAAGATCATAAGCATTTCCATCTGATATATACTCTATAACTACAAGTTTACCTTTTAAATCATTACTAAAAGATATTTTACCTTCTCTATCATTTATAGTAAACCATCCGTTTCTTTGACTGGTCTCAGGGTTAAGACCATATCTTTGGCCCAATGCTAATTCGTAAAAATTGTTCTGGTTTAATACGTCTGCAGTACTATCATTTTGTACAGCAAAAGCTCCTGATATTCTTCTTGGATCATTTGATGCCCAAGCTGCTTCAACCTGTGACGTAGTAGTTATGTTAGAGTCAAAACTATCTTGTGTTGGTGTACCAAGATTATCTTGAGCTGGTGAAGCGTAAGGATCTGTTGTTAATGTATTTGCTGGAAATATAGTGTGTTGAACACCAAACTTATCAGTCCAAGACATTCTAACATAGTTAACATAGTCTTGAGGTATAATAACATTTAAAGCATTGTTTACAGTAAGTTCTTGTGATCTAATACTTCTAAGCGTATCATAACTAAATTCTTGTAATCCACGCTTCGCATGAAATATTACATCAGTTCTTTTTACACTAGGTATTAATTTACCAGCGCCTACATATGCTATTAAAAAGTTATCAATAACATCTGTTAATCTAGTATATTCATAACTACCATAGTTTTCTTCTACAGCTGTTTCTTTTAATTGTATTTTTAAATAATTGTTAGCTGGTAAATTTATAGCCGCAGTAACAATATTGTTAACCATAGAATATGGTTCATCAAATTGAAACAACACAGCTGTTGTAGCATTACCTGGTAAAGCAATAGCTTTATCTAAAGTTATTGCAACACCGTTTACGCTTACTACTTTAGCACCAGTTGGATTATTAGTTATACCACCACCATATATAGTCATACCAGCTATTATGTTTGCATTAGCCACTGCTATTTGTATCGTTGCTGATGCAACTCCACCATTTTCAGTTGCTACAGCATTTTGAACTGTAGTAGCCGGTGTTATTTCAGTCCACGTTAAAGCATCTGTACTTTTATATAATAAAAAGTTATTCAGACCGTATTGACCGTTAGTAGGATCAGAACTTCCAAATATTAAATTCGTATCAAAAGTAGATGTTATACTTATACCTACACCTCCTGTTGCTGAGTACTGCTGTTGTGCTCCAGCGTAATATTGTCTATTAGTTTCGGTGACTAATCCACCATCTGGTCTTGGCATATATTAACTTTTTTGATTCATTTCTTCTTGCTGTATTTGAGACGCAGCAACTTCTATTATTTCACGATCTCTTACAACAACACCTGCATATAATAATATTTTTATTATAAGTTCTGTTTGTTCTGATGAGTGTATTTCAAAGTTGTTTGATGTAGCTGGTGAAAATACATATTGAGTGCTACCAGAAAAATTCCATATAGGTGCAATAGGTTTTCTTAAATAATTAACAGATATACCGCTTTGTATAGTTGTAGGGTATACATTTAAATAATTACCTTTGTAAGTATAAATAGGGTATGTAGTAGTAGGCTTTGTAAGATTAGAACCTAGTAAATGATATAACTCGCTTGATCCAACTCTTTCTAATTCTTGTATAGGTAAAGCTCCTGCTGTATATATAACAGTACCTAATCTATAAAATTGCTTAGCATAAAGATTTATATCTATAGAATCTCCTGCCGTTGGTTGAGATGTTAAAATTAAATTACCATTCGTTATAGTATATTCAGCATCTGTCAATTGAACATTAGCTACGAACACGCTTGGTATAGCATTTTGATTTGCTAAAACTAAAGCGTTACCTGATAAAACATATGTTAGTTGTGGGTTTACAGCTGTGAACTGTTGACTCGCGGAAGAGTTTCCGGAGTATTGTGAAGGTAATCTAAAACCGCTTGTAGTGTATGTTGCGGCATCTAATTCTTTAAATATAGATAATTTTTCATCTATGTTGATTTGTCTATCAGAATAGTCTAAATCAACTTGAGGCACACGTAATTGCTGATTCATATCTTCAGCGTATTTTTCAAATATTTCTAATTGAACTTGCCCACCTATTTTATTAAACTCAACAGGTGTCATATAACCTCTCTGCTCTTTGTTTAGTATTAATAAAACGGTTTGATATACAGTATTTACGTTTATTGCCATTTTAATATTTTAGTTAATAGTGATTAGGGCCACCGAAGTGACCCTTCACTATAATTATAGTCACATGTTATTGTAACTTTTTCTCAATTGTTCTGAAAACTTCTACACCTTCATCAGTTTTGAACCATGCAGCCATAGCTGAATATGGGTTTTCATCAAAAGGAACAGTTAATAGTTTTCTATCATTTGATCCCCAATGAATAGTTCTTTGGTCTTGTGATAGTTTCACTATATGTTGTTCAACTGCTCTAATAGCTGTGTTTCTTAATCCAACGTTTTCATCATTAGCAATTGCTAAAAAACTACTTGGATTTCTTCTAGCCATCAATAATAAGTCTCTTCTTAATTCTTTAGAGCTTAACGTTGCAACTTCAGATCCTTTTTCAACTCTTAAAACTGCTTCAGCATGATCTAGTTCCATGTTTTTAGCAGCAGTCATTGCTTCTAGTTCAGCATCTAAATCTGCTAAGTCATCTTGAGCAACTTCTTTTTGATCCCACTCAGCAAATATACTGCCTTTTTTAGGGTGATGATGTAAAAATTTTTGTAAGTTTTGTTGTGACTCACTAACTGTCATTACTCCGTCTTCAAATATAACATGACCTAATGTACATTCACCTTGTTGTTCATCAACAAATGGTGAGTTTTGATTAGTTGCATATCTTAATTCTCTTTGTGTGTTTGTACTTTTATCAAAATATAATAAAGGATATTGAGTACTATGTTTGGTTTGTAATGTAAATGTTAGTGGTGTAATGTCGTGTAATAAATAATACACTCTAGTTTTAATCTCCCATTTAGGGGCTTTGATTTCTTTTGTCTTTGACATAATATGATATAATATAATTAAAAAAAATAAAGGGCTAGGCGCCGAAGCGCCTAACTCTTTAAAAAAGTATTAAGCTTGGAATAACACGAAGTTATTAGCAGCTTGAGTTACAAGACATCTCTCAGATAAGAAATGAACTTGCATTGCATCTAGTGCAGAGTTGTATACACCTCCAACAGATCCAGTGATCCAAGACTTGTAACGTCTGTCATCAGCTTCTGAAGATCTGTATCTTACGTGTAAGAATGGTCTTCTAACGTTTGTACCTAATAGTTGGTCATAAACTGTAGAAGTTCCAGCAGGTACTAATACACCATCTATTCCACTAACTGCAACAGCACCTCTTGTAGAAGCATCGTTTAAGTATTTCCAGCTAGTTTTGTAGAAATCATAAGAACCTCTTCTAAATCCAGAGAATCCTAGGTTAAGTGCCATTTGCTCAGAGTTTTCAAATAAACCGTAAGCAGTACCACCTTGTGAACCACCAGAGATTTGAGATAACATATCGTCAAAACCAAGATCAGTTGATCTGTTTAAGAATAACATGTTTTCTTCAATAGCTCCTTGAGTATCAAGGTTTTTAAGGATTTGATCGAAATCACTGATACCAGTAGCAGCAGAGAATCCTGACATGATGTTACCTCTTGTTTGGATAGCTTGGAATAAACCTTGCGTTCCATGAGCAGCAACAGCAGCATTAAATCCAGTATTACCAATGTTACCAGCAGCAGCTTGTACAGCGAACTGACCAGTAGCAGAAGCTAATTCACCTTCAATCATTGCCATTTCTAAGTAGTCATCAAATCTTAATCTTGTTTCAGACTCAGACTTTAGATACCATAAGTATCCTGATGTACCATCTTCAGTAGCAACTTCAACCCATCCAATCTGTGCAGTGTCAGAACCGTTAATTTGGTATCTGTCTTTTATGATAATTGGTTGGTTGTTGAATTGAGTGAACTGTGGTTGAGCAGCAGCAAGAGATTGCCCTGTTCCTTTTGCAAACACAGAACCATATACAAATAGTTTCAAGTTAGCAGCAGCACCTAAAGAGTTTAGGTTAGCAGCAGTAAATGAAGTAACTTGTATTTGAGTTGCAGGCGCACCACCAGCAGCTACTACAGGAGCAACAACTACTACAGCTTTAACTGTAACACCAGTTGCAGTGTTCATAATAACTACAGTGTCGTTAAGATTAATAACACCAATTGTTTGAATAGGTGTAGTTTGACCACCACCAGTTACAGGTGATACAGAAGCAGTAGAAGGAATTGATATAATTCCGATTGCAGCTCCACCAGCACTTGTTACTGAACACCCTGTGTAAGAGATGTGTAGTCTGTTTTGTTCTGACCAAATTACTTGATCAGATGTCATTGGCATTTCAGCGCCAACCATTCTTAAGAAACCAGATAAAGTTCTGTTTCCATATCTTTCAACCTCAGCTTCATAAACTTCAGGAAGGTATTGTTGAGCGAAGTCATTTCCACCTCCATTAGCAAAGTTTAAGTAGTTGCTATTTAAGATTTGTTGTTGTAGTGACGGCACGATCGAGCCGTATACAGGATTAATTTGTCCCATTTTTAATAATAATTTTTAGTTAAATTTCCGTTTTTTGATTGTCAATTTTGAAGAATCAATACCAGACACTGCTTTAACTTTAAACCCTCCAACAAAAACATCCTCAGGAGCTCTTGATCTTGGGTTTGTATCAACGTTGTTTGACTTAGCTGCAATATCTCTAATAGCATCGGACTTGCCTTGCTCATAGAAATGCTGTGCTATAGTATCAGCGTGATCAGCAGCGTACATAGCTTTGTGATAACCTTTGACATCTGCAACATTACCTTTTTTATCCAGGAACTTCCCGATCGTATTATTAATGTTCGATTGACTATCGACAACATCATTAACGTTTTTAACTCCATATCTAAATTTCTTTTCACCAACGCTAAATTCAAAACCTTTGAATTCATTGTTGAAATAATCTTTAGTGTTAGACTTAAACGTTTCATGTTGTTGTTGAGCTGTGTTTTGCTCTTCGTTGTAGCGGTTGAAAAAATCTACAGCCTTTTGTTGTTCTTGAGTAGTACCAGGTCTCAACTTGATCTCTTCGTAATACTTACCCTTTAAACCTTCCAAATAGTTTTTAGCTTTTGCAACCTCTTCTTTATATGCAAGTTTCTTCTTCCGAATATCCCTTGCTTCATCTAACTCTTCATCAAATTCAAAGTTATCTTCTAGTAGAAAATTAACTTCTTCTGAATCTAAGTGAGATTTAGTTTGTTTATAATACTCTCTTAATAAAGTATCATTATCTATATTAGAATAATCCGCATTTAACCTTACGTAGTCTTCTAATGTTCCACCTGTTTCTTTCATAAAGTCTACGACTTTTTCGATGTTTTCAGGTAGATTAATATCTTGTTTTACTTCATCTGAAACCTTTACTACTGGTTGTTCTGATGATTGTACCATTTCTTCACCTATAGAAATTACCTCTTCCTCAGGTTCTTCTTTTATTTCTTCAATTATAGGTTTTTCTTCTTTTGGTTCAGCAACCTCGCTGGACT
>JACKZZ010017875.1_pt1 | contig 13139 bp, 7 predicted proteins | sample 8027871 | NCBI WGS metagenome assembly JACKZZ01 (sample SAMN15724774, study PRJNA655200) | protist metagenome | isolation source: fluorescence activated cell sorting (FACS) single amplified genomes of... | place: USA: West Boothbay Harbor, Gulf of Maine | collected 2000-07-19
AGGAATAGTAATAGTAATAGTAATAGTAATAGTACAGCAGCAAAAGCATATGTTGACAAAGAATTTGAACTATTTATGAAGTCAATAAAAGATTCTACCACTTTTTTCAAGAAGGTTGCTTACAATACTCAAGACATTGACATTGCGACCTATCGTATTTTACATGACGAACATCAGGGCACAGACAAGGACAGGAAGAAGTTTCAGTTCATGTCTAATGACGATGATACTACGTTACGAGAAGATGAATACTGGAACAATCATGGTACAGGAATTCAATATGATCCTAAGAAATTGAGAGGAGCAAGTTTTCTTTACCGTGTTAAAGTACCTGTACGTGCACCTGTATCTGTATCTGTATCTCAAAGTGACAAGAGTAAAAATCTCGACAAGTTACTTTTAGATAGTAATACTTATGAACGCATAAACACTTGGAATGTGAACGCCAATACTAATATAAATACAAATACAAATACAAAGAGGAAGAGGAAGAGTGTGCTAAAACTGTTAGACATAGAGCATTTTTCACTTTATACTATAAGTGTAATAACTGCATTATGGGGTGACATTGATGATAAATATATTAATATTGCTAGTCATATCTCACGTAAATTTTACAATGGTAATTTGAATTATAATTCAATACACAAAAGACAATTAGATCATCATTGTAATGAAATGTATTCTAGAAAAAGTGACTATATAAGGGATTTTTATTATCTTTCAAAATTAAATACCACTTCTTATCATAACAGTAACAGTAACAATAACAGTAACAATAACAGTAACAATAACAATAACAGTAAGAATTGGATTTGGAATGGAAATAAAAATGTAGCAGTGCATCCAATATGTTCAATGGATCCAAAATGGGTCTTAGATGCAATGAATAAATATAATATCAATAGTAAACAACTGGGACCAATCTTAGGATCACTAGTATATGTTGCTAGTGATGGACAAAATAATGATAATCAATGGATAAAATTATCAAAAGAAAAAACATTAAAATTAAATAATAAAAATATTTATAAAGTTGTCATTGGTAGAAATATTATGAAAAGCTTGGAAAGAAGTCGTTATGCAACAAGTGCTGTCATTGATATAATTATGAGTGGTATAAGTAACGGGTTATTTATTGGAAATCCTTTTAGTACATTTAGTTTACAAATTTTTATATTAAAATTAGTTACAGCTGTCACCTCAACATCAACCTCAACATCAACATCATCACTACAATCACCAGCACCAGCACCAGCACCAACCGAAGAATTAGATGCGTATAAATTACAGAAACAATTCCACTATCAGTTGCCGTTGGATTGTGGTATGGACTTTGATTATTATAACAATATTCATATTGAAGATAACTGGAAAATGTATATTGATAAAGATGATGTTAACGTTGGAGAGGTGAGTCATCAGAGACAGAAGGTACAAGGAAAGGGAACTAAAACTATAGTGGCAATGAGCAAGAAAGGGAGTATTTCTAACCCTACATGGATTACAAATCACATACTTGTGAAAGTAATGAAAAAGATTTTCAAGAGGTAATAGCAATGGTAAAACAATCAATGATTTTATTATTTATGTATTTTTGCACTAAATTGTAGATATTGTATGTTATTTGTCAATTAGAAACTACAAATAAAACCTGAATATAACTTGCCACCAGTAGGTTTGCGCTCTTCATCAATTGGACACTCATAGAACATACCGTCAATTCTACAGGAGCCTTGGATCTCCCATCCAGAGATATCCCCACTAAAGGGTGTATTACTGAACATGGAAGCCATGTAAGTAACACTGCTGACATTCCATCCAGAGATATTCCCGTTAAACTTGGAATTACAGAACATGTGATCCATGTTCGTGACACTGCTGACATTCCATCCAGAGATATCCCCTTTAAAGGGTGTATTAATGAACATGCGATCCATGTTCGTGACACTGCTGACATTCCATCCAGAAATATCACCATTGAAGCGTGATTCACCGAACATCCAAGACATGTTAGAAACACTGCTGACATCCCATTTACTAATATCAAATTTAAATTTTCCCTTCTCGTGAAATAGCCAACTCATATCAGTGACTCCAGATGTGTTCCATTTGCTGATGTGCTGTGCCCATACTTTTTTATTGTTGCTTCAGCAGGATACCCACACCAATCATTCACTGCTTTATGTATATCAGCATCAAATCTCTGATACTTACTCACCATCGTTTTGCCAAAGATGATACAGATGAAGTCAGGCTGGAGGAATCCATAATGGTTTCCATGATGATTCCTAATTCTGTACAACCAAAGAACGAACTGGTATCTCCTCAGTTACTGGATGATGATTCCTAACCATGCGTTCGATGATGCGTTCAATCATTTCTTCCCTACACACAAAGCCTTCTTGAATGAACATCTCTGCTAATTCATCAAATGGTAGATCTCGGAGACGATTTTCTTTATCTTCAATTAACATTTGGTGTCATCTCGAACTGTTTCTCGTTCATTGTAACCTCAGTCTGTAAGAGCAAGATAGTACTATCTTGAATAGCACCAATACCGATAGTTTTCAACACAATTTCTCAAGGAAAAGGCTTACAGAAAAGTGGGTTCAAAATTCCCAATTCCCATGATCCCATGAAGCCAGAAGAAGGTTCTCTGTTTTGAAGTTAAGACACTTCGGTTTACCTCTCTTCTTTTAATTACCTCCGTTGCATTATTGAGGTAAAAAAACGTTACTAGAAAGATAATTTCGAAGTTTATTTTGCAAAAGAAAAATCATCATGAAAGTTTTCGTTTTTTGTGTTATTCTCATGATTTTGAGCAAAGGTGTAAGTGTTGATGTTGCTACTGATGGTGCAATGCATGTTTCTACTGATGTTGTATCGAAAGAAGCAACAACTGGAATTGCTGAACAGCTAAGTCATCATAAAGCTATTGGCAAAGAGTATCTTGCCAAGAGATATTTTAAAGATTACTCAGAAGACGATTTTCGAGAAATTGATTTTCGTAGTCGTAAATTCTACATTCGCTCAAAAGCAAATGATATAGTAAAATGGATTGTATCAAAACGAGAAGGTGAAGGTAAAGTAGCAGAAGAATTTGAAAAGATATTAAGAATAGGTAATTCAACTGATCCTAATATTGAAAAAGGATATTGTACCAAAGGTCATCGTGATGCTGAAGCTACTGCTACAGCTGGTTCAAGAAAACATTCAATTTTTCTTGATATAGGTGCAAATGCTGGTTTTTATGGTTTATATGCATCTGCTGTTGGATGTAGAACGTATTTTTTTGATATACAAGAAGAATGTCATGATTGGATATCATCAGCTATTGATAAAAATAAATTTCATCATGCTGCATTAATACCATACCCTATTGGTAATGTAACACAAACATTACATATTAAAGAAAGAAGTAATGGTTGTCATGGTACGTTCTCATTTAGTTCAACAGGTGCAGAGTGGTATTTAGATAAAATGAAAATACCAGAACCGTTAGATGTAAAAATGATAAGAATAGATGATATACTCATGCTTGCAATGAAAGAAAATACATTACAACCTATAGCATGTATTAAAGTTGATGTTGAAGGTTATGAAATTGGTATCATAGCAAGTATGAGAAATTTAGTTAGACATAAACAAAAAACAGATGGTACACATACTGTAAAAAATCTTGTTATTGAATTATCACCACCAAGATGGAGCGGTTTACCTAATGGTGGTATTACACGTCAAGTAGCAGCTGATATAATATGTGATGTTTTATGGGATGCGGGTTTTGATAAAGTAATAGCTTGGGGTAATTATGATTGGGATGATACAAAATTTAGTAATAGAGAAGGATTTCATAAATTTATTGTTGAAGGTAAATTTTTAGGTATATCCCAAGATTTTAGTTTCAAAAGAAGTAATGATGAATATAATGGCTATTAGGCGGCAGATGCACAACTGCAGTCACAAATATTAAATATTAATTCAAGTAAATGTAAATGTAAATGTAAAAAGTTGTATGTAAAAGTTGTTTTAACGTATGTAAATTGTAATTTTGTATGTATGTAAATCCATTTCATTTTTTTTATGAACAAAATAACACATTCCAAGCTATCCTACCTTTTCTCTTCTTATAATATCATCTCCTTTTTTTTTGAAATAAAAGTACATTTATGTACAGCCATTTCCACCAAATGCCTGTAAACATGAAGTATCTGGATCTAATAATATTCCACTAGCAGTAACATTATATGCAATAACAATAGATGCTAAAAAGACAGATGCATAACCAACTCTTGTTGATGTGAAAAATGCAACAATAGGATTAGCACTATCAACAAATGTATTGCCTTGTTGTTTCCATTCAGCACATTGTTTTTTTTGATTTGGTAAAAATTGCGTAAAAATTATGATCGCTATAATGTTAATACCATAAATAAGAAAAGTATAATTTGCAAATTGATTTGGACCATTTGATGCAATAAAAGCATCTTTTGATTGTAAATCAACTTTACCTTTTGGACATGTAGATACTTCTGTACCACATGTTTCAATGCCAATAGCACTTAATAATTGTGTTGATATTATCACACCTATAAGCGATGAACTATTAGCTGTACTTACTATCATCTCATATGTCGTACTTTCTTGACCTTTTTTAGCTAATTCTATTACAGCCATTGCAAATAATACTTGTGATAAACCTTGTGTTAATGCAACATTTAATTGTAAAAATACAGTAAACCATGGGGTCATAACACCACCGACATCATAATACACTAATAACCATAATAAACCTAAATTTGCACTAAAACCTAATGAAATATATTGTGTGTAACGCCAATTCCAATTAATAAAAAATTTTTGAAAACATATTATACCAGACATTGTTGCTAAATTTGTTAACATTGTCATGATACCACTTTGAAAATTTGTTAAACCAATTAATGAAAATTGTGTATAAGTTTGTACAATAGGTGCCATACCACTAAAAGCACCATTACCTATAACAAATATTAATAAATATAATGTTGTTGGATTTGTCATTGTATCCCATAGTAATTCTTTATGATGCTTAAATGAATGTAACGGTGAATTTTTTGAACTTGGTTCTTCTAAATAATAAATAGGTATACATAGTAAGAATATAACACAAAATGTTAATCCATAGTAACCATTAGGTGTTAATCCCCATGCCCAACATGAATCAAATGCTATTTTACAATCAGCTTTATTTGTTTCACGTCCATTAACAAGTAATGCTTGTAATAAACCTGCACCAATACCAACAAAAAATCTTATTCTTTGTCCTGTTGCAAGTACTTGACCTCTTTCATCTTCTTTTTCAATTTGACCTAATTCTACACTATATCCATCAGCTGGTACATCTGCTATCATTAAACAAAATTGTACTACTATTGATAAACCTAACCATGTTGTTGCATTCATAGAATTACTTGCAAATGCTTGAATAAATGTTATTAATAGTACTAAACTCCAACCAAGCATCATATAAGGTTTACGTCTCATACCAAATGGACGATATGAATCTGTTACCATAGCATAAAATACTTTAAACCCCCATGCTATAAAAATCATACTTGCTGAATTTGCACATACATTTTGATCACCTTTATAATAATAAAAACAAAAATTTGTAGCTATACCTTGAATACCCCCATTAAGACCAATTGCTGCATAATGTGCATATAAACCAATATGATTCCATGCATACATTTGTGGTGCTATTGGCAATGTTCTATCAAAACTATCATCTAATGCTTCTTCACCAACAATAACAAGTGTATCTTCATCATATCCCATCAACTTTTTTGGATCAATAACGCCATCTACACTATAACGAGAATTACGCATGACTCTTTCAGAAATATCTGGACTAGATGTACGATCAACTGATTTTCTATCAGGTGTATCTGGACGTGGGCTACCTTCCCGAGAAATTGTCATAGGATTACCAACAAATAAATCATCATCATCTGGTTCCATATTGTTACCAGTTGGTACGTCCTTTAGACTAATCCCGGAATGTGCTGCAGGATCTGCACTTGCACTTGCATTTCTATTCTCTTCTGACATTTTTTATTGCATGGAACTTGAAGAGAATAGACAACTGATTTCAAGACAGAGAAAGGTCCCCCTTAATTGATTCTCTTTCTCTCTTCTTCCAGCGCAGACGACGACGCTGCAAAGCTTGCAATCATCAACGTTGATAGGAGATGCTTAAAATTACACTTATTATGATATGGATCTCGATATCCATCTCAAACTCGGAAGGATTCAATCAAACAATGTTTACATAAAATTTACACAATAAATAATTCATCTAAGTTACTCCAACTACTTCCATCTCATTTGCAACAAATAAAATTTCAGGGTAAACACGAGCCTGAAATGGAGTGGCACACTTAACTTACTGACCAAAAATAAATATCCAGCTTATATACCAAACATGACATATTGTAATGTGGGACGTTCTTTGCATCTATGCAGAGGGTGGTACCCATGTAGCTTCTCCATTCTCATTATTATAATAATAAACAGCTTCAGCTTCGTCATCCCAGCATACAGACCAGACACCAGCTTCATCATAGGGTTGTACAGGGTTGTCCGGACCAACAGGAATATCCCATTGTTCTTCTGCACCTTGTATATTTGGTACATAACCTTCTTCTGTATATGGTACATTATTTTGCTCAACACGACTAGGTTGTGTTTTTCCAAGTATTTCACCAGCTGCAGAACGTTGTGCAAGTTTTTCTTGTGAATCATAGAAATGTTTAGCATGTGGTATGTAAGGACGAGGTACAGTAGCATGCTTTGGTGCAGCCACTTTTGGTCTGTGATGAGCGTTAGGTACATGCATATAAGTAGCTAAATTTGATTCATAAGGCAGAAAAGTTGTTAGTGGAAATGAATGAATGAATGAATGCAAATGAAACAGAAAGTGGAAGGAAATCAAAAGTATATACTTACTTCCAACTGCTCTTGGGAATCCTGGGGGGTACTGACTATCACCACCAACAGAACTCATATCATCACTGCTGCTACCACCATACGGAGTTCCTCCTTTAGCTTGACTACTTGATCTTGGACCTTGTGTCTGTTGTATGTAACTATAATCAGCATCACCTAACTGTTGTCTTAATTTATTTGTGTTATTTACAACACCTTTTACTTCATTTCTACTATCTACAGTAGCTCTATATCGATGAGGATCACTTTGAAATTGTTTTATTGGTGCATTTTGCTGTAATGTTGTTTTAACAAATGGTGTTTTTCCACCTTTAGTTATAATATTGAGATGTTTTGGTGCTGCATCATTGACAGCATCAGAAATTTTACCACTATCAAATTGAAATAAATAAAATTAAGAAAGAAATATTATCATAAATGGTTAATTTTGAGTTTTTAAAACTGAAATATATATGAATGAATGATATAGTATATATTGGACAAAGACACATTGAAACTCACGCTCTTTTTAATTCTTCCTGAATTCTCTTTGGATTTTCAATTGTACGAACTGTTCCATCTGGATTAGTGATTTCTAGATATTTAGGAGGTAGAGGTTTTGTATTGTCTCCTTTTTCTTTACCTGGAAACTTTGGAATATTTGTTCCACGTCCTACACTCTTGTCTAAATGATTGATCATCTTGGAAAAAATACAACAAATGCAATGTAATTCAAATGCTGATGAAAAAACTCTTATGTGACTATTTACAAATATGATTAGGTCTCACAAATAAGTAATCATGACGATATTGGCAAATTCAAAAAGAGATCCCTTTTTCCCACAAACATCCAACGAGCAACGACTGTTTGTGCTGGTTTAACGTTCATTTGCAACTTTTAGTTTGTGCATAGAAATATTGCATTGCTTCTTATTGGGTAGAGGTGTGAGAAGTCACTTATTTGTATAGAATTAAGCTAGAGATAGCATAAAAATAAGAATTCTATTCTGAATTAGAAATTGTGCTTGTTGTTTGATTAGGTTAGGATTTGGAACATGTGGAATATCACATATATTGTATTACTACTATGTTGGCTCGTATCTATTCATGGTTGGAATGAATGGAAATATAAGACCCAATGGTCTGAATCAAATAGTGATAGATCTGCAAAAATAGCAAATTGGCAAGAATATTGGGGTGTAAATGCTGCACCAGGTTTTCAAATATCTGATCAAAATGCACCGAGGCCTCGTAGAGGTCATACTATGTTAAGTTATTATGATAAAACAGTAAGTGCGTTGTATAATGGTGCAACAATGGTAATAATGTTTGGCGGACGTGATAATGAAGCAAAATATGAACATATACCAAGAACATATAATGTAGCAAAAGTTAATGGTACAATTGTATTTACAACATATCGTGATAAACCAGTTAATGCATGTAATGATATTGAAGAAAAATATTATACAACAGAAGAAAGAGCTGGATGTAATTTTACCGAATCATCAAGAATTGATGTTGGTATTTTTTATAATGATGTATGGGCATATAAATTATGTGAACAAAGTCCTGAACCGTTATCAACACCTGGTTTTGGTCCATTAGATGGATATAATCGTGCAGCTTTAGATCCAACAAGACAATATGGTAGATATTTTGATGAACCATGTGAGGGAGGCGGTTGGTTATTATTACACCCAGGTGCACCTGAAGGTGGATGTGTTATTCAGCTTGGTATTTTAGTTTGTAATGTACCATCAGAAAGATATAATCATGCTGCAGCAATGTTTGATGATGGAACATTTTATGTTTATGGTGGATTTAGTCAACGTTGTGCTGATTATTGTGATGATTTATGGTTATTCGATATATTCTTAAAAGGTTGGCGTCAAGTTTATGCAGGTGATAGTCAATATAATTTATCAAAATTATATTATGATTTATTTTTAGGTTTTCCATTTGAATATACAACAAAAGAAGTACCGAGAGATACAAGTGTTGCAAAAAATGCTGGTCCTGGTAGACGTTGGAGACATAAGATGGATGTCGGAAAACAGTATCCAGATACAGCAAAAGATTTGATAGATGGTACAATATATAATGTGATGAAACAAGATTGTGCAGTATTTGGTGGACATCGTTTATGGCAAGGTTATTCTGTTGCTAATCAAGAAAGTAATAATTGGGGTAATTATGATTTATATCCATCAGGTGGTTATTTGGATGACTTGTGGATATATAGTAAATTTTTAGATTTTGTAACAACACCTGGTGAAACATTTAAAACAAATGATGGTAAATGGCAATTTGTATTCCCAAAAGAAGAATGTTATAGTGATCCAGGTTTATCATGGGAAGCTAGATTTGATGTCTCTTGTTTTACTGTTTGGCCACTTGCACGTGCTGGGCATGGTATTGCTATGGATTCTGCCAGAAATGGTTTATGGATTTTTGGCGGTTATAGTACATATTATCCATATTTAAAAACTGATGGTGAAGGTTCTGGTGCTGGTGTAACACAATTAAATAAAGGAGGATTTATACCATATCCAGGTTTTTCATATTGGAAAAATGATTTATGGTTTTATAATAGAACATCAGGTTACTGGAAAGAACATGTATATAATGCAAAAAAACATTCACAATGGCCAAAAGGACGTGAAGATCATGTTTTTTTATTGTTAGGTGAATTATTATTTTTACATGGTGGTTTTAGTGATAATAACTTTTTTGATGATACATGGTATTACAATATAACAACTGAAAAATGGCTAGAAAAAGAAAGATTTGTTTATCCAACATACCCTGATGAATGTACAGATGATTTAGAATATATTGCAAAACATAATTGTACACATATGTTATGGCCAAAACACTTAGATCGTGATGTTAATTATCCATTTTCAGTGTTACCATATAGTCAACAAGAAGCATATTGGCCAGATTCAAATTTTGGTCCATATTGGGATATTAAACCAAAAGATTTTGATCAAAATCCATATACTGTTGATAAAAAAACTGGCAAGAAAATATATAATAAGAAATTACAATTTGATAATTTTCCACAAAAAGGACGTCCAATGTTTCCTTATGCAGCTACTGGTCCAATGCAATATGTGAAACCATTTGTATATAGTTTTAATTCTACACATAATGGTACATTTTATGAGCACTGTACAAGTGCATATGGTGAACCAACCCGTGGAAAAATAACAGATGGTAAAGTCGGAAGAGCTCATGGACCTATATTAGTACCACAACCACGTAGAAAAAGACCTGGGTGGGATGGATGTAGTGGAAGGCAAGATAAAAGAACAGATTTACCAAATAAATTACAATATGAAAAACCAACAGCAAGATCAAATCATGACGCTGTATGGTTTCCTGAAACTAATGAAATTATTATGTACGGTGGTATGTCATATTTACAAGAAAATGCTGCAAGAAGTGATGAAACATGGCCAACACGTACAAGAGATGATATGTGGTATTATGCATTGAATCATTGTATTAATAATTGTTCTGATCATGGTGTATGTAGAAATGGTTTTTGTACATGTTATGTTGGTTATTATGGTGAAGATTGTAGTAATACATCATGTCCTGGTACTTCTTGTTATTACGATGAATATACTAATGATCAAGTTTGTGTACATGCATGTCAAGCAGGATATGTTCATACAGATGCTGATAAATATGTTCAAGATATAACAAAAATACCGTGTTCACCGAAGCGGAGTGGTGAAATAAATGGTATATGTGATGGATTTGGTAAAACACAATGTGCACCACCATTTATAGGTGATGATTGTGGTACAAAAGATTGTAAAAATAATTGTTCATTTAATGGATGGTGTAGTATAGAATATCCAAATAGTCGTTGTATGTGTCAACCAGGTTATTTTGGCGAGACATGTGAACATAAATTATGTTTAAATAATTGTAGTTATCCAAATGGTGTATGTGATACAAAATCTGGTTTTTGTAAATGTAGAGATATGTATAGCCCATTTAATCAAACAAGAAAATATCATCCATGGGGTGGTGAAGATTGCTCATGGATTTATGCATATCAAGGTGCAGGAAAAAATATTTTATCAAATAGCATGTATTTAGCTAGCTTATTAGTACTAGGAGTTAGTCTGATATTATCATCACCATCATTGTTTTGGTCTCGTAGTTCAGATACTGTTTCAGAATCAGCTACAAAATTATTTATAAATGCTGATAATGATAATAAAAATGATGCATTTTATAAGAGAATAGATGAAGAGGTAATGCTATTTCTGAATGAACCACCAGGACTTGAAACTAAAGTGGAAGTTTTTCCATTATCATTGTCATCAACACTAAAAGTCACAGAATAAATAAGATCTAATCTAATCTATTTAAAGAAAGAAAGAAAGAAAGAAAGAAAGTATATAAATGAAGATATTTATGTATATTTATGTATATATTGAGACAATAATTGTACAGTAGTTTGTCAAATTAAACAAATAAACATTTTAAAAACAAATTTTTTATCATATTATACCTATCATCCACCACTACCACCCATCTACCTGTAAGATAAGCTTTTTTTCCTCTACTTATATGATTTTACGAACTCTTTACCATGAATATTTTTATTTTGTTGTGATGGTGTGATATAACCTGAATTAATGTCTTGATCACCATTTCCTCTTGGTGTATTCGATATAGAAACATGATTAGATGGAATTTTTGTAGTAATTTTTTCATTAACTTGAACTTGTAAACTATGTAGACGTCCTTCTACTTTTGGTAACCAACGACGTGGATCAAGTAAACCCATTTGTGCATGTAAAAAATGTTCAATTTTTTCAACATTTGTTGGTAAAATTGCATCGAATTGTTCAGTTGTGTATGCAACGACAGCTGCTTTACCAATAAAATCTAAAAATTGCATAAAATTTAAACCATTATTAACTTCACCCCAACTATCTACTTGTAATGCAGCCCATTCTAATGGTCTTGCAAAGCTATCTTCAAATTCACCAGCTTCTTGTGCTATATCTTTGTAATTAGTTAAATAACGTGATAATGTAAAAATAGGTCGTGCAGATCTTGAACATTCAATAAATAATATAGTTGCATCCTTTATACTTAATGGTGGATCACTGTTATGAAAAATATGTACAGCATCATCAGCATCAAATACTGTCGGAAATAAACCATCACCATAATATTTTCCTTTATTTTTACCTGGTTTAACTTGGTATTTGTTCATTGGTATTTTACAGATGCCAAAATCTCTTAGTATAGATATAAAACCACGAAAATCAATAAATGGTCCCTGTAATAAAAAATTACCTATTGACATAATTTTTCCAGATGGTATTTCAACATTACCACCTGTTGATTGTAGCCCAGCTATAGCACTACCTTGAACATAAATATTAAATATTCTTTTCAATGCAGTTTTTAAATGACTTTTATGAGCTATATGACCGTCAAGTAATGTAACATCATTTTGTTCACCATGTGATAATGGTGGTGCTACTATATTTCTAAGACGTCTAATAGCTTTTTGAGCAGAACGTGCACGATATGTTATTTGTTCTATACCAGCATCATCATCTTTATGAAATACACCGAGCATAAGTATATTATCATCATTGTTACTTTTTGCAAGTGATTGTGCTTTTTTACCTGTTTCTTTTGCTCTTTTTGCAGATGCTATAGCACTTTTTTTTGCTGCAGCCATTAATTTTTCTTTTTTTGCCATTTCATATGCAAGCTCATTATTTGCTTGCATTGCTTCATGTAATGCACGCCCTCTCTTTTCTTCTTCATTTTCATCTTCAATGTCAGCATCATCATCTGTATCTACTGAATCTATATCATTTTCATTTTCATTTTCCCCTTCTGTATCTGAATTATTACCATGTCCCAATCGAATCTGACCTGGTTGATGAATCCATTTATCTCTTAAAATTTGTAATAAATATATACTTTCTTCTGTTAATGCTACCGGTGATCTACTTGCATTATCATATGTCTTTGCTGCTAATTTACGTACTTTTCTATTTGAAGATGTTTGATGACGTATATCTGTTGACATTTTTGGTAAAATATGAAGTGCATGACAATATGAACATATAATTAATAATCTTAATGGATCTGTTGAATCAAGTGATGATGAT
>JACKZZ010012254.1_pt1 | contig 13128 bp, 7 predicted proteins | sample 8027871 | NCBI WGS metagenome assembly JACKZZ01 (sample SAMN15724774, study PRJNA655200) | protist metagenome | isolation source: fluorescence activated cell sorting (FACS) single amplified genomes of... | place: USA: West Boothbay Harbor, Gulf of Maine | collected 2000-07-19
AGTCAACATTCCAAAAAATTTTTGCGTTTTTTGTAATTTCTAAATGGGCCAAAGGTTGTGTTGTTGTTTTTTCATTTGCAGCCTTCATCGTTGTTCTATTTAAAAATTAACACTAATAATAAAGAGACATATAGTGCAAGTAATATCTCTTACGTGCTTATTATTAGTATTATTTTTTTGGTGAAATTCTATACCCTATGATCTAACTCTATTAATGCTGTGCTGCTGCTATAAGAAGAATGAAGGAATTGACGAGGCTTAGATAAATAAAAGGGGGGCGTGACCAAATGTATAATAATGCAATACTGTATAGTTTTAATTATATTGTAATACCATGTATGTGCACATGTGAACGACTCGCATCGGTGCAGCGAAGAACATGTGCAACATTGGTTCAGATTCATTACTTGTATTGCGGGTTGAAGATTTTATTTCGTGACGATATATATGCCGATTTGCATCATGAAATACTTTGTCGCAATTGCCTTGCTATTGATATCATTAGTACATGTATCAACGTCTAGTAAAAATGTTAAAAAACATGTCGGAAATGAAGAAGCAAAATATCAAACGGTAACAATATCTTCATTAATTGAACGCTCCTCGTCTACCACTGAAGCGGCATCGTTGCTACGTAGTCATCATGATTTGAAATTTCTTATAGAGAATTTAGAAAAGCATGATGTGCCATTTGAGCAAATATTAATAGATTTGCATCATTCTACTGGGGAAAGAATTGAAACAACAAAAGCACGTGGAAAATGTGAACCTTCCTCATGGAAATATTACACAACTTGCATGGGATATGATAAAGCATGTCAATCAGATGAGGATTACCCATGTCAAGGTTTATGCCGTTGTAATACAGTTGGTGTGGATGAATGTGAATGTGTCAAATCATTAAGCGAGCCAGAAAGAGAGGATGATGTCAATTTTTTTGTCAAAGCTGTCAAAACTGCGTCTGATGATATGAAAGAAACTGGAGAAAAAATTATTAAGAAAGCGGATGAAGTTGTTGATAAAATAGGTGACAAAATAAGTGATGTTGTTGATAAAGGTATTGACTTTGTGAAGAAGAATGTCATTGATAAAATTAAAAAGTTTTTACAAACATTTCACACTGCTTCGAAACATACAGTTGAGATCCAAAAAGCAAAAGTGCAAAACGCAAAGGCCGATTATTATGCTGCAAAAGGCAAAACTGAAAAACGTGCCGCATTATTAAAATTATCGCATGCAATTGGTAAATTAAATGGTCAACAACAAATGGTCGCAATAAAGAACACCTTAAAAAAAGCGTTAAGTATTTTACGAGGTGCTGGGCATTTAATTTTACCCGATATGCTTATTTTAGGTGCTAATTATGGATCGACTTTAGGGCATACTGCAGGCGTTGAGCATGTCTATGATTTCAGAACGAGAGAAATTGGTGTATTTACATTTGGTGGAATTAATTTAGGTACAAATCAGCTTAATGCACTTATTGGGAAATCAATCGGTGCGAGTGCTGGTGTTTATCTAGCATTGGGGTGGCAACACAGCGCCTGGTGCAAAACTTTAGAAGATAAATATTCTGGGCTATTTAAAACGTTTGATTTTAGTGTAGAAGTGCCCGGATTTTCTATACCAGCGTTTGCTAGCATAAATGCCGGTGGAGTTGCGGCAGTTAGTGCATCGGGATTAGGTGGAACCTTGGGCAAATGTTGTCCACTTTTCAGTGAAATTAAAACGCTTGGGTTTTCTGCGTCGGCATCTATTGGTCTAGGGAAAAGCCCAATACCATTTGATGCAGGTATTGGTTGCACTGATTACCACATGAAAAAAATTGGTAAAGTTTGTAAAGAATCATTGTTGGGCTTTGTGAAAGAAGTATCGATACTTAACGTACTTGCACCCGTAAATTTGTTGTTAACCGTTGGTTTAGCATTAGCCAATGATTTTAGGGCAGCACCAAATGTTTGTGGTAAAAATTTCAAAAGTCCAAAAAGGTGTGGTTGTCAAGGTTTGCCTGCATTAATTGAATGTTGTGGAAATCGAAAATGCCACAGATGCGATGATGATTCATATGATAGAGAATACCGTACAATTAAACAGCGTGAAGTACGTGATGTTATACGTACAGTGCGTAAGGACATTGTGACGGAGGCAAAAAATGTCTATCACTACGTGTCACCTAAAGCGGCATTCAAGTTTATAAAAAGTAACTGGAAGAGTCTGATTGGTTTGGGCAACTCAAATACGTTGAAGCATCAAAAAAGTAAGGTAGATCACAGTAAAAGGGTCACGAATGTTTGTCAAGCCAGGCCATTGTTGAAACGTGGTTCAAAGGGGAAACATGTATTTACATTACAGCAAGTAATGGGTATTATCACTATTGACGGACATTTTGGAAGTAAAACCAGAGATGCGGTAAAGGAATATCAACGATCACATAATTTGAGTCCCGTTGATGGTGTCGTTGGTAAAAAAACATGGAATAAGTTATGTCAGAAAGCGTATGAAATTAAGGATCAAGAAGATTAGAAAATACTCTCCACTTGTAACAATCGCTTAGGAATAAAAAAGGGGGGGTTATAAAAGCATATCATATTTGATATATATTAAATATATTTACTCTCATAAGTTAAATAAAATTTTGTACCTGTGATTTTAATATTTATAATATTTTACATATTTTTTACAAAAAAGTCTTCGAAGTATATATTTAAATTATATATATAATACGCACACATATTTGTATATACCGAGGTATAAATATGCTTCCTACTTGTAGTATTGTACAATCGGTGTAACATCTACGCCACCTTTGCGCAATGTTTTTACCCACCAATTTCCTAATAAGCGTTCGAATGGCATTCGCAATGGTTTGTTAGGTTTTAATCGATGACGAAATCGTATTCTATAATGCCCGTCACGATTTTTCCCCGTAACTTCACCAATATCGCCAGCATATGGACCGCATGTTAATTTAACTTTTGCTCCTTCTCGTAGATCCAATATTATTCTTTCGCTCGTACGTTTTCCTGTTTGTAGATCATATGGCATATAAAATACATCATCCTTTTGCTTTGTTTCGGCATTTTCGTCTTTCAACTGTTGCGCTTTGTTTAATTCAGAAATAGCAGTATGCTTTTTTAATTCATCAAGCAGCATTTTCATAACTAAATCAATAGGAGCAAAAATTCGTAATGCAGATAAGTGATCAAATTGGGTGCTATAAAGTACAACGTATGAAAAGTGATGTATATTGTTAGAGCCAATTAATTGAAAATGCTAGGGAAAAAAGAGACAAACTTACCATTGTAAATTGACAATAACTCCACCAAGAGTCTTATTTTCAAATGCTTTTTTCGAGCAAGTAGTAAATACACGGTCGGAATTCATACCACACATCGATGTGCCCATTGATAAAACTAAATCACATTTTTCTTCCCATTCTAACATATCGGTAAATAAATCGCCTCGTAAACTGCCAGACATTGCAACAACGGGGTTTGAAGGATCAAACCATGCACCATGTATTTCATTTAATTTTTCTTGTGGATAACCCGCCTTTTGTGGCAACCCGTCATGATTCTGCTGTATCCAACGTTTTATAAAACCCTTATCATGCAATGCTGCCAATGCATAGTGTGCGAATGTTGGTTGTGCTAATAATGGTGATTGTGGTTGTGCTAGAGTAGTCTCGTTCTGCTGCCGTTTAATAAAGCTGTTTGTACCAATTGAGGCGTAATCGCCAATGCCACTAGATGTGCTAATTCCTGCACCAGTATAGACTAAAAACGCTTTAGATTTCAAAATCATTTGTGCTAGAACTTTAACTTTTTCTTTTAATACATTTTCATCGTCAACATATTCATGTGCTTTTTTTGAGCTATATCCAGGTCTTGCTTCTGCATTGCATTCTGTAATCATTTTTGGATAGGCCCAGTTTTTATTGCCACAATGTCCATGTGCTTCGTACCATGTATTTTCAATCTCTAAACGCTTTGTTGTTTTTGGTACAGTTGTTTTTGGAACCTCCACTTCTGATGTAAATGCATGGGCTGTGGTTACTTTGGTAGTTGTTGGTTTTAAGATATTTTTTGCATGCAATAATTGGTTTCGATTTAGTAACGCATTTGCTTGGCGTTTCATTTTCTCTTTTATTTCAGCGTTTGCAATTGCATTATTTGTAAATACTATTGGCATTTTCTTCACAATGGTAGTAGTTGGTTTTAAAGAACTACGTCGTACTTTAACTTGATTTGCAAACCAGCCACTTGTATTTTTTTGTGTGTCAGGATAAAATGTTGCATTGTCTGACATAATGGGTAAATGCTGTTACTGCTGCTGCAGTTTTGTATAAGTTTAGTAGAAAAAATGTTTGCGCGTGTAAAATTTTCTTATTTATAATTACTATTTGTATTTCATGTAGAGAAGCATATGTACTATGATATAGCACAAACAGGAAGCGTGTGTGTAAATATTACTACCAAGCTTATACATATAATAAATAAATAATAATAATAAATAATAATAATAAATAATAATAATAATAATAATATTTATTAATTTTTTTTATTTTTTTATTATTATTATTATTATTATTTCAATTATTATTAGTATTATTATTTTATTATTATTTATTTATAATGAATTACTATAGCAATTATTATTTTGATGGCTTATTTGACAAATTAATATTAATTTTTTTGTATTGTGTATAGTTATTTTTTTTCATTAAATTTTTTTTTTGTGCATAATTACAGTACTGTCCTGCTGCTATTTTATTTGGTTTTTATGACCTCCATACCATGGACATACCCTTACGGTGAAATTCATCAAATAAAATTATTATTATCGTATTGTGCTCTGTATTATTTATTTGTTTTGAATTTTAATACCTTATTATTGTAGCTATTGTCATTACTACTAGGTGTTATTGTAATGATTATTATACTACTGGATTATACTATTTTAATTATTTATTATATATTATTATTATTTACTATTGAATAAAATATTATTACTCGTATTTTTTAATTTATTTAATCATCATAAAAAAATTATTAATGTTGTGTGAAATTACCCTCTCACAAAAAAATCGAGATTCTGTAATAGAGATTCGACTAGACGTTCTACTCATACTACAATGCAATAATATCCACAATACTAGCTTCGGCCTGCGATTTATTCTCTTTCAAAAATAGGCAAGATGTTACCTTTCCACCGCCAATGAGGTATTACGAAGGTCGCAAATATACATCAAAATGGTTGGTTTGTTTGTCGCACTTGTTTAACGTAATATTGCTTTTTCGGTAACAAGACCCAACGCCTATATCATCATCTTTCATGAAAAATACGATCCCAGAACAATTTGGTGTGTCCTCGCATTTTTGTTTACATTCGGATACTGTGCCAATCAAAATATAATTTTTTCCATCAATATCAATTGCCCCATGTTCTTGATAACAATTAAAACCTAATGCTGGAACCCATTCTTGTCTAACATATGTATCAAATTTTGTATCGTAATCACATTTGCCAAAGACTACATCACGTTTGCGATAGCAGGAATATTTTGTCTCATTGTCATTGTTGATGCTTCTGGCAGTATCTGTAAAATATGGTGTCACGGTAATACCTGTGCATTTTGTTGTGTCAAAATCCAAACATTTTTGCTGGCATTCCTCCAAGGTCATAACACCACATGATGTTTGGCCATCAATATCCGTCGCGCCATGATTCTGGTAACAATTTTCGCCTACACCTTTGGTCCAATCCGTTTTTGATAACGGGCCTACTGGTTTACACAATAATTCGTTTAATTTAAACGAAATTGCTAACTGTGGGTCATTTGGATCCGAATTGTATTCAATTCTAGATTGATTATAGTTGTAATAAGATTTATTTTTTGAATCATAATGCCAAGTTTCTTTCCCTGTTTCATTAAGTGTCATATACCCCCCTATATCTACTTCTTTACAATTGATAGCATCTGCGCCGCGGACAGCAATCATAACTGCTATTGGATCCCAACTACTTCGTCCTGTTTGACTCACACCCCAATCAAAAAAAGCACGACGAGATGGATTGTCTTTTCCAACACACCCATTCAACCATGCACCGTGTGAAACATCTGCACCTACAGGGCTAAAAATTTGTTTAACATTTTTAGGCCAATTATCGACTGCAAGTTTTGCACTACCTCTGCATCCTGTATCGGGTCCAAGCCAATCGAAGGTATCGTGTTCAGCACAACCAAAATTATACATTCCATCCATCCATACTCTACAAAGAAACAAATATGTAAAAAAAAAAAAGGAAGCATAAATATTAATTGAAAAATGGTTAGTTGATGGATAGGTATTGAAAAAAATAGTCGAAAAGCACACGAGTATATGTAAATATCTACACTACATACATTAATTTCACTTTTCTTGCTATTAAATCATGCCCTGTTAAATTGCTATATTTATCAGGTGCAGATAAAACCAAATCACGCATATTTGTCGTGATACCTATTGAGGCAATATGTACAGAATTATCAGGAGATTCTACCAATGCTTTCCGATAGACTTCAACACTTGTTAAAACTTGTGTTGAATTTTTAACGTGACTTGGCCAATTGGAAGTTAAATCACTGATATATTTATCTGCTGTGTGGTTTCCATGCCGAGGATTTTTAGCCCACGGTCCTTTGTATGCACCTAGTGGTACGTCACTGCGTCCGTAATATTCCATTATAGTTGACACAGCACCAATCCCTTTGATATATCCATTTGTATGTGATATTGCAATAATATCAACTTCGCCTAGATCAGCTAAAGCGTTTGCTACAGTGATTGCACCAATATCATCAACATCAAACCCTGCATCTGTGTCTATTATAAGACGCACTGGTGATTTCGATGTTGTATCTTTAAGAGACACAACGGGTATGCTCAAGGTACATATTAACATACAAATGAACAACGTTTCAAACTTAAAAACAACGTTTTTCATATTTAAATGTTAACGGTGAAAGTAAAAAAAAAGACAATAATTACAAGTCAATCAATCACACGCTCTTTCGTCACTATTTATGTAAATATATTTACACAAACAGACGCAGAGAGAGAGAGAGAGAGAGAGCTAATAGATGTAACAATAATAATTATATGTATATAAGTGTGCGCCGTCTGATATATGTATGGTTGTGCAAAAAATTTCGCTCCGTGTAAGAGAGAGAAAGTTTGTTCCAGTATCGATTGCCATTAATTATTTTTTGAAAAAATATTAATACATCATTATTAGTAGAGTTGTTTTTTTTTGTTGTAAAAAAATAATATTAATAAAAATAATAATAATTATATATTTTTATTATTGTTATTATTGTTATTATTATATTATACTGTTCTTCCGCATTATTCCGTGCATTATTCATTTAATAACTGAAATAACACAACAACAAAAAATATAATAAGTAATAAAAACTAATGAAATAAAACTACAGCAGTAATTGAAGTAATATTATTGGAAATATCCACATCATAGGGGAATTGCATTTTAATTAACTTCAACTACATAGGCCTATTTTTGCATCGATTTGCAGAATACATTCTTGTGCTATTTTATTTTGTATGGTCTTGAGGGTTAATATATTTGATGCAATCATCCCATTGATTTCTCCCGTAGTTAACTGGCTGCGTAAATATAAGCTCATTAACCCTTATACACAGTATACTGTACTCAGGAGACCACGCTGCGCTTGAGTATAGTCTATAACAGCACAGCATTACAGCTGCTAGTGTATACTGAAAGTACATCTCTCTCGTACACGCAACACTAGTATGCTGTGTACCAAAAGAAATAGGCATATAGTAATAGCTGCTATACAAGCAACACTAGTATGCTGTGTACCAAAAGAAATAGGCATATAATAATAGGCACACAGCATTAAAATTCTTGTACCTAGTGTTGTGCTGGTTAATGAATTGTATACTCAAAGTACGATTGCATGTATCATCCCCTATCATATACTCGAACGAGTTACGATCAATCACAATATCAAATAGTATAATCATTGTATAATACAACACTAGTATGCTGTGTACCAAAAGAAATAGGCATATAATAATAGGCACACAGCATTAAAATTCTTGTACCTAGTGTTGTGCTGGTGCTAGATACTACGACACACACAGCGTTGAAATTGTACCTAGTGTTGTGTTCATAATGATTTTCAAGTTCAGCGAAAGAACTAATTTAAATGGCTATTAGACGGTGGTGTATTTAAGGTATATTGATTCCAACCACAATTTCAATCATTTTCAATAATGTTAGTTTTCCCTTTTCAAACGAGGCTTTGCATGGTGGCAATAGTTCGAATATCAACCATATATTTGAGAGTATTGATATTTATTTGTTTATATTACTAAGTACAAAATATTGTATTCTTACACTGGAAATGCTTTTTAAAATGGAAGAAAACTCAATAATCGTCCTATTTTGTTCCAAAATCGTTAAATTAGTACATATAACTCTACTAATTTTTTTCTATATGAATATATTTAAACATTAGTCAATTTTCGAATTTATTGTCGTGCCAATAAAATGTCGACGTGTCATTGAGGCACGATTAAAACTGCACATCATAGAAAAATAATGGGGAAAGGCGACCACCTTTTTTTATTATTATTATTATTAATAATAATAATAAATGATTATTATTGTAATAATAATACTTACTATTAGACTGTATTCTTCTTCCCATCATCTTCCGCCACACATTTACTGGCGCACCAGTCGTAGCTGCGTAGCAAATTTCATAAGTACACACCGGATTGAATAAATTCAGATAAATTTTTTGCTATTAAGACTATTATAAATTGGTCTTTTGTTTATTCATTTATTAATACACGCAGAACATCAACATGGGAAAAGGAAAAAGAAGGAAGGGTGGTAAAGGTAAATTTACTGCAAAGAAAAAAGAAGAGACAACACAGGCAACATCATTATTAGACGAAGCGTCGAATAATTTGAAAAAATCAAATGTAAATGATGCATCTGGCGTATTACAACATGTGTCGGTAACAGGTGTATTAGATTCGCGTGTTGATTCCAGAGATATTCAAATATCATCTTTCTCCATAGGTTTACATGGTAGACGTTTAATTGAAGACGCTGACTTACATTTAAATTATGGCAGACGATATGGTTTAATCGGTGAAAATGGCTCTGGTAAATCAACTATGTTAAAAGTTATTGCAAGTGGTGAATTGCCAATTCCGGAGCATATTGATATTTATCATTTAGACACAGAAGCAAAACCAAGTGATGTCACTGCAATGGAAGCTGTGATGAATATTGTAAAAGATAAAATCGTTCATTTGGAAAAAGAAATGGAAGAGCTTATGGAGGAAGATCCAGAAAGTGAACGTATTGTACAAATATGTGATGAACTTGATGAACAAGACCTTTCAACCTTGGAAGCTCGTGCAGGTGAATTGTTATTTGGTTTAGGTTTCTCCCAAGCTATGATGCATCGTGCAACTAAAGATATGTCGGGTGGGTGGAGAATGCGCGTCGCATTAGCACAAGCGTTGTTGCTTACTCCAACTATGCTTTTATTAGATGAACCAACAAATCATTTAGATTTAGGTGCATGTATTTGGCTTGAAGATTATTTATCACGTTATAAAAAAACATTAGTTGTAGTGTCACATTCCGCAGAGTTTTTAGATTCTGTATGTACGAATATCATGGAACTGACATACGATCAAAAATTAAAAGTATGGGGTGGGAATTACTCTACATACGTTAAAACCAAAGAGGAAGTTCGTGTGAATACTATGAAACAGTACAAAAAGCAAGAGGATGATATAAAACGATTGAAACAATTCATTGCTAGTTGTGGTACATATTCCAATTTAGTGAAACAAGCCCAATCAAAACAAAAAATTATTGATAAAATGGTGGAGAAAGGTTTAATTAAACCACCGCCACCTGAGCGTGTATATAAATTCAAATGGCCAAATAGTGGTGGGTTACCACCACCAGTTATGGCATTCAAACGAGTTTCATTCTCGTATAGTGGTAAGAAAGAGGATTACCTATACAGCGATCTAGATTTTGGTATTGACACGGATTCCAGGATTGCTTTAGTGGGTCCAAATGGTGCTGGTAAATCAACATTGTTAAAATTAATGATGGGAGATTTACAACCATGTGAAGGTTCCGTCTCAAGGCATTCACATTTGAAAATAGCGTATTATAATCAGCATTCGGAAGATCAGCTAGACTTGGAGAAGACCCCGCTAGAGTACATCATGGAAGTATACAAAGATGGTGTCATACCACCATTTCAAACGACTGGAGAGAAAAAAAATCCAGAGTTAGAGGAATGGAGGGGCATTTTAGGTGCGTATGGGATTAATGGAGAGAGACAAACAATGAAAATGAACACCATGAGTGACGGTTTAAAAACACGTGTTGTTTTTTGCGTATTAGCATTGGAACGTCCGCATGTTATTATGCTGGATGAACCTACTAACCATTTGGATATGGGGGGCATTAATTCATTAGCTGATGCGATTAACCAATTTGATGGTGGAATGGTGTTAGTTTCACATGATTTCAGGCTTTTAAAGCAAGTTGCGGATGAAATTTGGGTGTGTGATAACAAAACTATCAAACCATGGAAAAAGGAGGGCGGCATTAATAGCTACAAAAAAAGTTTGAAAGCTGATGGAGATGCAGCCTTGGAAAAGTACAAAAAAGATTTTGGTGGGAAAAGTTAAAAAATTACGCGTGTATTAAAATGAGTAAGATAAAAGATAAAAGATAAAAGAGTATTATACATTAATAATATGTGTATATATATATATGATGATACGTGTCTAACGTCTAACACAATTTTTAACTTTTTGCTTTTTTTTAACGAAGAGGAAGAGTACATTTAATACTTTTATTTTCCTTACTAAATTGATTTATATATCAAAAAAAATAAAATATTTTTAAAACATTTCATACCAGAATATATTTACACCCCGAAGGTAATTTATTTACCCTAGCCTAGGTGTAGGTCTAGTCGATGAAAATTTCACATTCATACATAATATGGTATATATAGTATTATCTTACTCATTACTTTAAATAAAATTTTATGCCCTGTGATTAATATATGTATATGAATATGCGCAGTTATATACTCTCCCTGTCGCATTTTTTTTAAGTAATTATTTATTTATATATTATTTTTTGAAATAACTTACACATAAGAAATAACTTATGAGGTATTTTTAATTGCATATCTCTCTATTTTAATAATTTTGGTGCGTTCTTTTTTAAATTTTAATTCTACATATCAGGAATTTTCCTAGGATCAGCATAATCAATACTTTGCTTTTTCTCTGCTTTATCTTCAGATTCTACCGCAACATATAATCTGTTTAAATCCCTAATTACAATTGCATATAAGTTACAAGCAGTATATTTAGCAGCATACTGTTGGTACATCCGACCTTGTTGTTGTGATGGCTTTGCGCCTCGATCCGTTGTTGACCGTACCATATGCAACCGTTGCTTTGTATGGCTTTCGCGTTGACCCATCGAATCAAACATCATATTTATAATATTTTCCTCTTCCTGCACCAATTCCATTTTGCATTTTTTTTCATCAATATCCATTTTCTTGAGCAATTCAACAATTTTTAAGGGATCTTTAATTTTATTTATTTCCTCTAATTTCGGGATACCTTGCTCCATTTTAAGCTTTTCTAATTGTTTTTTTTGTCCTAATTCAAAATAATTATACATGCTTCTGACTGAGTTCAATTTAACATTTTCATCGGAGATAAAAATTTCTAGCAATTGCTGCAAAACCTTTGTTTTCTTGTATGTTGACAAACAAGTATTTACAGCACCACATTTATTTAGCCGTAAACTTGAGTGAAATTTTAAAAACATTTTCTTTAATTTGTTAAAGCCATTTCGTTTAGCGTTATAATACTCATGCAAGTAACTGATATAAAGTCCTCCAGTGTCTTTTGTACGTGACAGTGAATTGCTATCATCTGTATTTTCCCGTGGCTTGTTCTTTCGCTCTGCCATATCATGCTCATACAATATGGTCGATAACGCTGATTGAATATTTTTATAAATAATGTTTTTCTTCGCTAGTTCATCCTGTGAGCTTACCGAAGCTTTTTCATTTTTTGCATCTTTGTTTTCATAATAATAGGTTTTTAAATAATCATTAAACGGCTGGATCGTACCATCTAATCGCAACAAAATATCATTTACGTACTTTGTTATCATTTCTTGCCTCTGTGGTTCCTTTACACTATTTAATGTACGCAATGAATATTCAAACTGCAATTTTAATCTTTCAAAACCTGGTATAAATACTCGTAAACCAACATCATTATTTATATTATTTTCAGCTGAGAATCTAAATTCATCTTGCTTCCGTATCGTTGCATATAAAACGTTAAAATGTGTCTTGCGTGCTTTCTTTATTGCTTCTTTAAAAGAAAACATAAATTTTGTTGAAAATAATGTTGTATTATCATAAAATATTACAAACATAAAATTGTCTGTCGTATTTAAAATTGATAGCATTGACTTGGCAGTAATATTATTCAACATCGTTGGAGCATGATCCATATCTATTGACGTCGAGGCGGAGGAATCGTATGATGGTGGGACAAAGCACGTTGTCTCGTTGAGATTATTATGATCGGTGTAACAAACTTCTTCGTTAGGTACAGATGTCTCTGCAAAAGTCATACATATTAATAATGAACATAGAATAAGTGTTTTTACGTAGTATTTCGTCATTTATAGAACAATGTTTACTAGTTTATTTAAACTGTATGTTTATTGCTATTTTTTAAGTAAATAAAAATGTACCACAGCTAAGAGTATATATCGATATGGCAGCTGCTCCAGGTTTTTAAGCCTTCCCTAAATGATGCAGACTTCCTTTGATATCCTGGATCAAAAACTGATATGTAGTAGTAGTGTAGTAATAAATAATTATTAAATAATAAAAATAGTGAGTGTGGTGCTACAACGAAACGAGTATAATAATAAAATAATAATAATAAAATAATAATAGTCTAATAATAATTTTAATTAATAATTTAATTATAAATAAATTTT